>Ga0256406_1005719_pt1 | contig 13062 bp, 9 predicted proteins | sample RumenRJG_03DNA_FD_185986 | JGI IMG/M metagenome (GOLD analysis project Ga0256406, IMG submission 185986) | Bovine rumen microbial communities from Lethbridge, Alberta, Canada - RJG_03 | ecosystem: Host-associated > Mammals > Digestive system > Stomach > Rumen | place: Canada: Alberta | collected...
ACTTCCATCTTCCAGTGGGTGCGGCGCTTGTCACGACGGGCGGTCGAGGTTTTTCTTTTAGGTACTGCCATTTTTAACTCCTATTTTCCATTTTGCTCTTAAGAGCCTTGAGTTTTTCCCAACGGGGGTCCATGGGTTTTTCGCCCGATTCGCCACCGTCGGCTTGATTGTTTGTTACAAAGATAAAATCTTCGTCAGGATTTTTCACGGGTGCGACTGGTTCTTGCAATATAACCAGCTGTCGGACGCACTCGGAAACATCTACGAAGCTCTGCCCCTGGGGAATCTGGTAGGCAAAAACGTCAACATCGTCTTCGTCCAGTTCCTGTTTGGCCACCTGGGTACGCGTCACCTCGATAACGACTTCGGTCGTAAAGGGGCGGTCGAACGGCTCCAGGGTGCGGGAGCAGGTCAGAGTTTGCACTCCGGAGATAGAACCAGTCACAAGGCACTTGCTTTCGCCTTCGGGGCTTACCAACACCTCGGCTACCAGGTCGCCCTTGAGGTGCAGTTCGTCGAAGATTTCGGGGGCATCGGAGCGGGACCAGACCACCCGGCGGTCTTCGGAATCAACAAGTTTTTGTGCGATATCTAATCTCAAAGTAGCCCAAATTTAGTAAAAACCGGAATACAAGTCAATGTTTGACGTTTTTCCCGGTTATAGTTTGCGTTTACTTCTTCTTTTTGCCCGGGGGGCCGGGCATGAAGGGGCTAGAGGCTGCGGACTTTTCCTTGGTGGCGCCTAGAGTTTCTTGGCTTACCACTACGGAGTCACCCACGGAAAGACCCTTAAGAATCTGGATGTTCACGCCGTCACTGATGCCGGTCTTGACGGGGCGCGGAGCGGCCTTACCGTCGATGCTGACCCACACGAGGTTGCCACTGGGCTTCTTGCCGTCGGCACGCTTTTTGAAGGACTTGGGCGGCATGGGTGGGAAATCACCCTTCTTGAAGTCGCCTTTCGGGAAGTTGCCCGCAAAGGCGCTGTCGCCGAATTCACCGTGCGGCGGGCGCATGCCCTTAGGCGGTTCTGCCATCGGGGTGCCGTCGGCAGGAGTAAACTTGAGAGCCTTCACCGGGATCGCGATGGCGTCGGTGATTTCCTGAGTCACAATGGTGCAGGTCGCCGTCATGCCGGGGAGCAGTTTCTGTTCCGGGTTTTCGGCGGTAATCACGACGGTGTATGTCACCACGTTGCTCGTGGTCGTCGGATTCAAGCGGACTTCTTGTACCGAGCCGTTGAAAGTTTCGTTCTGGAAAGCGTCTACGGTGAATGTAACACGCTGCCCTTGCTTCACCTGACCGATGTCCGCTTCGTCTACAGCGGCCATCACCTTCATCTGGCTCAAGTCCTTGGCAATTACAAACAAAGTAGGAGTACTCATGGAAGCAGCCACCGTCTGGCCGACTTCTACGGCACGCTTCAGAACCACGCCGTCGATAGGGCTCTTGATGGTCGCATAGCTCAAGTTAAGACGGGCCTGGTTGACTTCGTTCTGGCTGCGTTCTACGGAAAGTTTTGCCGAATTCATGTTGTATTCGGCGGTTTCCAGCTCCACAGCGCTTGCGGAGTTGCTTTCGGAAAGTTTCTTGACGCGATTGTAGGTCGATTCCTTATACTTATAGTCGGTTTCGGCACTGCGGAAGGCAATCTCGGCCTGCGTGAGCGTAGCCTTGAGCTTGGATTTGTCGAGTTCGGCGATAATCTGGCCCTTTTTGACCTTGGAATTGAAATCCACATTAATTTTGGCGATATCACCCGAAACCTGGGTACCCACTTCTACCTGGTCTACCGGTTCAAGCGTACCTGTTGCCGAAATGGTGGTCGAAATCGTAGTCTGCACCACCTTGGTGCTTACGAGTGGACCTGCCGCTGTATCGGCCTTGACGTCGAAAAAGAAGGTCTTCACCCCAAGGGCGATGCCCGCAATAACGGCGAGCAAAATGATGAATTTCAGCAATTTTTTCATACGACAGACCCAAAAATAAAAAGAATTATCAATGTTTTCGCATATTTAGGTGCCCGAAAGTAGGGTTTAGTTGCAGAATTTGTTGAAAATTATTTATATTTAGAGGGAATTAAACCAACCATCTATTATAGATAACAATAGGGAAAAAAATGAAAAAAGCGTTTTGGGGGCTTTCCATTTTGCCCATAGCTTTCATTTCTGGCTGTGGCGACAGTGATTCAACTTCCTCTCCGGATTCTACCGCAATGCCCGATGGCGTTGTCAGGACTACAGCCGATCTCGGTACCTGCGACCGTTCCCACGAAGGAAAAAGTCTTCAGGTTATCGCCGAAGGAGCATATTTCCTGTGCACTGACGGCGAATGGGTCAATAACGGTTGGTGGAAGGACCTGCCGACACCCTCTAGCAGTTCCATATACGAAGAACTTTCTTCGTCTGCCAGAAGTTCCAGCTCTATAGACGACGAAGAAGAGGAAAGTTCTTCTTCTATTGCTTCCAGTTCCAGCATCGAAGAACTGTCTAGCTCCAGCGAAGACGAAGATCTAAGTTCTTCTTCCGAAGATGAAGATCTGTCCAGCTCCAGCGAAGACGAAGATTTGAGCTCCTCCTCCGAAGACGAAGATCTGTCCAGTTCCAGCGAGGACGAAGAAGAAAGCTCTTCCTCTGAAGAAGAAGAATTGTCCAGCTCTAGCGAAGAGGAAGAAGAAAGCTCTTCCTCTGAAGAAGAAGAATTGTCCAGCTCCAGTGAAGAGGAAGAAGAAAGTTCTTCTTCGTTTGAAGTTGACGACATCTAATTTTCTTATTCAATAAACAAAAAGATTCCCGCCGGCTTAGCCCGGCGGTTTTCTTTTTACAAAAAAAATCCTGGTTGAAAAACCAGGATTTTTGCTTTACAATTCTATCAAGCCTTATTCGTCATCTACAGTAGTAGTAGCAGGAATCTTGTAGGTAACGGACTGAGCTTCTTCGATGTTAGCTTCGACACCGTCTTCGTTGTAGGGCAACACGATGAAGCTGACCTGCTTCACAGAGTTGGGGAGATAGTCGTCCACATCGAAAGAATAGCTGGTGCTTGTCGAAGAAACAGATCTAAACTTCACGAAGTCCGGATTCTCGTCTGTCATGTAGTAGATGTTGTAACCGTCAATGTCACCCTTAGGAGCAGTCCAAGACAGGTTTGCAATGTAAGTGTAGTCCTCATCCTGTTCAACAGTCAGGTTCTTGACCTGTGCAGGAGCGTCGCCGCTGGACTTTGCACCAACACTGAAGGATGTAGAAACCGTGGAGGTTGCACCTTCGACAGAGTAGACCGTACCACGCACAGAGTAGCTGGTTTCGGTATTCCACTTGCCAGAGTACGGAGTAATCTTAATGGTGCGCTTGTCGCTGCTCAGAGACACCGTAGAAAGCACCACAGAGCCACTACCGTTGGTAACGGTCCAGTGATCCTTCGTGACAGAATCCTTCAGGAGTTCAGCAGCGAACGTCATGGAGAAGTCGGAGGTTGCAGACATTTCTGCAGCGTTGTCCGAGACCTTGACGATAGAAGCAGACAGCTTTTCAAGGTTGATGGTAGCAACGTTGATCTGGTCGCCAGCCCTGTAAGTTTCACCACCGATGGCTCTTACGTCAGCACCGATGTACTTCTGGGAATTGATGGATTCCTGACCCACATAGACCGCAATTTCGGTACCTTCGGGCAGGCTTTCGAAAGTATATTCACCTTCATCGGAAGTCTTGACGCTGATTTCAGACGGAACAAAGTAGTTCGGGAGCTTAGCGTAAACGGTAACGCCCTTAGCTGCACCCACCTTGCCCTTGTCGTCGGTGTAAAGGACGATACCCTTAGCAACGACACCAGCCTTGTACATGGGAACGACCGCAACGACATCGCCTACGCGAGGAACGTCGCCCTGGCCCTGTTCTGCGAGAGTGACCGTGGTCTGCACCGTGGCATAGCCTTCCTTAGAAATCTGGAATGCATGGTCGCCGAGAGCACTTTCTTCCCAAGTCGAATTTCCGAGATCATCGGAAACAACAGTCTCGTCATCTACGACAGAATAAACAGTCACGCTGGGCAAAGCGGCGCCAGAATGATTGTCAACAACTCTGATGGTGATAGTACCTTCAGCCTTGGATTCATCGTTGATATTGGTTACAGTGCTATCGCATGCAGCAAGGAACGCGCCGGATGCAAGAATCGAAATAATATGCTTGAGATGCATGTTTCCTCCATTAGTTAATATGTAAAATATAATAAAAAATCGGGCATTTTGTTATATTTTTTACAAAATGACTCGTATCGCGAAAAAAGATGACAGTTCCGAAGTCCGCCGCGTCACGTGGGTGGGTCTTGGCTGGAACGTCGCCTTGTCCGTAGGCAAATTTTTTGCCGGTTATTTTGGCGGTTCCCAGGCATTGATCGCAGATGCCATCCACAGCGCCTCGGATTTTACCACCGACATCGCCATTATTGTAGGAGCCCGTTTCTGGAACGCACCACCTGATGCAGACCACCCTTACGGGCACCGCCGCTTCGAGACTCTGATATCGGTAGGAATCGGCCTTGCCGTCTGTGCCGTGGGTCTCGGTCTCGGCTATAACGCCGTCGTGGCCCTCAAGAACGGAGAACAATCTCACCCAGAATGGATTGCCGCCATCATGGCGCTCGTTTCTATCATTATAAAAGAGGCGCTTTTCCGCTACACGCGGGCGAAGGGCCGCGCCATCCGCAGCGAGGCTGTAGAAGCAAACGCCTGGCACCACCGAAGCGACGCCTACAGTTCCATTCCAGTACTGGTGGCCGTACTTTTCGGAATCATCGTGCCGGAACTATGGTTTGCAGATTCCGTAGGAGCCATCATCGTTTCGATTTTCATTTTGCATTCAGGCTTCGAGATAGCCTGGCCGGGCATTCATCGGGTCGCCGACGAAGGCGCAAGCGTCGAGGTTGCACAAAAGCTAAAGGACATCGCACTCGCCTGCCCGAACGTCATCAGCATTCACGGATTCCGCACCCGTTACGTAGGTTCCGACCTGCATGTCGATTTGCATGTAGTCGTCCCCGCCGACATGACGCTTCTGGCCGCTCACGATTTGGCCGAAGAAGTAGAACGCCGCATTATTGACGCAGGCGAAAATGTAGTCGATGCGCTCGTGCACATCGACCCGTACGATCCTAAGAAAGTTTAATGGATTGCTTCGCCCCTACGGGGCTCGCGAAGACGTAATCACTTCTTCAGCAGGAAGCCCGCGACGCTCTTTTCACGCACGAAGATCTTCTGGGCGGCGGCCTGCACGTCCGCGGCAGTCACCTTATTGAGTTCATCGGCCCAGTTCAAGAAGATGCGGTAGTCGCCGTACATTTCGTACCAAGCCAGCATGGTAGCTACATTTTCCATATCGGTCAAGCTGCGTACCAAGCCTGCGTAGGCATGGTTCTTCACCTTCTGGAAGTCCCTTTCGGTTACGGTTTCAGTCTTCAGGCGATCCAGTTCTTCCCATACGATTTTTTCGACTTTCGCAGGGTCAGCATCCGGACGCATGTTCACCGTTACGCCGAATTCAGACACGTACTTGTTGGGCGAATTCGAAGCCTTCACACTTACGGCGAGTTTTTCTTCTTGAATCAGGCGCTTGTAAAGTCTGCCGGAACGACCATTCAAAACACCCTCGGCAATGTCCAGCGGGTATAGAATCTGGTCACCCACTTCAGGAGTCGTAAACACTAGAGTATAAAGATTCGAAGCATCAGGACGCTTCACGGTCAGCCGCTTTTCACCGGCCTGTTCAGGATCTCGAATAGTCAGCGGCGGGAACGCTTCACCCGTGGGAATCGGGCCGAAATACTTCTTCACCATTTCCATAGTGGCAGTCGTATCGATGTCACCAGCCAGCACCAGAATCGCATTGCGCGGCTTGTAATACTTGCGGTAATGCTCATCGGCCATTTCGCGAGTCAAGTTCATGATATCGCTGGGCCAGCCAATGGTCGGCACGCGATACGGGAAGGCCTCGTAAATCATGGAATTCAACGTTTCGTAAAAACGACCCGTAGGTTTGTCATCGTAGCGCATGCGACGTTCTTCACGAACCACCATGCGTTCTGAATAAAATTCACGCAGCACGGCATTCTGCATGCGGTCCGCTTCCAACCACATGAACAATTCCACCTTGTTCTTGGGGAGCGTCACAATGTATGCAGTCATGAGGTCACTAGTAAAGGCATTCAAGCCCGTACCGCCGGCGGCCTGATAAGCGCTCCAAAGTTCATCCTTCACAAAAATCTTGCGGTGTTCGTTCACCACAGAATCGTGTTCTGCCGTAAGTTTCTGGACCTTCGCCGTATCACCAGCGAGAATCGCCGGGCGAATCAAAGCCTGCAGGCTATCTTGGGTAGCCATGAACTTGACATCGGCAATGCTGTCAGAAATGCCGACTTTCTTGGTACCCTTGAAAAGTTCATGTTCCAGAATGTGAGCAAGGCCCGACTTACCCGGGACTTCGTGCACAGAACCCGTCACATAGAACAGGCGGCAACTCACCGTAGGAGCCTGCTTGTTCGGATGCAAAAGCACCGTCAAGCCATTCGGCAAAACTTCTTTGTGAACCACCAAGTTCACCTGAGCAAAAGACTGCGTAAACAATGTAGCGGTCAGCGCTACACCCCACGAAATTTTATTGAGCCAATTCATCACGCCGTATGTTCTCCGCTATTTCGTTCCTTTGCGAACTTGACAATTTCTTCCGCAATTTCGTTTGCCTTCTGCACATCTTCGTTGTAGATAGCATCGATTTTTTTGCAACCCAGTTCCAGAATCCGGCGAGCCAACGCAGAGTCCTTTTGACTGCGCAAGTCGCGAATAGCCAAATCAATCAACTTGACATCAGCCTGAGCCGGGTAGCCCTTCATAAAGTCATAAAACAGCTTAATCTGCTCATCATACTGGGCGTCGGTTTCTAGAGCCAGCAAAAACGGAATCACGCGCACGTTCAAAAGTTTGCCCAAATCGCCCACGAAAGTATTCAGCGTCAAACCCTTCGGAAACAATTCCTCGGAATCATTCTGCAGGTCTTCGGTATCCAGGAATTCACCCGATTCAATCTGCGTGAGAGCCTCGTTCAAGAAATCCATTTCCTTTTTGCGGGCCTGCTCGCGAAAACGCGCCTGGTAATAAATCGGGAGCGTCGTGAGGCAAAAATGGGCCTGCCCTGCGCCAATGAATTCGCCAATGTAATAGATGTCGGCATCTTCAGCAAGGATATCTTCTTCGCGAGTAAAGTTACCGATTTTCGCCGGAATCGGAATGACTTCCATGCTCGAAAGTTCATGCAGGCGTTCCCGCATTTTTTCCACATCCATATCAGGAGGAAGATCCACGCCATCGGCTTCCATGGATTCCAGCATGTCGTTGATTTTGTCATCGACAGCACGGTCAAGGGCTTTCTTGCTAGGTACACGCGGCGAGAACATGCGGAAATCACCTTCCAACGCCAAGAGCCCGTTCTTGATCATGTCATCGAACGGAGTGCCGCTATCCCGTTCATCGGGGTTCGGCAAAATCTTGGCGTAGGCAATCATGCGCCCACACAGGTTATCGTCGTTTCCTTTTTTCTGCTCAATACCTAACATACGAGGAGCAATATAGTAAAAGTAGGAAGTAGACAATGTGGGGTGTGGGGTGTGAGGTGTGAAGCGTATAACTACTCACTACACACTACTCACTTCCCGCTACTTCACGCGGATGATTTGCTGGCGGAGTAGGGAGCCGTCGCCACGCTGCAGCAGGTACATGCCCGGTGCAAGATTCTCCGTTTCCAGCGAAGAACTTTCGCGCAGCAATTGTCCCGTCAAAGTAAACAGGCGCACGCGAGTGGTCGGAGTGAGCTGTTGGCTCGGCGTAGCAAGCCCGCGAATCGCGGTCTTTTCATCCGCCTTAATCAGTTTTAGTTCCACCTGATCCAGATTCGGGCCATCGTTTCCGCCCATGGTCGCAAACGTCATATAGCCTGCGCCCTCGGCGAGTTTCGCCTTGAACGAAAGCGTTTCCCAAGTGGTCCAATTCGTAGTTGCCGCAAAGGTCAGCGACTCGGCACTCTTGCAGCCATCAATGCCGGCAGAGCAAACGCCAGGAGCCGCAGCCGCCAAACTGCGGGCATTACCACTACCATTCGCGTAGCGTACTTCAACTTCATACTCGCCTGCAACTTCGACAAAAACCGGAACTTGCACCATGCTCAAATCGCCTGCCGCAAAATTCACAAAACCGTTTCCGTTAAAGCCCGCATTGTTGCTTTCGGCAGCGGCATTCGTAATGATTCCGTCTTCCACCTGGAACACCGTCGTGCCCTTAGCCGTGAAACTTGGAATGAGTTCAATGTCTCCTGTCGCAATAATGCTCACCTTAGATTCGCTTGTTTCGATGTCGGCAGCACTCTTTCCGCTCCAGCCCGCAAAAGTCCAGCCTTCATTCGGTTTAGCCGTGAAGGTAGCCGTTTTACCTTCAGCCACCTTGTTGCCGGTGAGGTTTGTCGAGACCATACCGCCGATGGCATCGCCGATAGTTACTTTGTAATAAGTCACATTCGCTTCGACGGTAGAAACTTCGTTCGAATAAGCACCGAGGCCGCCCATGCTGTTGGCGGCACGCACCGTAATTTTAGAGCCCGTAGCCACGCCATCGAGCGAAAAACTCGGCGTAATCACATTCGCCTTGTACTTGCCGTTCACGAAGACCACCCAAGCGCGGGCATTTTCGTCATCAGCCCAGACGATTTCTGCACCTTCCTGTTCGATTCTCGGAGCATTCACTTGGGCGGTCAACTTGGTCGGATCCCAGTTGTCGCTACCTTTGAGCACATTTGAAAGCGTGTACTTGGCGGCATCGTTTGCATTCCACACCGTCTTGAGCGTAGTCGCCGTAGAACCATCCTTGCCGCCGTTAAAATAAGTCTTGCGCTGGCTCGTGTTTACCGCGTTGCCATTGCCATCTTTGCTGTTGTATTCGCCAAAGACCACCGGCGCCGAATTCATGTCGGGTCCCCAGCCTTCACCCTTGGGCTGCGCAATCATTTTGGTATTCAAGAACACAGTCTTCGCGCGTCCCCAAGAACGACCCAAATAGAATGTTCCATTGAAACTGCTGTTGCTCACCGTGATGGTCGTGTTGTTGAATACGTAGCCCCAGTCTCCCGGATTTTGCGAAGCGGTAATGTAGCCGCCATTTCGCGTCATCACGAGCTTGGTGCCTTCGAAGAACACATCGCCGCCACCACAGATAAAGTCGACTGTTCCATTGATTTCGCCGCCTTCCCAATAGGTGCGGCCCTTCTTGGTATAGTATGTGTCCTGACCACTCAAAAGGCGTACATTCTTGAAGACAAACTTATCGCCTTCGTTCTGTTGCAAAGCCACCTGGCGCGCCGCATTGGAAGAACTGACCGAACTCCTATTCTGCAGGGTAATATCCTGCATGTACATATTATTGTTTTTGGGGAAATAAAGCGTTGCTGTGGTACTGATGCCCTCTACATCCGTCGTATTCCAAATAATCGTCTTGTCTACCGATTGTCCGATGATAGAGACATTCGACGCGTCAAAAACGCTTTTGCCATGTTCATCACCCGTGACCTTTGTAATGTTGTATTCGCCATCGGGAACAAAGATGACGAAGCGGTTGCTTTCTGATGCACCCGAACTTTTTGCTGCCGCAAGTGCGGCTTTAAAATCACCATCGACACCAAGCACGAAATTGATTTTCTGTTTTTCGACGGCGGAGACGGAGACAGCCAAGCCCAAAGAGGCGCAAAGAACAACACGATTCAACATATTACCTCGCCCCGTTCACGCGGAAAATTTTGCCGTTTTTACGCTGCAGGTAAACGCCTGCGCTTGCACCGCCCACGCGACCAAAGTCTACGTAGTAGCGGTCCGTCATTCCGGCAGGGCGCACCATAACAGTTCCAATGGCATCCGTGCCACCAATTTCGCTAAGGTCCTTTTCGCCTGCATAAAGGTCGTCACTCATCCAACCGATGTAATCGATGTTCGCCATACCATCACTCGAGAGACTTGTAAACTTAAGTTCGCTGTAGCCCGTATCAAGATCGATTTCCACCGACTGCGTTTTCCAGGACGTCCAGGCACCGGTCGATTCCATGCTACCGTCGGTCAAAAGTTCCTTGTCACCCACGCTAATGCTGTAGCCACGAGCATCCGTTTTTCCATTTGCAAAGTTAATGTACAGCGTGTACTTACCCGCCTTTGCTGCGGTTACGCCGTAGGTCACATAGCTATCCTTTTCGTTATCCACGTTGGCATAACCCCCGCCCACAAAGCCTGTATTCGTCGTTTCCTTGGCGCCCTTGATGTCTACGAAATTCACGCCATCGATGTACGTCTTGCAGGTATCGCTCCCGCACATGGCCTCCGGCGGCGGAGGCGGAACATACGAGCCCGCGGCCTTTTCGAGCGCTTCCAAATAAGCGGCTTCCGTCGAAAGGATTGCACTGCCGTAGTCGCCTGCCCACTGGTAACCCGTGCGGCGTTCCTCGCTGATCTTCATAAAGTCCTGCGTCTTGGTGCTGGCCCCGTCGCGGTCGCAGTAGAAGTAGTCGTCACTATTCACTTCATAAAAGCGGAACCACAGCGAAGAGCCCGACTTGTCTACAACGCCGGCCGTCTTGCTAAAGGCCTTGTCCTTGAGCTTGTTTTTCTTGTACCAGGCAATGGCACCCTTGACTGCATTCTGAATCGCTTCGGTCTGTTCCGGCCAGTTCATCAGGAACCACACCACGCCCATCGATTCATTGCCGGACTTGCTCGGCAGTTCGTATGCGCGGGCCCCCACTGGAGCGAGGCTGCTCGTGTCGTGCTGGGCGCACCACACCGTCAAATTTCCGTTGTTCACAATCTGCGCCTTGAGCAAGTAGTCAATCGCCTTGTCCATCGCACCCTGCATCTTGCTGCGAGTCGCATCGTCAATGATATCACTATCGAAAGGCGAAGTCTTGTTTGCAATGTCCATCATCGTGACCATCGCGCGAATCATGGCGTTGTCGTTCAGCGTAATTTGGTCCGAATAGTTCCCGCGCTTGGGCCACACCTGCGGAAGCCCGCCCTTGGAACGCTGCATGATCAGCAAAAAGTTCACGGCCTTGTTGAAACTCGTCTTGAAAGCGACCTTGTAATTGTTGTTGGTCGTCTCCTTGTAACGCACTGCCAGCAAGCGCATTTCTTGAATCGTCGCGTTGTTGTCGATTGTGCCGAGGTCGCTGCCATCCTTGGCGCGCCATTCCGACTTTTGTCCGCCGGAGTAGGCACTCTTGTACTTGTCGGCCATCGCCTTGTAAAAACCGCCGTTGCTGATCTGCCATGTAGTCATGTTGTAGGCGTACTGGTCGATATCCATGCTGCCCGCGGCTTTGGTAAGCTCCGAATAACCGCGGTAAGAATTAATCCTCGAAACCGCCGTCGAAGGGGGAACATAATCTGCCGCAAAAGACGACAACGCTAAACCAAGTACGCCCAATACCGGCGCCGAACATTTCCAAACACTCATAAAAACCTCATCCCGCGAAATCGCGCAAATCCACCTCTAAATCTATGTTATTTTCAGGAAAAGCGGTAATTACAAAAATATTTCTGTCTACAATTCAACCGAAAAATAAGCCCAAATCGGCAACGTTTTACAAGTTTTTACACAAATTGATGTCTACACTCCAAAATCCCGTAGCAAATCTATTAAGCAAATAAGGCAGAAGAGAATAAATCATTGAGCGAACCCATGAATTTTCTATCTTTGGGTCTGTATGAATACCAAGATTTACTATACCCTGACTGACGAATCGCCGTTCTTGGCGACTCAATCCTTGCTCCCCATCGTGCGCGGTTTTGCAAAGGCCGCTGACATCGATGTCGAAACCAAGAACATCTCCCTGCCGGGCCGCATTCTGGCCGCTTTCGGCAAGGCATCTGACGACCTTGATTTCTTGGGAAAACTCACGCTGGATCCGAGCGCAAATATCATCAAGCTCCCGAACATTTCGGCTTCTGTGCCGCAGCTCAAGGCCGCGATTGCCGAACTCCAGAAGAACGGTTTCGATGTGCCCGACTATCCGGATGCTCCGGCGAACGACGAAGAAAAGGCCATCCGCGCCAAGTACGACAAGGTAAAGGGTTCTGCCGTGAACCCGGTGCTACGCCAGGGCAACTCCGACCGTCGCGCCCCCAAGGCCGTGAAGAATTACGCACGCAACAATCCGCATAGCAACGGCGTGTGGAATGAATCGGTGAAGACGCACGTTTCGAGCATGTCTGCAAACGACTTCTACGGCAACGAAAAGTCGATTACGCTTGCGAAGGCCGACACCTTCAAGATTGAATTTGTCGATAAAGCCGGCGCTGTGACGGAACTGCGTGCCGCAAAGCCTCTCCTCGAAGGCGAAATCCTCGATGCCACCGTGATGCGCATGGCCGCTCTCGAAAAGTTTATCGCCGAGCAGATGGCTGACGCCAAGGCGAAGGGCGTGCTGTTCTCGGTGCACCTGAAGGCCACCATGATGAAGGTCTCTGACCCGGTGCTGTTCGGTGCTTTCGTGCGCGTGTTCTTCAAGGATGTGTTCGTGAAGTATGCTGACCTGTTCAAGGAACTCGGCATTGACGCGAACAACGGTCTCGGCGACTTGTACAAGCGCCTGGAAGGCAACGCCAAGGAAGCCGAAGTCAAGGCCGCCATTGATGCAGCGCTCGCCGCTGGCCCGGACCTCGCCATGGTCGATTCCGCGAAGGGTATCACCAACTTGCACGTTCCCAGCGACATCATCATCGACGCTTCGATGCCCGCGATGATCCGCAATTCCGGCTGCATGTGGAACAAGGAAGGCAAGCTGCAAGAAGTGAAGGCTTGTGTTCCGGACCGCTGCTACGCCGGCATCTACGAAGCCGCGATTGAATTCTGCAAGAAGAACGGCGCCTTCGACCCGAAAACCATGGGCACTGTTCCGAACGTCGGTCTCATGGCCCAAGGCGCCGAAGAATACGGCAGCCACGACAAGACCTTTATTGCCAAGGACAAGGGCGTCATCCGCGCCG
>Ga0256406_1005721_pt1 | contig 13053 bp, 9 predicted proteins | sample RumenRJG_03DNA_FD_185986 | JGI IMG/M metagenome (GOLD analysis project Ga0256406, IMG submission 185986) | Bovine rumen microbial communities from Lethbridge, Alberta, Canada - RJG_03 | ecosystem: Host-associated > Mammals > Digestive system > Stomach > Rumen | place: Canada: Alberta | collected...
AATGGGGATGGCCGCCAATAAGGCGAAGGCTCAGTTTGAGGAAATGCTCCGGGAACGGGTGAAGCAGGTTCGCGAAAAGACCAGGGAAGCCCGGTTCAGGGAAGAGAAGATCGATGTTACCGAACCAGGCGTGCAGGTCACGATCGGAGTTGAGCATCCGATTACTCAGGTCATAAACGAGATCGTCGGGATTTTCCGTTCCATGGGATATTCCGTTTACGAAAGTCCGGAGGTCGATACCGTGTTCAACACGTTTGACGGACTGAACTCACCGGAATTCCACCCGGCCAGGGACATGTCGGATACCTTTTATATCGGGAAGGACATTGTGCTCCGTCCGCATACGTCTTCAGGCGAGGTACGGGCCGAGAAGGAGCTGCCGCTCCCATATAAAATCGTGATTCCCGGACGCTGCTTCCGGTGCGACACGCCGGACGCCACACATTCTCCCACATTTCATCAGGTAGAAATGATGGTGATCGGCGAAGATATTACTATGGCGGATCTGAAAGGCTCTCTGGATCATATGGCTAAACAGCTGTTCGGACCGGAAACGAGAACCAAATTCCGCCCCCATCATTTCCCCTTCACTGAGCCCAGCGCGGAGATGGACGTCTCCTGCTTCAAGTGCGGCGGGAAGGGCTGCAACGTCTGCAAGGGAAGCGGCTGGATTGAAATCCTGGGCTGCGGGATGACGCACCCGCATGTACATCGTGTCGGCGGAATCGATACGGAAAAATACACTGGATTCGCAGTCGGAATGGGCGTAGAGCGAATTGCGATGCTGAAATACGGAATTGATGACATCCGGCTTCTGTATGAGAACGACATGAGATTCATCAATCAGTTCAAGTAGAAATCAGTCAGAAGCAAGAAACATTGAAAAATACACAATCTGTATTTGACAATATGAGGAGGTCATAGCGGGAATGATAGTATCAGTTAATTGGTTAAAGGACTACGTCGATATCGACGTTCCGGTGAAGGAATTCTGCGACCGGATGATCATGTCAGGATCCAACATCGAAACCTGCACAGAAATCGGAACAGGAATAAGCGGCGTTAAAGTAGGAAGAATTGATAAAATTGAGAAACATCCGGATGCGGATAAGCTCGTGGTATGCGGAATCAACATCGGCGAAGAGAATCTTCTGCAGGTGGTAACAGGAGCCGGCAACATCTTCGAAGGAGCTTTTGTTCCTGTTGCGGTTCACGGAAGTGTGATTCCTGGGCCGCTCCACGGCCAGCCTAAAACAGAGGGCGGAGTAAAGATCACCCGCGGCAAGCTGCGGGGAGTTGAAAGCGACGGCATGCTCTGCTCGGCGCAGGAACTGGGATTTGATGACAAAGTAGCACCGATGTTTTCCAAGGACGGGATCTGGATCCTGCCCGGAAACTGGGACGAACAGCTGGGACAGGACTTTGCCGAATGTCTTGCGCTGGAGGACAGCGTTGTGGATTTCGAGATTACTCCGAACCGTCCGGACTGCCTGTCTATGCTTGGAATGGCCAGAGAGGCTGCGGCAACTTTCGGAAAGACTGTGCGTTATCCTGACACGGAGTGTGAAAAGGCTGGGGAAAACGCGGCGGATTACATCCGGGTATCGGTTCGGTCGGAGCTGTGCAAACGGTATACTGCCAGGGTCATCCGGGATGTGAAGATCGGACAGTCCCCCTGGTGGATGCAGAAACGCCTGATGGCGGCCGGCATGCGTCCGATCAACAATATGGTGGATATTACAAATTTTGTTATGCTGGAATACGGACAGCCCCTGCACGCCTTCGATATCAGAAGCCTCGCCGGCGGCGAGATTATCGTGGATACTGCGAAGGAGGGAGAACATTTCACTACGCTGGACGGAACAGAGCGGACGCTGCATGCGGATAACCTGATGATTAACGATGCGGAAAAACCGGTGGCAGTGGCCGGCGTCATGGGCGGACTGAATTCTGAAATCGTGGAGGATACCGATACGGTTGTTATTGAATCGGCGAACTTCCTTGGAAGCAGTGTGCGTCTGACGGCCAAGGCCCTGGGAATGCGGACGGAGGCTTCCGGACGGTATGAGAAGGGAATTGATCCGAATCTCTGCTCTGCTGCAGCGGACCGCGTCTGTAAGCTTGTGGAAATGCTCGGATGCGGCAGAGTCCTCGATGGCTCCGTCGATGTTTATCCGAATCCGGAGAAAGCGCCGACAGTCATGGCGAGAGTGAGCCGCATCAACAAAGTGCTGGGGACAGATATTTCCCGGGAGCAGATGGTGTCCTACTTCAACGGACTGGAGATGAAGGTGGAAGGAGAAGGCGACGAAATGTACATCACACCTCCGACCGTCCGGCAGGATCTGCTGGAGGAGGTGGATTATGTGGAAGAGGTCGCCCGGATGTACGGCTACGACAATCTGCCGATGACACTTCCGGACACATCGTCGGCCGCGCCTTTCCCGAAGGACTGGGATCTGAGAGAGCTTGCCCGCGTGACCCTTTGCGGAATGGGTGCAAACGAGATTCAGACATACTCCTTCTCCAACGACAAAGTGCTGGATCAGTGCCGAATCGATCAGGATTCCTGGGAACGGAATTTCGTTCGGATGATCAATCCGATGGGAGAGGATACTTCGGCATTGAGAACGATCCTGACACCGGGAATGCTGGAGGTTCTGGGCAGAAACTACGCCAGAAATATCGAGGCTGTCCGGGCTTATGAGATCGGAAATACCTTTATGAAAAACCTGCTGGAACCGGACGGGCTTCCGGATGAATCCTGCAATCTGAGCATCGGATGTTACGGGGAAAAGGAGAATTTCTTTACACTGAAGGGAATAGTCTGTGCTCTGCTGGACAAAATGGGCATCGGTGAACTTACCTTTGTTACAGAAAGCGAGTATGGCCTCTATCATCCCGGCAGGTGTGCACGCATCATGACCCGCGACCGCAACGGAGACGATACAGAACTGGGAATCATGGGAGAACTGCATCCCGATGTGGCGGAGAACTTCGGAATCGGAACCAGAGCATACTGCGCGGAGCTGTTCTTCGACCTGATTCTGACACTGTCAGACCGGGAGGTGCAGTACCGCCACCCGCCGAAATATCCGGCAACATCCAGAGATATGGCGCTGATCGTTGATGAGGATCTGGAAGTCGGAAAGATTGAAGCGGCGGTGAAGGAGATGGAAGCCGGCATTCTGGAGGACATCCGTCTGTTCGATGTCTACCGCGGCGAGCAGGTCGGGCGCGGGAAGAAGAGCGTGGCATTCAGTCTGACCTACCGGAACAATGACAGGACACTGACCGACGAGGAAGCCGACAGAGCTCACGCAGAGGTTGTCGAGATGCTGAAAGAGCGCTTCCACGCGGTGCTGCGTGATTAAGGAACAAAGAAAAAGGAGAAACCATGGGTGACAAAGTAGAAGTTAAGATTTACGGACAGACCTACAGCATTTCCGGAGATAAGACTCAGGAGGAAATCGAGAAAATCGCGGATTATGTGGATGATCGTATGCACCTTGTCTCCAAAGTGATGGGACGGAACGGCACCGGCGCTGTCGCGGTGCTGTCCTCCATCAACATTGCGGAGGAGTATTTTGACCAGCAGGAGGAGATGGAGCGGCTCCGCGTCGCGAATCAACAGCTGGAGAGAGATTCCGCGCATTATATCAAACTCTGGGAGGATGCGAAAAAGAACTACAAGCAGACCCGGGAGGCGATGGAAAAACTGAAACTGGAGGGACAGAAGGAAGACAAACGGTTTCAGGAACTTCAGGCGAAATGCTCCGAGTTTGAAAATCAGATCTTCGATCTGCAGATGGAAAACATCCAGCTGAAAAGTCAGATAGAAAAGCTTCAGAAGGGCTGATGCATGAACGAAAAAGCGATTGATATTTTAGAGTACAATAAAATAAAAGAGCTTTTGAAGGACGAGGCCGGCTGTGAAATGGCGAGGGAAATGGCTCTTTCCCTGATGCCGGAGACAGATTCCCGGAGCGTATCCGAAGAGTTAAGGTCAACTACGGAAGCGGTTGACCTTATTGTGCGTAAAGGGCCGCTGCCTGTCGGCGGCATATATGATATCGCCGGGATCGCTTCTTTTGCGCGGAAGGGAGGATGTCTGACCATGAAGCAGCTGCTCCAGGTTCATTATGATCTTGCGGCGGCTTCCAATGTGATTCGGTTTCTGAAGGAGGACGTTCCCCCGGTTCCGCTGATTTCTTCTCTTGCGGAGCTGATTGTGCCCCATCCCGGGCTGGAGGCGGATATCGACCGGTGCATCCTGTCGGAGGATGAGATGGCAGACAATGCGTCTTCGGAGCTCCGCGGAATCCGCAGGAGCATCCAGCGTCAGAATGAATCTATCCGCAGCCGTCTGAACCAGATTGTGAACAGCCAGGCGAACAGACCCTATCTTCAGGACAGTATCGTGACGATCAAAGGCGGGAGGTATGTGATTCCGGTGAAACTGGAGCACAGATCCCGATTTCCGGGGATCGTGCACGATCAGTCGAAGGGCGGAGCGACTCTGTTCATTGAGCCTCAGGCCATAGTGAACATGAATAATGAGCTGCGTGAGCTGGAACTTGCGGAGCAGGCTGAAATTTCCCGCATTCTGCAGAAACTTTCCGATCAGGTAGGGGAGTGCTGTCATGATCTGCGCAATAATCAGGAGAATCTTGTGCGCCTGGACTTTATAATGGCGAAGGGGAAACTTTCCCTCCGCATGAAGGGTGAAGAACCGGAAATCAGCACAGACGGCGCGCTGGTGATTCGGGAGGGACGTCACCCGCTGCTGGATCCGGACAGCGTCGTTCCTGTTTCGGTTTCCATCGGGGAGCAGTATCGGACGCTTGTGATCACAGGACCCAACACGGGCGGAAAGACCGTGACGCTGAAAACAATCGGTCTCCTTGCGCTGATGGCACAGAGCGGCCTTCATATTCCCGCTTCGGGACAGAGCAGAGTTCCGGTGTACAGAGAGATTTTCGCAGATATCGGCGATGAGCAGAGCATCGAGCAGAGTCTGTCTACATTTTCCTCGCATATGAAGAACATTGTGGACATCGTCGGAAAGGCAGGAGAAAATTCTCTGGTACTTCTGGATGAATTGGGAGCGGGAACAGATCCGACAGAGGGCGCGGCCCTTGCCATCGCGATCCTGGAACGGCTGTTCCGCAGCGGAGCACAGACGGTGGCGACGACCCATTATAATGAGATAAAAAAGTATGCGCTTTCCACTGACGGTGTGGAAAACGGCTCGATGGAATTCGATGTGGAAACCCTGAGTCCGACCTATCGGCTGCGGCTGGGAACACCGGGGAAGTCAAACGCTTTTGAGATTTCCGGCAAGCTGGGTCTGCCCGGAGATATTGTGGATCGCGCCGGAGAACTGATCGAGAGGGGAGATCTTGAGTTTGAGGACGTGATCTCCGCCATCGACAGAGACAAAAAACGGGCTGAGGAAGAACTGGCTGAAGCAGAGCGGATCCGTGCCGAGGCAGAACAGATAAAGGAGCGCCTGGCGGAGGAACAGGCGGAATTCAGGAAGAAGAGAGAAAACCTGATGGCTGACAGTCGTCAGGAGGCCCGAGAGATGCTTCGGGAAGCCAGAGCCACGGCGGACGAGGTACAAAAGGAACTCCGGGAGCTGTCCCGGATGGACAGCCTGGGGGCGCGAAACAAAGCCTTCGATCGCAATCGCCGCAGGCTGAAGGAAAATGAAAAAAAATACGCCGAACGTGTGATCCGTCAGGTCAACAGCGCACCTGTCAGTGCGTCTCAGCTTCGGGTCGGCGACCGGGTCCGTGTTCTGTCACTGGACCAGAACGGAGAGGTGCTCACACTGCCTGACGACCGGGGCGAGCTTCAGGTGCAGGTCGGCATCATGAAGGTGACTGTAAACCTGGATGATCTGATGCTGGTAGTGGACGGGAAAAAAACAAAGGCGAAAAAGCCGGCCGCACGGAAAAGCTACGGGAGCATGATGAAGCGGAAGACGGAGTCGGTCCACAGCTCGGTAAATGTGCAGGGAGAAAATCTGGACAGCGCTCGGATGGATGTGGATAAATACATTGATGACGCGTATATGGCCGGGCTGAAGGAGGTCACGGTCATTCACGGCCGGGGAGAGGGAATCCTGCAGAAGGGTCTCCGGCAGTCGCTGAAAAGAAATCGGCATGTTGCATCGATTCGCCCCGGCAATTATAATGAGGGCGGAGAGGGAGTGACTGTCGTCACACTCAGAACAGAGTAAACAGAGTAGGAAGAAATATGTATATCATAAGCAGCTGCCTGCTGGGCAATAATTGTAAATACAACGGAGGTAATAACCGGAACGGGGATGTGCTCAGATTTTATCAGACGCATTCCTGCTGCGTGGTGTGCCCGGAGACGGCGGGAGGTCTGCAGTCTCCCCGTCCGCCGGCGGAATATTCCGGAGACCGGATTCTGGATCGAACCGGAAAAGATGTGACCGAGGCTTTCCGGCGCGGTGCGGAGGCGTCCTGGAGGCACGTTCTGCGCCAGGCGGAGAAGCGACGAGAGCCCATTGAAGGGGCCGTATTGAAGGGAAACAGTCCATCCTGCGGAAGCGGATCGATTTATGACGGAACTTTTACCGGAACAACGATCCCGGGCGACGGATGTTTTGTACGAATATTAAAAGAGCATGGAATAGAAGTAATATCGGAAAAGGAGATCGACAGATGGTTAATTACAAAGAAGAAATAGCAAAGATAATCGCCGGACAGGTCAGCGAGCTGAGTGAGGAGGACGCTCTGGAGCTGGTCGAGATCCCGCAGGATCCGGCAATGGGAGATTACGCGTTCCCGTGCTTCCGCCTGGCAAAGCTTTTGCGCAAGGCTCCGCAGAGCATCGCGGCGGACATCGCTCAGGCGATCGCGGACCGGCCTTTGTTCGAGAAGGTCGAGCAGGTCAATGCATACGTGAATATGTTCCTGTCCAAGGAAATGTATACCAGATCAACCCTGGAGGAGGCGATGGACGGGGAAAACTTCGGAAAGACGAATGTGGGCGACGGAAAACTCGTGATCGTGGAATATTCCTCGCCGAATATCGCCAAGCCTTTCCATATCGGCCATATCCGCAGTACCGTGATCGGGAATTCCATCAATCTGATTTACCGGGCACTGGGCTACAAGGTCAGACGGCTGAATCATGTGGGCGATTACGGCACTCAGTTCGGGAAAATGATCGTTGCATACCGGCACTGGGGGAATGAGCAGGACGTGAAGGACAATCCGATTACCACGCTGCTGGGATACTATACGAAATTCCATGTGGAGGCGGAGAAGCATCCCGAACTGGACGACGAGGCGAGAAAGGCTTTCGCGGATCTGGAGAAGGGACAGGAGGAGGAAGTAAAGCTCTGGCAGTGGTTCCGGGAGGAATCCATGAAGGAGTTCAACCGCGTGTATAAGATGCTGGACATCGAGTTCGACGAGGTGGACGGTGAAAGCTTCTATTCCGATAAGATGCAGCGCTTCATCGATGAGCTGAAGGAGAAAGGACTGCTGGAGGAATCCAGAGGCGCACAGATTGTGGATCTGGAGGCGTATGGCATGCCGCCGGCGCTGATCACCAAATCAGACGGATCCACTCTGTACTGCACGCGGGATATTGCCACCGCCGTGTACCGGAAGGAAACTTACGATTTCTATAAGAACATCTATGTGGTTGCTTCGCAGCAGAACCTGTATTTCCAGCAGTGGATGAAGGTTGTGGAACTGCTGGGATATGACTGGGTAAAGGATTGCATTCACGTGCCGTTCGGAATGGTCAGCCTGGAGGATGGAACCATGTCCACCCGTGCAGGCCGTGTGGTCTTCCTGGAGGACGTTCTGAACAAGGCGGTGGAAAAGACCCGGGAGATTATAGCAGAGAAGAATCCGGATGCGGACGAGTCGTTTGTCGATGATGTGGCGCATCAGGTGGGAATCGGAGCGGTGATCTTCCAGGAGCTTTCGAATAACAAAATCAAGGACTATGTGTTCAAGTGGGACAAGGTTCTGAACTTTGACGGAGAGACCGGTCCGTATGTACAGTATACTCATGCGCGCTGCGCAAGCGTGCTCCGCAAGGCGGGCGAAGAGACTGCTGCGAAGGCGCGGAACCTGGATGAGGTGGACTTCAGCTATCTGAACAGCGACAGTGCATACGCCCTGACCAGGCTGCTGTACGCTCTTCCGCAGACTGTCGTTGAGGCCGGAGAAAAGTTCGAGCCTTCCATCATCACTCGCCATATTGTAAACATCGCTCAGGCGTACAACCGTTTCTATCATGATGAACACATTCTTTCCGAGAATGAAGAAGAGCGGGTGGCCAAGGTCGCATTGACCATCGCAGCCAAGAACGGAATCCGGAACGGGCTGGCACTGCTGGGAATGAAAGCGCCGGAGCGCATGTAGTCCGAACAGGGATTTTGTGAGCTGCCGTGACAGACTGTGCGGAACGCTGCGGTGTACGGTATGCGTTCCGGACTGAATCAGACAGAAACGAAATGGAGTAAATTTTGAGATACGAAGGAGATATCTACCGGCCGCCCAGCGAGGCTTACAGCCTGCTTGTTCAGGTAACGGTCGGCTGCACACACAACAAATGCACATTCTGCAGCATGTTCAAGAATAAGAGGTTTCATCTCAGAAATATGGATGAGGTCATGGAGGATCTGGAGGAGGCCAGAAAGCTCTACCGGTATGTAGAGCGGATCTTTCTATGCGACGGGGACGCGTTATGCCTGTCCAACCGAAAGCTCCTGGTGATTCTGCAGAAAATTCAGGAGCTGTTTCCGGAATGCCAGAGAGTAAACGTTTACGGAAACGCCGCCGATGTGCTTCATAAAACGCCGGAGGAGTTGCGTGAGCTGTACGAAAACGGAGTGCGCATGATTTATATCGGTGCGGAGTCGGGGAGTGAAAAGGTCCTGAAGGATGTCTGCAAGGGCGTGACCGGAGAACAGCTCATCGAGGCGGTTCATAAAATTGAGGATTCCGGGATCCAGGCGTCAGTCACCTTCATTTCCGGACTGGCCGGCAAAGACGGATGGCGGGAGCACGCCATTGAAAGCGGCAGAATGATCAGCCGGATGAATGCGTCCTATGTGGCGCTTCTGACGCTTATGGTGGAACCCGCGGCACCTCTTTATGAAAAAATCCAGAGCGGCGAGTTCAGGCTGCTGTCGCCGGAAGAGGTGATCGCGGAAACCTGCCTGATGATCGAGAACATGAATCCGGAGAAGCCCTGCGTGTTCCGGAGCAATCATGCCTCCAACTATCTCTCACTGAAGGGCACGCTTCCGGAGGACAAGGAGGCGATGCTCGCGAAGCTGAGAAGGGCCATGGAGGACAGCGGAATGCTGAAGGATGAAAGGTTTAGGATGCTGTAATGAGAATTCTTCTGACGACATTAAATTCGAAATATATTCATACGAATCTGTCGCTGAAATATCTCTATTCCGTAGTGGCGGATTCCGGGCTGGATGTGGAGCTTCGCGAATTTACCATCAATAACGAACGGGATCTCGTGTTCGGAGAAATCATGCGGGGCGGATATGATCTGGTGTGTTTCTCCTGCTATGTCTGGAATATAGAGCAGATCCGTTCCTTGTGCTGCGACCTGAAAAAGGCCCGCCCGGATCTCCGTATCCTTTTAGGCGGACCGGAGGTCAGTTATGAAAGCGAACGGTTCCTGAGGGACAACCCATGGGCCGATTTCATCATCCGCGGAGAGGGCGAAAAGCCGTTCTCCCAGTTCTGCCGTGAGCTGATCTCCGGGAACCGGGATTTCAGCAAGGTCAGCAGTCTGACCTATTGGGGGCTGGACACGGTTCTCTCCAACGAGGCAGGCTCTCTTCCCTATATGGACCGGCTTCCGTTCCCATACACCTATCTGGAGGTGGAGACGGACAAGATCGTGTACTACGAATCCGTCCGGGGATGCCCGTTCCGCTGCTCCTACTGCATTTCTTCCGTGGACAGCACGGTGAGGGAGCTTTCACTTGAGAGAGTGCGCCGGGACGTCGGATATCTGATGTACAAAAATATCCGTCAGGTGAAGTTCATCGACCGGACCTTTAACTACAACAAAGCGCGGGCCGGAGAGATCTGGCAGTATATTATCGACAAAGACAACGGAACCACGAACTTCCACTTCGAGATCTGCGGGGATCTTCTCGATTCAGATTCCTTCCGGATACTGTCCAGGGCACGGAAGGGACTTTTCCAGTTTGAAATCGGCGTACAGTCGGCGAATCCCTACACTCTGCGGGAAATCAGCCGGAAGACCGAAACGGCCGAGGTTCTGCAGAACATCAGCAAACTGATGGAACTGGGGACCATCGAGGTTCATGTCGATCTGATCGCGGGACTGCCATGCGAGGATTACCGGTCCTTCGCGGAATCCTTCGATCGTGTGTATGCAGTTCATCCGTCGGTGCTGCAGCTGGGATTTCTGAAGCTTCTGAAGGGTACGAGGATCCGCAGGGAAGCGAGGGAGCACGGGTACGTATACAGGGACAAAGCACCATACGAGGTGATCAGCAATAAATACATGACTGCCATTGATTTTGTCAAACTGAAGATGGTCACGACTGTGCTTGACCTCTACTATAACCGGGGCGGATTTCAGCGCACGCTGGAGTTCCTCATTGAGGATATGGAAGTCACCCCGTTCCGATTTTTTGAGCGGCTGGCGGATTTCTATTATTCCGGAAAATATCATATGGCTTCTCATAAAAAGGAAGATCTGTACCGGATTTTGTACCGGTTCGCCATGAAGCAGGAGGCGAAATTAAGCGGAATCTCCACAAGAGCAGAGCATTTCCTGACGCTGGATATGATGGACGCGCTGAATCCGGAGGTCGTCCGGCGGTTTATGGAGAAAGGATGGGAACTGAAGTAAATGGAAAAAGAACAGCAGTTTAAGGATCGCATTTCAGATTATCTGATTCCCCGCATTGAAGAGGGGTTCCTGTTCGACGAGCTTTCGGACAATTATCTGAACCGGGCCGGTATCGGGGACATTATGAAGGATGTTCCGGTTCCGATCCGCAGAGCCGAGCTGGACCAGGGTCTCTCGACACTGGCAATTGCCCGCAACATGGCGTATGTGATCGGATGCGATATCAACTTCCGTTACGCGGAAAATTACAAGGCGTATATTCTGAGAACATTCACGTCGGATTTTGTGAAACCCCTGATTAATGAAGGCGTGGATCTGGCGGCACATGACAGTTATGAAGAGGCGTGTATCCTGTTCAGGGCTGCGATCCTGCTGGATCCGGAAAACCGGGACGCGTTCTACTGCTACGGACGCGCGTGCAAAGACGCCTACGAGAACGGAGAAGGCGAGGAATATGTGGGACGGTTCAAGGCTGAATCTCTGGAAGCCTTTGAAAAACTCACGCTGAAAGCCCCTGACTATGATATGGGCTTTTATTTTCTGGGATTCGGATATATCAATCTCGGGCTGTACATCAAGGCAAAACTGACCTGGGATCGTTTCATGGAACTGTCGGAGGACGGCGAGCTTCGGGCGGAAATCCGGGGGCTTCTGGATAAGCTCACAGAACCTTGCAAAATTGAAGAGGGATATAACGCGGTTCTCAGCGGACGTTATGAGGAGGGCATTGCGATCCTGTCGGATTATGAAGACGACGAGCGATTCAATACCTGGTGGCCGCTGTGGTATTATCTTGGCGTGGCGTATAAGGGCCTTGAATTGCAGGAAGAAGCGGAGCAGAGACTCCTGCGGGCTCTGCAGTATTCTCCCAGCAATACCGATGTGATGGGAGAGCTCGTGGAAATCTACGACGCCTGCGGAAACGAGGAAAAGCGGCTTAAATACGAGAAGAAAATCCGTATTGTCCGGGAAAATGCAGAAAAGGACAGAGAAGAGAAAAGAGCGGCAGCCATGCCGGGGCTTTCCTGAGGAGGGAAAATGGCGACAGTTTTTCTGAAGGTTATAATGATTTTCTGCATCGTTGCTGTAGGATACGCCGCGAACAAAGCAGGCGTTCTTCCTGTGGAGTCGAACAAGTATCTGGTCAACCTGCTTTTGTATATTTCCATTCCGGCTATGATTATCGATTCCATGTCGGAAAATCCGCTGACGCCGGAAATGAAACGGGCGACATTAGAGGTGTTCCTGGGAACGCTGATCTGGTTTTTCGCTGTATGGCTGCTGGGACTTCTGGTACTGAAGATACTGAGGTATCGGCCGCCGGAGGATCAGGGGGTACTTCTGGCTCTGATGTCCAGCGTAAACAGCGGCTTTATGGGGTTTCCCGTTACGGCGTCGATTTTCGGCAGCCAGGCGCTGTATTTCATGGTCATCGAAAACTGCACCTGTGTTTTCTATCTTTACTTCCTGCAGGTTCTGCAGTTGAATTACGGTACAAAAAAACGGGCGGACATTCGCGCGGTGTTCCGCTCTCTTTGCAATATGTGCATGCTGGCGGCACTGATAGGACTGATCCTTCTGATTACAGGAATGCGGCTTCCGGAAATCGCCTCGGATTTTTTCGGAATTCTGGCAGACGCAACAGTGCCGGTCTCTATGATCGTGCTGGGAATCCAGCTGAGCAACAGCAATCTGAAATCTGCCTTTACCGACCGGAAGCTTATTATTGTCTGCCTTGTCAACGTGGTGCTTGTGCCGGTGCTGACGTTCCTGGGCTGTAACTGGCTGCCTCTCACGAACTGGGCCAAGCTGACGCTTGTGTTTGCTTCGGCCTTTCCGGGCGCGGTGATTTCCGTTGCGATTGCCGCCAGGGAAAACAAAAATGCAGACCTGATGGCGAAGGGAATCGCGATGACGACGCTGATGTCGCTGGCAACTCTGCCGGTGGCCGCCATGGCGCTGATGGAGCTGTATATGTAGGCGGCCGGAACCGCAGCATGGGACACGTATGGAACGCATACAGGACGCGCATGAAAGGCATACAGAATGCGTATGGAGACACAGAAGGAAAGGAAACGGTGCTGCTATGATGCAGAACGAGAAAAGAGAACAGATACAGGCGCTTATCGATGAGAAGATTAA
>Ga0256406_1005722_pt1 | contig 13052 bp, 8 predicted proteins | sample RumenRJG_03DNA_FD_185986 | JGI IMG/M metagenome (GOLD analysis project Ga0256406, IMG submission 185986) | Bovine rumen microbial communities from Lethbridge, Alberta, Canada - RJG_03 | ecosystem: Host-associated > Mammals > Digestive system > Stomach > Rumen | place: Canada: Alberta | collected...
GGCTTGGTACGTCCTTATGTGGTAGACGGCACATTACCCGATTTCACCATCACGTTAAATGATTTTGCTTCTTCGGGCGACTGTATCTTATTACGTGATACGACGACCGATCCTTGGAATGGCACGCCATATGATGAATATTTGATGTTGTCATACTACACGCCGACTGGCTTAAACGAGCAAGATTCACAAGGCTATGCCGAATGGAGAGGTTGGGGAACTGGCAGTTCTTATCGCTATCGCGGTTTGCAGGTCTTTCATGTGGACGAACGACTTTATTCGCGAGTTGGTTCAAGTCAATGGGATCCTTTTAAAAACACCTTTACTTCCTCAGTATATTCTTATACGGATGAAGTGCTGAATAAGCCCAAAATGGATGGGTCAATTTTAGCGGAAGACTATGCTTTCCAGGCTTCCTCTAATACGAAACGTTATTCTTCTGAAGTCACGAAGAAGCAAGTTTTAGCCACCAATTCGTCCCATCAAGAAATTCGTTTGATTCCGGCAAGTGGTGATTCCTCTTTGTTCTTAGGCAAATCGCCTCGGAATTTAGGAAGTTTGGATGCTTTATTCGGCCAAAGCGATTTCGGAGCTAGATATAACGGTTTCTCGTGGGAAAAGATGTCGGGTTGCTTCTCTAACGATGGATTTAATGACGGCAGTTCCTTGGAATATAACTTCTTTGTTTCGGAACAAACAGACACCGCATTAACGGTTCGTTTTGTCCAAAGATAATGACTTTAAAGCGTTCTTCGTGAGAATGTTGCCTTGCCTTTTGCTTTGCGTCGTGGCGAAAAAAGACGGTTATGTGTTGCCATTTTTGACGAACTTACGTGACTTCGTTTCCATTTAAAACAAAAACGATTATTTTATTACTATGCCAGAAATAGAAATATCGCACCTTGGTGTCACTTATTTGCATCGAAAAAAAGAAACAACAGCAATTCGTGACCTTTCTTTGCGAATCCCAAATGAAAAAATATCGGTGGTTTTAGGGGCATCAGGCTCAGGAAAGACCACCTTATTAATGGCAATTCTTAATCGTTTTGCCTTTGATGGCGAAATTCGTAGTGACGGAGTCGACATCGAAACAATGGAATTGGGTCAACGGAACTTGGCCTATGTCAGTCAAACCTTTGATCTTTATCCTCATTTCACCATTTACGATAATTTGGCGTTCCCTTTAAAAACAATTGGAGCCTCTCACGAAGAAATTGATGAACGCGTTTTAGAGATGGCCGATTTCTTAGGGTTACGTGTTTGTCTTTCGCGAAAGCCAAAAGATCTTTCCGTTGGGCAACAGCAACGAGTTTCTTTGGGACGCGCTTTGATTAAAAGACCTTCGTTATTGCTGTTAGATGAGCCCTTTAGCAACTTAGATGTCGCATTTCGCCAAAAAATGCTTCATCTTTTGCGAGATTATCAAGTTTCTTCGCAAATCACCGTTGTGTATGTCACACATCAAATCAAAGATGCGTTATGGGTGGGAGATCATTTTATTGTATTAGAGCAAGGGACGCTTGCTTTTGAAGGAGATAAAAATGCCTTATTCGCCAGCCCTAATCGCAGTGTTCGTTCCTTGCTAGAAGCGGAAGAAGAACCAATATGAAGAAGAAACGAAAAGCCGCAGCCCATGATTTTGATGCTACTTTTTTGCCTAAGAATAGGCGAGAGCAGTTTAGTGATTTGGTAAAAAATCGCTTTTCTTTTTTTCTCCGTATTGGTGGTCTTTTATTGCTTGGATCCGTTTTGTTTTTGCTTGCTTATTCGGCTAAATATTTGTTGGTGTTGCCCGCTGCTCAAGCAGCGTTAGAGCAAGAAGATTATCTTGCTTTTACGCATACGAATACCCTTGTTTTTGATGGAATTTATTTGATTGCTTTTATGCCAATCGGTCTAACTCTTGGTGGCGTATGTCGTTTGATTCGCCTTCTCGCGTGGGGCAAAGGGATTTTCTTTTGGCCCGATTTTTGGAAAGGTCTCCGGCAAAACGCCAAAGCATCTTCTCTTCTTGCTTTGCTTTTTGGGCTATTTCATGGCTTAAATGATTTTCTTTTCTTGGCCATCCCCCACCCGGTGTTTCGTTATGTTCCAGGAGGTCTTGGATTGTCGCTCTTGCCTCTTGGGATGGCGACGTTAGTGGTTGCTTCGCTTTATTCTTCTTCTTTTGTTGCCAGCTTAAAAGGAGGGCTTCTTGTCGTCGCCAAATCGATTGGATGGGTATTGCTTTTTTTGCTTTTCCCTTTTGCCTGGATGACCGTTAGTTTTATTCCTTATCCAGTGATCCGCTTTTTGGTGGATGTCGTCGTGATATTCGCTTTGACTCCCTTTGTTTTTGTGGGGTGGTATCTTCTTTGTCTAAACGAGTTAGATCGAACGATCAATCATCGCGATTATCCCGCTTACGAAAATATGGGATTACAAGGAGAATTCCTGAAATCGACAAAAGAAGATTAGTCGCTTGTTACAGTGTGGTTGACATCGTTATTTTGTCGATATTCTGAAGGGGTTCTGCCGGTGATTCTTTGAAAAGCGCGATAAAAAGCGCTGCGGCTAGAAAAACCGACATTAGAACCGATTTCATCAATGGTTTGATTGGTGTTCACTAACAAATCAATGCTTTTTTCAATGCGTTTTTCCGTGATGTATTCCACCAAAGGAACATGGAATTTTTTCTTAAAAAGCCGTGAGAAATAACTGGGATTATAGAAGCATTTCTTGGCCAAAGACTCCAAAGAAAGATTGCCGTTTAAATTATCGCTGATGTAATTGGCAATCAAATTCCATGCATCGTTTTCGGTTTCTTCGGGCAAAGAAATCTTACGAACGATAAGAGAAAGCAAGACGCTCATATAGGCTTCGTTGATGTCTTCGTAACGCGGCAATCTTTTTTCTTGCTCTTCTAACATGGAATGCAGAATGAATTCCACTTTCTTTTGCTCTGCTCCGTCAAAAGAAACAACCCCTTCATCGTTCTCTTTCGCAATTTCTTTGCTGAAGGTTTCGGAAAGCGAAAGCAATTCGAATGCATTATGAGGATTGATGAACTTCTCCATGGTTTCGGGATATAGGCAGATGTTGTAATAAGTGCCGATGCCACCCATCGGTTTAAAGGAGTGGACGGAATTGTAATTTAAAAACAACAAGTCTCCCTTTTTGGTGTCAAAGCGTTTGCCGTTGATTGTGTGACATATGCGACCCGAATTAATATAAATGATTTCAATAAAATCATGGGTGTGGGTCGGCTCTTCGCCTTGCGTCCGCCAAAAGATAATGTGGAGATTTGGATCCTGATCGCTGAAATCTTTATAGGAAAACTTTTTCATCTGGCACCATTGTAATGAGGCAAAGTCACTTCGGCAACAAGGGATAGGTGTGCCACCAAAGGAACGAGTAAAAAAACGCCACAATCATGTCGTGACGTGAAATTGACTTCCTTTTTTACGAATTTTAAGATGATGTTAAATTAAGCAAACGGTCTTTTGCGGCGGAGGAAAACTCAATGAGACCCAAGAAGAAGACTCTTTCGATTTTGTTCAGCATATCTTTATTTGCTTTGACTTTGGCTTCGTGCCAAGAAAGCGATGTCTCTTCCTCTTCGTTCTCGAATGACACGGTTTCTTCTTCACAAAGCAATGTTGAACCCGATGAACCGGTGAATGAGAATCATGCCATTCCTTTGATTTCTCCCTTAGAGGGTTCTTCCTTTTCTTTGCTAGACGAAAAAGCCAAAGCCTATCTTGCCGCTTCTAGTGAAGCGGAACAAATTGCTGCTTTGAAAGAAAATGAATACAAACCGATTGCTCCACAATCCGTAACGCTAGAATGGGCCAATAATAACAGCGCTTATTATCAACTTTATTATGGCGAGTCACCTGATTTAAGTGATGCCAAAATCAAGCGAATTTCAGGATTGATCCATCGTTATAATTTGACCAATTTAAAACCAGGAACAACTTATTATTGGCAAATCAAAGGGACGCGTCCTGAGGATCGGTCAAAGATTTCTTCTTTTCAAACTGCTCCCGAAACGGTGCGTTTGCTCTCCATTTCAGGCGTTTACAACGTGCGCGATATGGGCGGATGGAGCGTTGGCGATCATAAAGTCTCATATGGAAAAATCATTCGTGGCGGTGCCTTAAATAACGACGGCAATGGTGCCAGAATCACCGAAGAAGGCAAAGCGACCATGAGAGACGAACTCGGGATTAAAACCGAGGTTGATTTACGCATCGGCGATTACGACGACAACCATCAAACTCAAAACGCCTGGGATTCCTCTTATCCCTATATCAAAGCAAATCTAGGGCAATATGTTCGAATCTTAGACCGAGAAAACTGGGAAATCCTTCATGCTGAAGATAAGACGAAATCCTCTGATGAATGTTCGGGAACTTCTTTTGTCTCCTTACGTTCTCTCTTCAATACTTTGGCTGACGCTTCTTCTTATCCGATTTATGTGCATTGCAATGCCGGTGCAGACCGCACCGGAACTTTTGCCTTCTTAGTGAATGGTTTGCTTGGCGTCTCTTATCAGAATCTCATTCAAGATTATGAATTGACGACTTTCTCCCGTTATGGATTGCGAGCTAGAAGTGCGATAGAAAACAATGCCTTTACTGCGAGCGGCGTGCAACAAGCAAGTGGTGGCAACTTCGTCGCCTTTGGCGCCATGCACGATGCTTTCATGCGTTTTTATAGCAATGGTGGCACTTTGCAAGATGCCATCACGAATTATTTGACCAAAGAAGTGGGTATTTCTTTATATACCATTGAGCAAGTCAAAGCCAATTTGATTGAAGGATATGTCCCTCATGTTTACGAAAGACTAACGAAACGGCAGGAAATTCTTTTGAGCGGACAACAAAAATCGATTTCTTTGCCTACCGATACTTACGATACGGTAGAAGACATTCTTTATCGTGGCGAAAGCTTGGGAAAAGACTTAACGGCTCTTTCTTTCGCCAACAGCCCAAAATATGCTGGTGAAGGAGAAATCTTAGTCAAAGCAACGAAAAATGGCGTAAAGAAAGAAATTCTTGTTCCTGTATTGCTTGTTAGCAAAGAAATTGGAACGTTCGCGGATTTGATTGCTTCTGTGAATTACCAAGGGGATAGGAACAATTACGGTTATTATCGATTGACTGCCGATGTTGGAGGCGACACAAGCAAATTCGGCACGGGATGGAAGAAAGTTCTAACAGATAATGGTGCCTATTACCAAACCGATGGCTCGCTAGGCTTCCGTGGAACCTTAGACGGCGCGGGACACACCATCACTGGCAAAACAGAATATGGTGGCTTGTTTGCTTCGATCGGCGCAGGCGCTTTGATTCAAAATGTCACGTTTAACAACATTCATGGTGACAATCCAGGCGGAAGCTGTGTCTTATTGGCGACAAGTATTGTCGATGCGACGCTTCGCAATGTTACGTTCCGCTTATTAAGTGGCTCCCTCACGCAGATCGGTAACGCGCAAGGTTGGATTTCCAGTTTCCAAGTCGCGAATAATGTCTTCGATCACGTGATTTTTGACGCGAAAGACTGTGTTGTGGCGAATCTATTTGGTGGCTATTCTGGTTGGACTGGCTTAGCGAACAATCGCTTTGTCGCTTGCGAACTTTACGCCAACGAGATTCAGGCGCTGGGCTATCGTTATGCGGATTCTCGTCTGATTGCCCCGATTGGCCAAACGGGATTGGTTTATCGTGGGACGGAAGTTTGCTTGATTCGTAACGAAATTCAAATTGGCAACGAAGAGGCCAACCTTGTTTTAGGGGAGGCATACGCCCCATACTCTATTCACAAATTAGTGGTGATGAGCCAAGAAGAAAGGGAGATTTTAGACTACGATTACGATGAAGGTCTCCTTTCTTTCCCTATCGCTTCTCATTTCACCAATGCGGACAGTGGCGAGCAAAAACTCATTGCATCTTTTGCTTTGAATGATGGCAGTGCGTTCGAGTTAGAAATCCCGCTCACCGTTTTAAGTTCTTATCGTAAAGTGAAATTGCCAGTCCTTGATGCAAACATCTTTGATGTGACTGCTTCTTCCTTTTCTTTGTCGCTAGGTGCTTATCAAGATGCTGTCGTGGAATCCATTCGATTAGGGGAATATGATTTTGGCAAAGACGCCTCCCATTTAGTCATGCCAGACGGATTCTTGAATGATAAGGCCAATCACGGGGAACAAGAAATTCACGTTTTTTGCGTCAAAGACTTACAAGAATATGAGCTGATTGTTCCTGTCACTTTCGTGACCATGCACATTGCTGATATCGATACCTTCGTTAGGGAATTAGGGACTTATTGGACGAAGAGCATCGTTGAAGGCTATTATGTCTTGGATCAAGACATTGGATCGGCAACGACGAAATTCCAAGGTCATTCCGACAGTATCGACATTTGGGATGGCTGGCAAAGCAAAGGCTTCCACGCGACGCTTGACGGCCGCGGCCATAAGATTGAAGGAATCACCGCCTCTCCTGATAGCGGATATAGCGGATCCTTGTTTGGCGCGATTGGCCCAAGAGCGAAATTCAAGAATATCACATTCGTAGATCATGGTTACGATGGTGCAAGCAATGCATCCTTGTTGGCTGGCAAAATTTGTAATGCCTCCTTTGAAAACGTCACCTTCTCTTTGAAGGGACATGGCTCCTCTGCTTTAGGAGCCGGCATCGGTTGGTTAAGCTATATCGACTGTGGCTTATCCTCCTTCCGTCATTGTGCGTTCGACATGAGTGGAATGGAGGTTGGAAATCTCTTTGGCAACAATTGTGGGGCTGCCTTTACATCCACCTTTGAGGATTGCACTTTAAAAGCCCGCTCCGTCACGGTTCTCTCCCGTAATGGCGATAGTGCACAATTTCAATTTTCAGTTCAAGGAGTAGCCGGTTTAACCGTCACTCTTGGCGCATAAATGAAAAAAACGAGGTATAACAAATGAAAAACGCAAAACGATGTCTCTTACTTCTCACTTCTTCGATGCTGCTTAGTTCGTGTATAGGCTCGAACGTCATTACCCCTGATGACAACGGAAAAACAACCACTATCAATTTTTGCCATTTTCAAGGAACGGCTGGTATTGATTGGCTAAAAGAGGCGGCAGCCCGCTTCTCTGAAGCCAACAAAGAGGTGTCTTTTGAAGAAGGAAAAACTGGGGTTAAAGTAAATGTCTCTCAAACTAAGCAAAGTCCTTACGACAATTTGACCACGGATGGGAACGATATTTACCTTTTTGAAACAGACCCGGATATTTATAAACTCTCCACGCAGAATCTCCTTTTGGATCTGACGGACGTAGTGACTCCCTTACTTCCCAAAATCGATCGAGATGCCCAAAAACGGATGAAGGGAAGCGATGGGAAATATTACGCTTTGCCGCATTATAACTGGTATACCGGTGTGACTTATGACGTAGACTTATTTGACCAAAAAGGATTCTATTTTGCGGATCCCTCGGAAAGCGAAGACAAAGTCATTCCTTATTCGAGCAAATTTGGAACGGCGCGTTTTGTAGCCGGACTGGACGCCAAAAAATCGGTAGGTCCAAATGGCATTGCCGGCGATTACGACGACGGGCTTCCTTCTTCCATGCAAGAGCTCTGCATCCTTTGCGATTACATTAAAGCGTCAGGGAAAAGCCCTTTCTTAATGGCAGGAAAATCCTCAGTTTATTCTTTCTATTTGACAACGGCTTTATGGGCTTCCTTATCCGGAGGCGACGCCATGCGTGACACGTTTTGCAATTGGACGGATGCCGAAGTAGATGTAGTGACGGGATATTCATCCTCCGAAGAACTCTTTTGTGAGGGTTCAGGCATCAAAGCTCCTACGACTAAAAAAGAAGTCTTAACGAGCGACAATGGCTATGAGATTTATAGCACCAAAGCGCGTTATTACGCTTTGTCTTTCTTAGAGCTTGCCTTCCGTGAAGGCTGGTTTAACGAGAAAGCATTAAAAAACGCGAACCGAGAAGTGATTGAAGCGCACGATAATTTTGTGCGCGAAGGGAATGAAACGGGCGCGATTTTATATGATGCCTCCTATTGGTGCCATGAAGCGGAAAATATCAACGCCTTTAAAAAATGGAACCAACAACATCCGGGTAAGAAACGGAATTTAAGTTTCATGCCGCTTCCAACGACTTATGAAGGATCGGTTACGACAGAAAGCGAAGGCAAAAAGCCGACTTTACTCAATGCTGGCGGTTCTTATCTTTTCGCCAACCAAAAAGTGGAATCCAATCCTGGCAAAGCCAAAGCGGTTCGCGCGTTTATCTCTTTCTTGTATCAAGATTCTGAACTTGCTGCCTTTACCGAAGGAAGCGGTTTAACGATCCCAATGACATATGCTTACGACAAATCCAAACCAGACAATTTGTATTACAAAAATCTCAATACCATCGTTGCCGACGGCGAAGTCATTAATTACGCTTCAGAAGATCCGCGTTTCTTACAAAATATGTCTTTCTTTAATCCAAGCTATAACGCGCGTACCAATTTTTATTCGGTGAATGGTACCCAAATTCAAGATGGCTATATGCATGGTATGTACCTTTTAGGAGCGACTGCCCAAGACATTTTCCAACAAACGGAAATCAAAAAGTCCGATTGGGACAATATGAAACATTGATTCCAATCTAAAGGGGGATTCATGATTCAAACCGTCACGCACACGAAAAAACGACATAAAACAGATTTCACTAGAGTGAGGAAAGTTCTCTTTTATTCCAGTTTAATGCTGATTCCTTTCCTCCATTTCTGGGTGTTTTATATCTATATCAATTTCAACTCGATTTTGATGGCCTTCCGTCATTGGAGCCTTAGCGAAAATGGCGTCCAAGTGACTTGGGTAGGCATGAGCAATTTCGAAGTTGCCTGGCGCGCTTTAAGTCAAAACAACGCTTATTTGGTTCGGAATTCTCTCATTTTCTTTGCTTGCCAAGTCTTTATTTCGTTGCCTTTGGCCTTATTGGCCTCCTATTACATATTTAAAAAGCGTTTCATGAGCGGATTCTTACGAGTCATGTTGTTCATGCCTCAAATTCTTTCTGCCTTGATTTTGGGTGCTTTATGGCGTTATACCTCTGGCAATGTTTTGGCGTGGATTCAAGAAAATTGGTTTCATCAGGATCCTTCTACGTATTGGTTGATGAACCCTGATACCCAAATTTGGGCGCTTATCATTTTCAACACCTTAATGAATTTCGGCGTTGATGTTTTGCTCTATACCAACGGAATGAGCTCCATCCATACTTCGATTTTGGAATCGGCAGAAATCGATGGCGCCACCCCTTGGCAAGAACTTTGGCATATTGTTTTGCCAATGATTTACCCTACCATCGCGAATTTATTGGTCATCGGCGTGGCAACGCTTTTTGTTAACCAATATCAGGTTTATACGATTTATGGCGCGGGTGGCGCGGATATGGCGAACGTCGGTTACTTCCTTTATATAGAGGCGAAAGCCGATAACAACAGTGTCTTTGGCAATGGCGTGAATCTTTCTTATCCGGAATTGTCGGCATTAGGTCTCATTATGACGGCCATTACGGTTCCGATCACTTTTGCCATTCGTTACGGTCTTAAAAAGTTAGGACCTTCTGAGGATTAGGAAAGGAGAAAATATGAGAAGTGCATCGATAAAAATGCGAGAAAAACCTTCTAGCAAAGTATTCTATTGGCTCATTTTCCTCTTTTTTGCCTTAATCAGTTTGCTCATTATTTGGATGCTTGTTTGGGGATTTGTGACTTCTTTAAAGAGCCCGGATGACTTTAATATGAATAACAACGTTCTCGGCTTCCCTTCTCTCGATCCGAACGATCCAAATAACTCTTTGGGAGCTTTCTTACATTGGGACAATTATCAGAACATTCTGCAACATTTCGTGTTTGAAAAGAAAACTTTCTTCTATAGCGGATCTAAATTAATCGGTCACCAAACCACAGCAAATATTGGACTGATGTTCTATAACACCATTCTTTATGCTGGCGTAGGCGGTTTTATTTATGCCATGGTTCCTGCCATTGTCGCCTATCTTTGTGCCAAATTTGATTATCGTTTCAGCCACATCGTCTTTGTGACTTTTACCTTGATGTTATGTATCCCGATTGTTGGTTCCTATCCGACTGAAATTACGTTTCTCCGCAACACGGGAATGTATGACACCTTTTGGGGTAATTGGTTACAAAAAACCGGCGGAGAAGGCATGTATTTCTTTGTCTACTACGCTTTTTTCAAGTCACAAAGCAATGTTTATCGTGAAGCGGCCGAAATTGACGGCGCGAGCGAAACGCATATCATGTGGCGGATTTATATGCCGATGGCAATCAAAATTATTGGGACTGTCTTCTTAATTCAATTCGTTTCTCTATGGAATGATTTCCAAACGCCGGAACTTTATCTTCCGACGCATCCCACTTTGGCTTATGGCGTTTACGAATTGACTTTGGTATCTTCCAACGCCGGCGACCTAGCGACGCTCAATAACGTTCCCTGCCGTATGGCGGCGTGTATGGTTCTCGCTTTGCCCATTACTGTTGTCTTCATTATTTTCAAAAATCGCTTGATGGGTGACATCACCTTAGGCGGAATCAAGGAGTAGGTTATGAAAAAGAATCGTTTGTTGCTTTTCCTTTCTTTCGTGGGACTTGTTTCTGCTTTTGTCTTGGCTTCTCCCACGTCTTTGGCTTCTGTTCACGCGGAAGAAACCATTCTCGGTCAAACCATAGAAGACACTTATGTCATCGGCGATGTTTTAACCATCCATAAATCCATTCGAATCGTGCAAGATGGACAAGAAAGAGAAGTCACTTCAGCGACCTTAATCGAACCGGACGGAACTGCGATTCGCGGTATGAAGTTCACGCTGAATCAATTAGGGTCTTATCGTTTGTTATTGGCTTCTGACACGGCGCAAGGAAAATATTTCGTCACGAAATCTTTTACCGTGAAAAAGACCGTTTATGGATTTGGTAACGCCGATTCTTCTATAGATTACGGCGCGTTGAATTCAAATTTCCAAAGCTTAGGCATGAACCAAGGCCTATTGTTGTCTATGGTCGACGGCGATACCTTTACTTATGCCTCGCCCATCAATCTATATGAACAGGATGAGATTTCTTTGCTGTCCTGGAACGTGATGGTTTATGAACCGATGGTGAAATTCGTGACGGTTCGTCTAACAGATTGTTACGATCCGACGAATTATCTCGATATCACGTATAGCAAAGGCAATTATTATTTTGAAACTTATATCACTTTGTCACAAAGCGGCAGCCGCGGCGTAGGGTTAATGCCTAACGAACGAGGAGCGGTGGATATCGATGGGGAATCCTATGAAATCTCCACGATAGGCGGTACGATGATCGATGGTAATAACCCCATCAATGGAGCCTATTACAACATTACTTATCGCCTCGATACCAGCGATCACAATCATTTGAAAGTGTACGCGGATACCGCCGGCATTGTTGCCTCTCATTTGGTGGGAGAAACCAACAATTCCCATCTATTTCAACAAACCATGAAGCCATTCACCACTGGCGAGGTGTTTCTTTCCTTAAAAGCGTCCAATTTTAATGGCGTTGAAAAAGCGCCGATTCAAATCGGTCAAATTGCCGGACGGCGGAATGGTGATCTTTTACCGATGGATTATTATTCGGATACATTGGCTCCGGTGATTGAAGTGGATGCGCCGAAAAAAGCCGAAGTGGTTTTAGGCGTTCCCGTGCGTCTTCCTCTTGCCAGCGCGAAAGACGATACCGCAGTGGCAGGAGAAGTGGAAACTGCGCTTTATTACAATCTTGGTAGCAACACAGAACGAAGGATTCCCCTTCAAGAAGGAAAATTTACGCCTACGGAATATGGCATTTATACGCTTCGCTATCGCGCCAAAGACGTTTATGGGAATGTGGGGATAGAAGATTTGACCCTCGTTTGTGAGACCAAAGGAAGGGAGGGTATTGTCTTCCAAGCTGATCCCTTACCTACACAAGAGGCCGGGTCGACCATTGATTTTTCTCACTATACCTGTGACTCATTAAACGGAAAAGCGAAAGTCAATGTCACGATCACTGATCCCAAAGGACAAAAAATAACGTTATCTTCGCTTTCTGAGCCCTATCTTCTTTCGGTGGTTGGGCGCTATATCGTGACTTATTCTTATTCTGATGCGTTCTATTCTGGCGCTTATTCTTATTCTTTCATGGCCAAAAAGAATGGACATCCAAAGATTGCTTTGGCTTCCTTGCCTTCCGCTCCTTATTATCTCAAAGGGCGACCTATTCTTTAGAACCGGTCATGGCGGTTTCTTATTCCGAAGCAGGACCAAATTCCGAAGAAACCGACACTTTTGTTTCGTATGACAATGGAGCATTTTCTCCCTTAAATCCCCGTTCTTTCACCATCAAGGAAGGAAAAACCATTCGCTTCCGTTTTGTCGCAAAAAGTGACGCCTTTGTTGCTTTTGAAAGCGACTCTTATCCTATCGTGGACGTCAATTATAATGGTGTCTTAAATTTGCCTGCCTATTTCCAAGGTGATTTTAAGGGCACCACTGAAATTGATCACCTTGCCTATCAGCCAAATACGAACGGTTCTTCTTCTTTGACCTTTGTAAATCGCTTGTTGTTCTCTTCGTTTGATTTCCGGTTCTTCTTCCCTAGCGGTCTAGCCCGTTCGATGAAGGTCATTCTCTCGGATTATTTCAATCCCAATAACATCTTCACGATGGAATTGCTTGAAGATGGCACTTATCGCCTCAATGACGGCATAGCCTATCGTCTTTCGGATGGCTGGAGAGATCGCCGCTTCTCTTTGTCCTATTTGTCTGATGCTCATTCTTTGTCTATCGGCAATACCATTATCCCGTGCGAGAATCCTTTCTCTCACGACCTTTGCAATCTAAGAATAGAATTTCAGGGTTTAACCACAGAAAAGGCATTCCAAATCTATCAAATTGGCAATCAAGTGCTTTCTTCTTCCATCAAGCGTGACCGCGTTGAACCGATGGTTTCTGCGACTTTCCCAGAAGGAATAGGAAAAAT
>Ga0256406_1005724_pt1 | contig 13044 bp, 9 predicted proteins | sample RumenRJG_03DNA_FD_185986 | JGI IMG/M metagenome (GOLD analysis project Ga0256406, IMG submission 185986) | Bovine rumen microbial communities from Lethbridge, Alberta, Canada - RJG_03 | ecosystem: Host-associated > Mammals > Digestive system > Stomach > Rumen | place: Canada: Alberta | collected...
CTTTATGGAGAGTTGTGGATATTACGGAATACTGGCAATCGAATTCTTTATCAAAGGAAATGACTTCTATTTCAATGAGATGGCTCCTAGACCTCATAACTCCGGTCACTATACGATTGAAGGATGCTCTACCAATCAATTCCGGGAATTAGATAAATTCCTGATCGGAGAAGACTTAGAAGAACCGAAGTTACTAGGTCCTACCATCATGAAAAACATCTTAGGAAGAGACCTAAAGAACTTCGATAAGTTAATAAAGATCCCTAACGCCCATGTCCATATGTATCAGAAGAATCAGGTAAGAGAATTACGGAAACTCGGTCATATCACCTATACCGATCTCACTTATGAGCAGTATCAGGAATACGTCAAAAAGCTTGCTATCGAGGATTAAAAAGAATGAACAAAAGAATCTATGTCGAAAAGAAAGACGCCTATAGAGTCGAAGCCAATTCTCTTTTAAAAGAACTCAACGAAAACCTCTCTCTGAAACTCTCTTCCTTACGTCTTCTCAATGTCTACGATATCTTCGGAATCGAAGAAGATCTATTCCGGAAATCCCTTTATCAGGTCTTCGGAGAGATTGTCACCGACAATGTCTACGAAGAGTTCTCTTTACAGGGAAAAGACTATCTGGCGATCGAATATCTCCCCGGTCAATTAGATCAGAGAGGAGAAAGCGCAAGCGCCTGTCTCCGTCTGATTCAACCGGAGAGCAAGGCGAGAGTACGTTCGGCTCGACTGATTGTCTTTGCGGATAAACTCACCGCGGAAGAAAAAGCCAAGATCGAACATTATCTTGTCAATGCGGTCGAATGTAGAAAGAAAGATCTCTCCGTCTTAAAAGAAGAACACGATGCTACAATCAAGGAAGTTCCGGTTCTCAAAGGTTTTACTTCTCTGAAAGGAGAAGAACGGGATAAGTTCATCGCGGAAAAAGGATTGGCGATGAATAGAGATGATCTCCAGTGTGTTATCGACTACTTTAAAAAAGAAGGAAGAGATCCTTTTGAAACCGAACTGAGAATCCTAGATACCTATTGGAGCGATCACTGTAGACACACCACTTTCCATACTGCCTTAAGCAATATCACGATCGAAGATTCCTATCTCTCTAAAGAGATTCAGGAAGCCTATACCCTTTATCTCTCCATGAGAGATGAAATCGGAGAAACCGGAAAAAAAGATATCTGCCTGATGGATATGGCGACCATCGGTGCGAAAGTTCTCCACAAAGAAGGATATCTTGATGATTTAGAAGTCAGTGAGGAGAACAACGCCTGCTCGATCTATATCAACGCCCATGTCGATGGCAAAAGCGAACCTTGGTTATTGATGTTCAAAAACGAAACCCATAACCACCCGACCGAGATTGAACCTTTCGGCGGAGCTTCTACCTGCTTAGGCGGAGCGATCCGTGACCCGCTTTCGGGAAGAAGCTATGTCTATCAGGCGATGCGTGTTACCGGAGCCGGTAACATCTTCGCTCCCTATGAAGATACGTTAGAAGGAAAACTTCCGCAGAAGGTCATCTCCTTAAAAGCCGCTCAGGGTTATTCAAGTTACGGTAACCAGATCGGTTTAGCTACGACCTATGTCCGCGAAGTCTATCACGAAGGATATGTCGCAAAACGCTTAGAAGTCGGTGCGGTAGTCGGCGCGGTCAAAGCCGATGAAGTAAGAAGAGAAGCTCCTCTTCCTGGAGATATTGTTCTATTACTGGGTGGAAGAACCGGAAGAGACGGTATCGGTGGAGCTACCGGATCCTCGAAAAACCATAACACCCATTCGCTGGAAACCTGCGCGAGTGAAGTTCAGAAAGGTAACGCTCCGGAAGAAAGAAAACTGCAGCATCTCTTCCGCAGGAAAGAAGCCGTCCGTCTCATCAAGAAATCCAACGATTTCGGAGCCGGTGGTGTCTCGGTCGCAATCGGCGAATTGGCTCCTGGCTTAGCTATCAACCTCGATAAAGTTCCGGTCAAATACTTAGGTCTCAATGCGACCGAACTTGCTATCTCCGAATCTCAGGAACGTATGGCCGTTGTGGTCGATTCGAAGGATGAAGCCGAATTCTCCAAGTACTGCCACGAAGAGAATATCGAAGTGAGCCATGTCGCGGAAGTTACCGAAGAACCCCGTATGAAGATGTATTTCCACGGGAAATGCTATTGTGATCTAGCCCGTTCCTTCATCGATTCGGCAGGTGCCAAACACCATAGCGAATGCACCATCAAGGCAAAAGAAAAAGAGGAGCTTCTCACTAGAAAAGTAAGTGATTTCAAAAAGGATTCCCTGAAGTTATTATCTTCTCCGAATGTCTGCTCGCAGAAAGGTTTAGTCGAGATGTTCGATTCTACGATCGGAAGAAGCACCGTCTTACTTCCCTATGGGGGAAAATACCAGCTCAGTGAGACGCAGGTCTCGGTTCAGAAATTACCGGTCGGGGAAGATCACTATACCGACGATGCTTCGATCATGGCCTATGGTTATGACCCTTATCTCACCTCACTTTCTCCGTTCTTAGGATCACAGTATGCCATCCTTGATAGTATCGCCAAAGTCGTAGCCGCCGGAGGCGACTACTCCCATATGCGATACTCCTATCAGGAATACTTCAAGAAGATGGAAAGCAAAGAAGATTTCGGAGAACCTTTCCAGGCCCTACTTGGAGCGATCAAGATGCAGAAAGAATTCCATCTTCCTTCGATCGGTGGAAAAGATTCGATGTCGGGATCCTTTGCTTCTCTCCATGTTCCTCCGATGCTGATGGCTTTCGGTATCACGATGGTGGATGCTTCGAAAGTGATCTCCGATGACTTCAAAAAGAGCGGAGATTATCTCTATCTTCTTAAACATCATCCACTTAGTAATGAAACCATCAATGTCGAAGAAGAGAAGAAACACTTCACTTCTCTTCATAAGGCGATTGACGAAGGAAAAGTCCTCTCCTGCTATGCCTTAGGATTCGGAGGTCTCTTCGAAGCCTTAGTCAAATGCTCCTTAGGAAACAGAGTCGGTTTCAAAGTCAACATTGACGAAGCCGAAGCCTTAGCCAAAGGCTATGGCTCCTTCCTGATCGAAAGTGAAGAGAAACTCGACTTAGAAGATGCGGAATTAATCGGTGAAACCACCGACGATACCTACCAGATCAACGAAGTCACCTATAGTTTCGAAGAACTCTATAACGCCTGCTTCAAAGAATATGCCAAAGCCTATCCGATCGTCACCGATAAGATCACCGAAGATTACTCTTTACCTTATAGCGGAGAAAAGATCACATACCCCTATCGGAAAAAAGAACATCCTCTTGTCTTCATCCCTGTCTTCCCTGGTACCAACTGTGATTATGACTCCGCTAAAGCCTTCAAGAAAGCCGGAGCCAAGGTGAAGACGATGGTCTTCCGTAACTTGACCTCGGAAGATGTCAACGAATCTCTCAAAGAGATGGCCTCTAGTATCGACACTGCCGATATCCTGATGTTAGCCGGTGGCTTCTCCGCTGCCGATGAACCGGATGGTTCCGGAAAATTCATCGCTGCAATTTTAGATAACCCTCTCATCCGTAAAGCCATTGAAGGATTACTATCAAGAAAAGGTCTTATCTTAGGTATCTGCAACGGATTCCAGGCTCTCATCAAATGCGGATTACTTCCTTATGGAAAATTCGATTCTCTCACTTCCACTTCTCCGACTCTCTTCCATAACGATATCAACCGCCATATCTCCCATATCGCTACGACCAAAGTCGTCTCGACTCTCTCTCCTTGGTTGACTAGCTTCAGACCCGGAGAGATCTATCAGGTTCCTATCTCCCATGGCGAAGGGAAATTCGTCTGCTCGAAAGAGATGGCGGAATCTCTCTTCTTCCATCATCAGGTCGCTTTCCAATATGCGACAAAGGAAGGAAAAGTAGCGACAAGAAGTGAAGATAACCCCAATGGTTCGACCTGTGCGATCGAAGGGATCACTTCTCCCGATGGTCTCATCTTAGGAAAGATGGGACATAGCGAAAGATACGAAAAGAACTGCTTCAAGAATATCCAAGGCAACAAGGAAGAAGATATCTTCCTCAATGCCGTCAATTACTTCCGTAAGAAGTGAAGAGATGAAGAAAATAGTGATCAACAGAAAGGATAAAGAAACACTATGAAACAGTTAGAAAAGCTCTACGAAGGGAAGGCGAAGGAAGTCTATGCGACCGAGGATCCGGATATCATCCTCATGCACTATAAGGATGATGCGACTGCCTTTAACGGCATCAAGAAAGCTCAGATTCAGAACAAAGGTGTTCTCAATAACGAGATCACTACGATTCTCTTCAAGAGACTCGAGAAGAAAGGTATCCCCACTCACTACATCAAGACCCTTAACGACCGCGATATGCTCTGCCAGAAAGTCAAGATCTTCCCTCTGGAAGTCATTGTCCGCAACATCATCGCCGGCTCGATGGCAAAACGCTTAGATATCCCGGAAGGCACCCATATCGATAACGTCGTCTATGAACTCTGCTACAAGAACGATAAACTCGGCGATCCCCTTATCAACGAACATCATGCCGTCGCTCTGAAGATCGCGACCTATGACGAACTCAAAGAGATCTATGATCTCACCATGAAGATCAACGATATCCTCAAAGAGACCTTTGCTTCAATCGGTATTACGTTAGTCGACTTCAAGGTCGAATTCGGAAAGAACTCCAAAGGCGAGATCGTTCTTGCCGATGAAATCTCTCCGGATACCTGCCGTTTCTGGGACTCGAAGACCAACGATAAACTCGATAAGGACCGTTTCCGTAGAGATTTAGGTAACGTCATTGAAGCTTACGAAGAAATCTTACGTCGTTTAAAGACCTTAAAGGACTAAAAATGGATTCGCTTTCGTCGTTAAAAGGGCTGCACGAAGAGTGCGGTGTCATCGGACTCTACGGCGTAGAAGATTGTTCTTCTCTTCTTTACCTTGGACTTTTTGCCTTACAGCATCGAGGACAGGAAGGATGCGGCATGGTGACAGTGGATGAAAACGGTCACCTTTCCCGCATCAAAGGCGAAGGCTTAGTCCATGAAGTCTTCGATGCCAGTAAAGTCGATTCTCTTAAAGGGAACATGGGAATCGGACATGTCCGCTATGCGACCACCGGTGGCGGAGGAATCGAGAATGTCCAACCTTTCCTCTTCCGTCATCATGGAGGCGATTTTGCTTTAGCTCATAACGGAAACTTAGTCAACTCCAAAGAGTTAAGACAGTATCTAGAAGATAGCGGCTCGATCTTCCAATCGACTTCCGATAGTGAGATTCTTGCTCACCTCATCAAGAAGGATAACCCCGATACAAAACGTATCGATGTTATCCTGAAGGCTTTGAATCTTTTAGAAGGTTCCTTTGCCTTTTTGATTCTCACCAAAGATAGACTCTATGCTGCCAGAGACAAATACGGACTGCGTCCTCTCTCGTTAGGAAAGCTCAAGGATGGATACGTAGTCGCCAGTGAGACCTGCGCCTTCAGCGCGATCGGTGCGACCTTTCTCCGCGATATCGAACCTGGGGAAGTCTTGATGATTGATAAAGACGGACTTCACAGTTACGACTATTCGAAATACAAGCGTCACTATATGTGTGCGATGGAATATATCTACTTCGCTAGACCGGATAGTGATATCGAAGGAATCAATGTCCACGCTTTCCGGAAAGAGAGCGGAAAAGAACTGGCAAGAGAATGCCCGGCTTCTTGCGATATCGTGATCGGAGTACCGGATTCCTCGTTAAGTGCAGCGATCGGTTTTGCCGAAGAGAGTCATATCCCTTATGAGATGGGCTTAGTCAAAAGCAAATACGTCGGACGTTCCTTCATCGAACCGAAACAGGAATTAAGAGATTTAGCGGTACGTCTCAAACTTTCTCCGGTCGCCTCGATCGTAAGAGGAAAAAGAGTTGCTCTGATCGATGATTCGATCGTAAGAGGAACTACCTCGAAGAGAATCATCGCTCTCTTACGTAGTGCGGGAGCAAAAGAGATCCATGTCCGTATCGCTTCTCCACGCTTCCTTTCTCCCTGTTTCTATGGTGTTGATATGTCCTCTTTAGAAGAACTGATCTCCGCGTCCCACAGCGTCGAAGAAGTGAAAGAGATCATCGGTGCCGATTCCTTAGGATTCCTAAGCGAAGAAGCACTCTACAGAATTGCTCACCGCTCTCAGCTCTGCACCGCCTGTTTCACCGGGAAGTATCCGACCGAGCTTTATTCGTTAGAAGCTGCTATTCACAAAAAGGAGAAATAGTATATGGCTATTGATTATGCAAAAGCAGGAGTCACCCTCGAATCCGGCTATGAAGTTATCCGCCGTATCAAAAAACACGTCAACTCCACCAAACGTCCCGGTTGGATGAGCGGAATCGGTTCTTTCGGAGGCATGTTCGATCTTGCTTCCTTAGGCTATAAGGAACCGGTGTTGGTAAGTGGTACCGATGGCGTCGGAACCAAGCTCAAGATCGCCTTTGCGATGGATAAACACGATACGATCGGTATCGACTGTGTGGCGATGTGTGTCAATGATGTTCTTGCGCAGGGTGCAGAACCTCTTTTCTTCCTCGATTATGTCGCTAGTGGTCATCTAGAACCGGCAAAGATCGAAAGTATCGTCAAAGGGATTGCCGATGGTTGCAAGATTTCTAATTGCGCTTTGATCGGTGGAGAGACTGCCGAGATGCCCGGCATGTACGATAACGGCGAATACGATCTTGCCGGTTTCACGGTCGGCTGTGTCGAAAAAGCAAAACTGATCGATGACACGAGAAGCGAAGTCGGGGATGTCTTATTAGGCATTGAATCGAGCGGTGTTCACTCTAACGGTTTCTCTCTTGTTAGAAAAGTATTAAAAGATGCTTCTTTAGATATCCATAAAGTCTATCCGGAAGTAGATCCGAATAGAACCTTAGGAGAGGTTCTTCTTACTCCTACTAATATCTATGTCAAGGAAGTCTTAGAAGTGATTCATGCTCTTCCGGTACATGGGGTTGCCCATATCACCGGTGGAGGCTTTGATGAGAATATCCCCCGTATGTTAAAAGAGGGGCAGGGTATCGAAGTAAATGAAGGAAGCTGGCCGATTCTTCCTATCTTCTCTTTCTTAGAAAAAGAAGGAAAATTACCTCACAGAGAAATGTTCAATGTCTTCAATATGGGTATCGGTATGGTACTGGCTCTTCCTCAGAATGCCGTAGAAGAAGCAAAGAAGATCTTAGCCAAAGCCGGAAGAAAATCCTATGAGATCGGAAAAGTCACCGATAGACCCGGTGTCAACATCCTTCTGAAGTAGTATGTCTTTTCATAACATATCCGTCTTTGCTAGCGGTAACGGCACCAACTTCGAAGCAATCGAAAAAGCGATCGAAGAGCATCGTATCCACGATGCCAAAATCGTTCTTCTGATTGTCGATCATAAGGACGCTCCGGTGATCGATAGAGCAAGGAGATTGAAGGTTCCTTATGCGATCGTCGAACGGAAAGAATACGAAAGCAAAGAGAAGTACGAAGAACATATCTTGGCTCTTCTGAAAGCCAAGGAAGTCGAATGGATCTTCTTAGCCGGGTATATGAAAATCATCGAACATACTTTGCTCGATGCTTACCCCAATAGAATCATCAATATCCATCCGGCTTTGCTTCCTGCTTTCAAAGGCGCCCACGCCATTCAGGATAGCTATGATTACGGCGTCAAAGTCTTCGGTATCACGATCCACTATGTTTCAAAGGAACTCGACGGCGGGAAGATCATCGCCCAGAAAGCCTTTGAATATACGGAAGGGGAGACCGTCGAGGAAGTCGAAACAAGAATCCATGCCTTAGAACATGCTCTCTATCCTGCCGTTGTCGAGAAGTTGCTTCACGAGGAGAAATAACTGCATGAAAAGAGCTCTGATCAGTGTATCCGATAAAACCGGATTAGTCGAATTCGCAAAAAGCTTATCCGCTCTGAATTTCGAAATCGTCTCTACCGGTGGTACGAAAAAAGTCTTGGACGAAGCCGGAATCAAGACGATCGGCATTGAAGAAGTCACCGGTTTTCCGGAGATCTTAGACGGCAGAGTCAAGACTCTGCATCCGATGGTTCACGGAGGACTGTTAGCCAGAAGAGATAAACCCGAACACATTGAGACCTTGAAGGAACACGGGATTGTTCCGATCGATCTTGTCTATGTCAATCTCTATCCGTTCAAGAAGACCTTAGAAAGCGGAAAAGACCATGAGACCATCATCGAGAATATCGATATCGGTGGGCCTTCGATGGTAAGAAGTGCGGCTAAAAACTACGCTTCGGTTACGGTCTTAACCGATCCTGCTGATTTTGAAGAGGTCTTAAAAGAGCTCAAAGAGAACGGAGATACCACTTTGGAGACAAGAGAGAAGTTGGCAGCTAAGGCTTTCCGCACCACGGCTCAGTACGATACCTATATTTCTACCTATCTTACAAAGAGGTGTGGTGAAGAATTCCCGGAAAGACTCACTCTCACCTATAACCTCAAGCAGCCTTTACGTTACGGAGAAAACCCGCATCAGAAAGCCGCTTTATACGAAAGTGAAAAGACAAGTCACTCGATTGTCTATGGAAAGCAGTTACAAGGAAAAGAATTATCCTATAACAATATCCAGGATGGAGATGCCTGTTTAAGTCTTCTTCAGGAATTCAAGGATCCTACCTGTATTGCTTTAAAGCATATGAATCCCTGTGGAGCAGCTTCTTCTAACAATATCGTCGATGCTTTTGAAAAAGCCTATGCCAGTGATCCTGTTTCTATCTACGGCGGCATCTTAGCGGTCAATCGACCGATGGATGAAGATTTAGCTCAGGCTATCTTAGATAAAAAAGTCTTCTTAGAGATCATCATGGCTCCTAGCTACAGCGAAAAAGCCAGAGAGCTTCTTACCAAGAAAAAGAACTGCCGCATCATGGAGATCGATATGTCTTCTCCTTATACCGCAAAAAGAATGGCCGTCAGTATGAGCGGTGGACTTCTTTATCAGGATAGAGACTTAGAGATCTTCAACGAGTCGGACTTAAAAGTCGTCACTAAGAAAGTTCCTAGTGAGAAAGAAAAAGAAGATCTTCTCTTCGCCTGGAAATGCGTCAAACACGTTAAATCCAATGCTATCCTAGTCGCGAAAGATCTCACTATCGCCGGAGTCGGTGCCGGACAGATGAACCGTGTCGGAAGTGCAAAGATCGCTTTGGACTGGGCAAAAGAACACGGTATCAAGGAGATGGTTTTAGCTTCCGATGCTTTCTTCCCGTTTGATGATACGGTCGCTTTGGCTTCTCAGTATGGCGTAACCTCTATCATCCAGCCGGGTGGATCGATCCGTGATGAAGATTCGATCAAGAAGTGCGATGAACTCGGACTCTCGATGATCTTCACCGGCATGAGACATTTCCGTCACTGATAGATAGGAGAAGTTAAGAAAAATGAAGAAAACCGTCTTAGTGATCGGAAGCGGAGGAAGAGAACATGCGATTGTCGATGCTCTCTATGCTTCCAAAGAAGTAGGAACCATCTATGCTGCTCCTGGAAATGCCTTGATGGCAAAAGAAGCTACTTTAGTTCCGATCTCTGTTTTAGAAAACGGGAAGCTTCTTGCTTTTGCTTTAGAACATAAGGTTGATTTAACCGTTGTCGGACCGGAAGCAAGTCTTGCGACCGGTATCGTCGATCTTTTCAAAGAACACGGGCTTGAGATATTCGGTCCTACAAAGTCGGCTGCCCGCATTGAAACCTCCAAGGAGTTCGCTAAAGAACTTATGGAGAAATACGCTATTCCTACCGCTTCCTATAAAGTCTTCTCCGATTATGAAGAAGCAAAAGAGTATGTCTTAAAACATGGTGCACCGATTGTCATCAAATACGATGGTTTAGCCGCTGGAAAAGGTGTCACCGTTGCTTTAACCCTTGAGGAAGCTCTTGCTTCCTTAAAGGAACAGCTTCTGGACCATAAGTTCGGCGAAGGAAAAATCATTTTAGAAGATTACTTAGAAGGTCCGGAATTCTCTTTCCTCTGCTTTGTCAACGGAGAACATGTCTATCCTTTAGAACTCTCCCAGGATCATAAACGTGCTTTTGACCATGACGAAGGTCTCAATACCGGCGGTATGGGTGCTTATAGCCCCTTACCTTTCTTAAGTGCAGAAGATAAAAAATACGCTCTTGAGAATATCATGGTCAGAACCGCTAAAGCCATGGTAAAGGAAGGTTGTCCTTTTACCGGCGTTCTCTATGGCGGTCTTATGAAGACCAAAGACGGAATCAAGGTGATCGAATTCAACTGCCGTTTCGGAGATCCCGAAACCGAAGTGGTTCTTCCGCGTTTAGAAAGTGATCTCTTCTTAGCTTTTGAAGCGGTTCTTCATAACGAAGAACCGGTATTGAAGTTCTCTTCCTCTACGACTTTAGGTATCGTCTTAGCTTCCAAAGGGTATCCCTTATCCTATAAGAAACACTTCCTGATCGAAGGATTAGAAAACGTGGAAGGCAAAGTATACGGTATGGGTGTCGAAGAGAAAGATGGTAAAATCTTTACCGCAGGCGGAAGAGTCCTGATCGTCGTGGAAAAAGGAAAAGATGTCAGAGAGGCTAGAGAGAAAGCTCTCAGAGAAGTAGAAAAGATCCACTGTGACAATCTTTTCTACCGCCACGATATCGGACACTGGGCCTTAGAAGGAGAAAAGAAATGATCGAACGTTATTCACGTAAGCCGATGAGAGATATCTGGACCGATGAAAACAAGTTCCAGACCTATCTTAAGATCGAGCTGCTCAATGCCAAAGCCTGGTCAAAACTCGGCGTAGTCCCGGAAGAGGATCTACCGAAACTTCAGAAAGCCACTTTCACCGTCGACCGCATCCATGAGATCGAAGCCGTCACCAAACACGATGTCGTCGCTTTTACAAGAGCGGTCGGCGAAAGTCTAGGCGAAGAGAAGAAGTGGATTCACTATGGACTCACTTCGACCGATGTGGTCGATACCGCAAACGGCTATCTTCTCAAACAGGCAAACGAAATCCTCGAAAAGGATATCGAGGAATTCTTAGCTGTCCTCAAGAAGAAAGCTCTCCAATACGAAAACACTCCCTGTATCGGAAGAACCCACGGCATGCACGCCGATATCACCTCTTTCGGTCTCAAGTGGGCGCTTTACTATTCGGATCTATTGAGAATCCGGGAAGAGTTCCATCTTGCGAGAAAGAACGTCGAAGTCGGTAAGCTCTCCGGTGCCGTCGGTAACTTTGCCAATATCCCACCGGAAATCGAAACCATGGTCTGCGATGATCTGGGTATCGGCCATGCTGCTATCTCCACTCAGGTTTTACAGAGAGACCGCCACGCTTTCTATCTCTCAACCCTAACTCTTATTGCTTCGGAACTGGAAAAGATTGCGCTTGAGATCCGTAACCTCTCCCGCCAGGAAGTAAAGGAGGTCGAAGAAGCCTTCAAGAAAGGTCAGAAAGGTTCTTCGGCTATGCCTCATAAACGTAACCCGATCAGCAGTGAGAATATCTGCGGCTGCTCGAGAGTCATGAGAGGATATATGCTCTCCGCTTATGAAGATATCGCCTTATGGCATGAAAGAGATATCTCCCATTCCTCGGTCGAACGTATCATCCTTCCGGATGCGACGGAGCTATTAGACTATATGCTCAACCGTATGAAGGGAATCGTCGATAACCTCGTCGTCTATCCCGATAAGATGCTAGAGGATATCTATCTCACCCATGGTGTCATCTTCGCTCAGCGTGTTCTTTACGCCCTGATGAAGAAAGGCTTAGTGAGAGAAGAAGCCTATGATCTTATTCAGCCGATTGCGATGCAATCGCTTGATGAGAAAAAAGATTATCTTGTTCTTCTTGAAGAGAACCCGAAGGTCTCTTCGCTTCTCACCAAAGAAGAGATCGAAAGCTGCTTCACTCTTGACTACTACATGAAGAACGTCGATACGATCTATAAGAGAGTCGGACTCCGATAAAAGAAGTACGGGCATTCCTCTGAACGGGGAATGCTCTTTTTGTATCTGTGTTACCTTACTTCTTTGTCAAACACGATAACAGAGATAGGAAGATTACGATAAGCGATTCTCGGCAAAGCAAAAAAAGGAATTCAGAATAAGCCGTTCTGGCTAGTTAAGAAGATTCCCGCTTTTCTCCCATTTTCTTAGCTTACTTTTCCCTTCTTTCTGAATAGTTCCTTTTCTTTTAGAAAAATCTTCTTTCAGGAGGAATATCTTCTGTAAGAGGAGAAGTCCAGATGAAAACAACAGAAACAAAAGACCTGTTTTGGGGTGAAGAGAAAAGAGAAGGAATCCCAATAGCCAAAGACCTGATAATACGCGATCTATTCAATCTCACAGAACTCGGAGATGAATGCATCAAAGCGGTGATACCGGATATAGGTCCCTTTGAGAAGAAAGAGGAAGTCCAGAAAGAAATCGGCTCTCCTCCTAAGAATTATGTCTCTTTCGATTATTACCGCCAATCCGAAAACTATATTGTCGATTTAGAAATTCAATATAGCCCGGATTCCAATATCGTTTCGAGAGCAAACCACTATATGGCGATTCTTCTCAACCGTGTCTTCGAGCTATATGGGGAAGATAAGAAGAAAGCCGTTGTGATCGTCTTTCTCAACCATTGGCAGTTTGAGAAAAAACTGCTTGTTAAGACAAGATTCAATGAAGTAGAGGAAGAAAAGGTACGGGCTCAAGTCTATTACGTCAACCTGCAATACCATGGGACGAAGATCGATAGTTACCTCTATCGCCTATGTATGGACTTTCAGAGGGCTCAGAAAGGCCAATACGATATGGCAATCGCAAAGTAGATAAACGCGGGAATCCATGGGGTTCCCGTTTTTAGATGTTGATTTTTATATAGTATACGGTTTACTATATAGTCAGCATGAGACAGACAAGATATCCGGATTACGTAAGGGCGTTCCGGCCCAAGGGAACCGCGGTAAGGCTCAGGAACGGAAGGTACACCGTCTTCCGGGCCACATCGAAGA
>Ga0256406_1005725_pt1 | contig 13039 bp, 10 predicted proteins | sample RumenRJG_03DNA_FD_185986 | JGI IMG/M metagenome (GOLD analysis project Ga0256406, IMG submission 185986) | Bovine rumen microbial communities from Lethbridge, Alberta, Canada - RJG_03 | ecosystem: Host-associated > Mammals > Digestive system > Stomach > Rumen | place: Canada: Alberta | collected...
CCCAGGCGGTCAGCCGCGCGCCCTGAAGGAGCGGGCGGGTCTCATCCGCAAATACGTGAAAATCATATCCTCGCTCCTGCCCGAGGTGCAGCGGTCCCAGCGCAGTTCCGTAACCGACGGTAGCCAGTGCGCCGGCATTGCAGTGGGTCAGAATCCCCATGCCCGGCCGGAGCAGCGTCAGCCCATTCTCTGCCATATGATAGCAGCTGTCCTCGTCTTCCTTCCGGATCGCTTCCGCCTCCGTTAAAAGCCGGTCCAGTATCGCTTCCGGGTCTGAACCCGCTGCCTTCGCCTGATGATAGACGCGAAGCTGCCGTTTCACTGCCCAGGAAAGATTCACCGCCGTCGGACGGGCGGAGATAAGATATTCCCCCTTCTCATCCAGATCATCCAGCGTGCCCTCCGCATCGTATTCATTCCGCGCAGCGATGAACATCCCGTATCCTGCCGCCACGCCGATAGCCGGCGCACCGCGCACCTGCAGACGCTGAATCGCTTTGTATACGTCTTCCACCACATCGGCTTCCAGATATTTTGTCTCGTTCGGAAGCAGCGACTGATCCAGAAAATACAGCTGCTGATCTTTATATTCTACCGTCTTGAATTCACTGATACCCATTACTTAAAATAAATCTCCTTCAGATACAGACCTTGCGGCGGCGCAGTAAAGCCCGCGCGGGTCCGGTCTTTTGCTTCGATAATGTCCCGGACTTCTTCCGGTTTTCTTTTGCCGATGCCGACTTCGACCAGCGTTCCGGTCAGGATGCGGACCATGTTATACAAAAAACCGTCTCCCGTGACTTCGATCACCGTCCGGCTGCCTTCGTCCCGAATCGTCAGATCTGATATTGTCCGCACGGTCGTCTCCCTCGGGATTCCACCAGACGCCTCGAACGACTTGAAATCATGTGTACCGACGATGTATCTTGCAGCGTCCCGCATCGCTTCATGATCCAGCGCCTCGGCATACAGATACACCATGTTCCGGCGGAAAATATCGCCGTCCCGTTCGATGATATAGCGGTACGTCTTTCCTCTGCACGAAAACCGGGCATGAAAATCCGCCGGCATTTCTTTCGCCTCCAGAATCCGGATATCTCCCGATGCCCCGTTCCGGCCGATTCCTCCGGCTCCGAAGCGGCGGTTCAAAATCGGACACAGCTTCTCGGTCGGAATCGGGTTATCCCATATGAATGAAGCACATTGCCCGAGCGCATGAACCCCTTTGTCCGTCCGGCTCGTCCCGTTGATCGGAATTTCGTGCCCGGCCAGATAGCGGAGCACGTGCTCGATCTCTCCCTGAACCGTCCGAAGGCCCGGCTGTTTCTGCCATCCGTGGAAATTCGTGCCGTCGTATTGTATCACAAGTAGTATGTTTTTATCCATAATTTTATTATATATCCGTCAATTGAAACCTACAGCTGCAGGATGCCGACCGCATCCCAGAGGAAAAGGAAATAGACGGTCGAAGCCGCAAAAGCATACGGCAGCATCGGCATGGACGTCCCCGGTCCGGCGCGCCGTGTCAGCAGACGGTACAGCGCGTGAATGCCGATCAGAATCTGCGTCACGACAAAAATAATCAGCATCCCGGACCGTCCGGAGATCAGCCCGATCGCCATAAAGAACTTGAGATCTGCGCCGCCGATAATATCCCGGTGATAGATCAGCCGGCCCAGGCCAAAGACCGCCGTGACAATCGCCGCAGCCAGAGCAGCGCCGGCCAGTGGCTCCCACCACTCCTTCTGAAAGCTGATAAAGCCGACTGCAGAAATCGCCAGCATCAGGCTCAGCGGATCCGGAACGATCTGATATTTCAAATCGCTGATCGCCATTTCAAGAATGACGGCCAGCACAAAAAGCACAGTAATCTCAAAGATCAAGCTCTCCCGCAGCGCGAAAAAAATTCCGCAGGCCGCAAAATAGGCAACGAAAATATATTTCCACGGCGTGCTCGGAATCCGCTGCCGCTGTCCGTCGCCCTGATCCATCAGTCCTTCCGGCAGCCTGCGCTCTCCATCCTCTGTCGTCTCTTCAAACCAGCGGACCGGGATCCGGTTAAACGCTACGACGCATCCATTGCCGAACAGTACGGCCAGCAGAACCGCTACTCCGATTTTAATTCCAGTCAGCATATAATAATTCATAAACACCGTTACCGCTTATTCGAACGTCTCCAGATCTTCATCTCTTCTGCTGAGCGGATCAGATCCTCCCGGAAATCCGGATGGGCAATGCTGATGATTTGCTCTGTTCTTTCCCAAGTGGAACATCCGGCCAGGTTGACCATTCCCTGCTCCGTGACGAGCACATAGCTCTGGCTGCGCGGGTCGGTGACGATGTCGCCGCTGAAGGTCGCGTGGATATTGGACGTGCGGACACCCTTCTTGTTGACTCTCGAAGACGGGAAGCAGATGAAGCTCTTTGCCGTCGGATTATCAAACGCTCCGGTCAGAAAATCCAGCTGACCGCCTGTGCCGCTGATATGGCGCGTTCCGACGGACTCCGCGCTGATCTGTCCGTACAGATCAACGCCGATGCAGCTGTTGATCGAAGTAAATTTGTCGATGGAGGCAATCCGCTGGACATTGTTCACATAATCCATCGGCGCGATCATCACTTCCGGATTTTCAGACGCCCAGTCGACCAGCTCTTTCGTGCCGTAGACCAGGCCGCAGACGGACTTGCCTTTCATATCGCCGGACTTGTTGCTGTTCGTGATTTTTCCTGCCTTATACATATCGAGATACGCATTGACCATCAGTTCAGAATGGACACCGAGATCCTTCAGATCCGATTCGGCGATCTTCTTTCCGATCAGGTCCGGCATTCCGCCGACGCCGATCTGAATACATGCGCCGTCCTCGATCTCCGGAACGACCAGATCTGCGATTTTCTCATCAACCTCTGAACCCTGGGCGGACGGAATCTCGAACATCGGATCGTGTGGCCCTTCGACGACGCAGTCCACTTCCGAAATGTTCACCGTGTTCTCGATGCCGTAGACCCACGGCAGGTTCTCGTTGACCTCGAGGATGATGGTATCCGCTGCGTCCATTACTGCACGCGCCGTCGCGTTATTGACGGAAAAGCCAAAATCGCCGTTCTCGTTCATCGGCGTCACCGCCATCATCGCCACGTTGACTTTGCAGAAGCGGCGGTAATAGACCGGCAGATTGCGGAACAGCATCGGGATAAAATAGCAGAGACCGCGATCGCACAGCTTCCGCTCAAAACCGACCATGTGCCAGGAATGATACGTGAAATGTTCCTGCTCCGGATCTTCCTCGACGATGTGCAGCGGTCCGTGCAGCAGCAGCGAGCGGACCTTTACGTCCTCGAGTTCATCCTTTCTCGCAGCCAGCGCCTGATCCAGCAGTGCCGGATAACCATGCAGCGCGCCGTAATCCACCCAGTCGCCGTTTTTTACCAGTTTGACAGCTTCCTCCGGCGTCGTCAGCTTTTCCTGATACTCTTTTTTGTAATCCATTATTACTCTCCTCTCCTGTCCACCTTTTTATCAATAAAACTGTCTGTCCACTTCAGCAGGTCTCCGAAAACCCGTTCCCGGTTCATTTCATTCAGAATCTCATGCCGGTCGCCTTCATACAGTTTGATATATACATCGCACGGCGAATGTTCCAGATACTCCATATACGCTTTGCGCACCCCGTCTCCGTAATCGCCGGCCGGATCTTCCGCGCCGGAAATCAGAAGCAGCGACAGATTCGCGGGAAGCCGCTCCATCCGTCTCGTATCCTGACTGATCTCGATGCCTTTGAAAATATTATAATATGCATTCACCGTCGGACATACCTGGCAGAGCGGCTCTTCCTCAAACCGCTCTACAACGGCTTCGTCCCGGCTCAGCCAGTCGTTTTTCGTCTTCGGGTTCTGTATTCTGCGGTTGTAGCCGACCCAGTTCATCCGGTCAATCAGCCGGCTCCTGTAATGCTCTCCAAGGAACATCCCGCTGAATCCGGAGAGCATTTTCCTCATATGGACGATGCTCTCCGGCAGCCACCCGGTTCCGACGAGAACCGCTCCGCAGACGTCTTCCGCAAACAGGGGATCTCCTTCGACAAGATACTGGCGTACCAGAAACGATCCTACATCGCTACCCATAATCAGGTAAGGCAGCTCCGGATAGCGTTCCCCGGCGATCCGTCGCAGCTCATCGATATCCCGGATCAGCAATTCATTGCCGCCTTTTCCGATGTAGCCGAGGTCCTTCTTGTCCGTCACGGACTGGCCATGCCCCAGCAGATCTGCCCCAAACACCGCATAGCCGTGATTCGCCATGAACTCGGCGAACAACCGGTACCGTTCGATATATTCATTCACGCCGTGCACGATCTGCAGCACCGCCCGCGGCGCTCCATCCGACAGCCAGCACACGGCATGGATCTGCGTGCTGCCATCCGCAGACAGATATCTGAATTCTTCCATCGTTCTTTATCGCCTCTGTTTCCTGTCCGGTTTGAGCCCGTGGAACTGATAGAACTGCGTCTCCAGCCGGCCGTTATACAGCTTCCGCCGCCGATCGGCTTTCCGGCCGACCTTTTCTTCGATGCTCCGGTCCGTCGTGATCACGAATAACGACCATGTCGGTCTCTTTGCCAGGATCTCTGCAAACTTCCGGTAAATCCGGTCCATCGCCTCCTGATCGCCGATTCGTTCGCCATATGGCGGGTTCGTAATGATGATGCCGTAGTCTTCTTCCGCCCGGAATTTTCTCATATCCATCACGTGAAAACGGATATCTTCCCCGACGCCTGCTTCCTCTGCATTGGCGCGGCAGGACTCGATCGCTTCTCCGTCGATATCGTAACCGAGGATCCGGAGCTCACTGTCGTAATCCACTGCAGCATAGGCTTTCCGCCGTTCTTCTTTCCAGATGGATTCCGGTATCATTTCCCATTCATCGGATGCAAACCGCCGGTTCAGTCCGGGCGCAATGTTCCTCGCCATCATCGCCGCTTCGATCGGAATTGTCCCGGAACCGCAGCAGGTGTCCACGAGAAGCCGCGGCGGGTCATTCTCCCGGCCCGGCTGCCGCATCGCGCCTTCCTTCCAGTAGCTCAGCTGAATCAGCGCTGCCGCCAGCGTCTCCTTCATCGGCGCCGCAACATCCTGAACCCGGTATCCTCTCTTGTGAAGGCCGACTCCGCTCGTATCAATCATCAGCGAAAAACGATTACGGAGTACAGCAAAACGGATCCGGTACCGCGCGCCGCTCTCGTCGAAATGCGGCCGGCAGTAAAAATCCGACATTCTGGATACTACCGCCTTCTTTATTATGCTCTGACATGCCGGCACACTGTGCAGTACAGACTTCACGCTGGTACCGACGACCGGGAATTCCCCATCCAGCGGAATCCACCGTTCCCATTCGATGCCGCGGACCTGCTGAAACAGCTCTTCAAAAGTCACAGCCTCGAATTCAGCGATCCGGATATACACACGATCCGCACTCCGGAGCCACAGATTGGAGCGGACGATCGCCCGCTCGTCACCCTGATAAGTCACCTTTCCGTCTTCCGTCCGAATGACAGTGTATCCCAGCTTCTCAATTTCTCTCCGGACGACTGCCTCCAGTCCGAAAGTAGCTGTAGCGATCAATTCGATTTTCATGATCTGCCCTGCTCTCTGTCTCTCCGCCCGGATCCGTCCTGCACATCCGGAAGCCGGCTGCCCGGTTTCCGGCACAGCTCATCGACCGGGATGCCCAGAACCTGATCCAGCTCCGCGATCAGCCTTTTCGTCTCCTTCCGGGCCTGCTCGATCTTGGTCTTCTTGATCGGAGTGCATCCCGGCTTCGCCAGAAGATAATCCATCCTGAGGTCAATCCCGACATATTCGTCCTCCCTCACCGTACGATCTGCCAGACACAGAATATCGATATCCTCCAGCTCAGATACATCGTGAAACGGATAAAATCTCATGTGCCGGCGGACAAGCTCGGCCTCTTTCGGATGATTCCGAACCTTCAGAATCTCAGCTCCGTGAAGGTCGTGATCCTTCTGAAGCCGCACCACATCGTGAACGGAGGCTGCCCCATAGATCGCATCGGAATCCAGATGGTAGCCCTTCTCATTCAGCGCGTCCGCAAGCACCTTTGCGACCCTCGCAACCTCACCACAGTGTCTCCGGATATGAGCCGGAGTCTTATATGTCTCGAACAGCTCCTGCTGCTCTTCCTTCGTTATACTCATTCTCTTTCCTTCACGCGGACATGCCGCCATGTTTGCGTAAATATACAATGTAATAATAGCACAACCCCGTGGATATGTCGACAGCAGGCAGAACCGGAGCGCGCCGCCAAAAGCCGCAGAATCATCAGGGTTTATCAGAATCTCCGGAGGAATCAGTTCATTCGCCTGAAAAAAAAGAGACGCCGCCACAGCAGCATCCCCCTTTTGTATACAACTTTCTCCTGGAACACACATCCGGATACAATCTACTTCCGAACCCGGGCTGCCTGAATACGCTCTTCTTTCTTCTGTTCGAAGAATGCATTCAATGCGTCCGGTTCGATCTCGGATTTCTTCTTCCGTCCCATCAGCATCGCCACGACATCCACCGGATCGGCATTATCGTGTACAATTGCATTCAAAGCGGCAGTAATCGGCATTTCGACTTCGTATTTTGCTGCCATTTCCATGGCGGCCGGAAGCGCGTTCAGTCCTTCGACAACCTGCCCGACTTCCTTCACAGCTTCTTCCACCGACCGGCCCTGTCCGATCAGCTTTCCGCAGCGGTTGTTCCGGCTGTGCTCACTCGTAGCCGTCACGATCAGGTCGCCGATCCCGGCAAGACCTGCAAAAGTCTGCTCCATGCATCCGACCCGGAGGCCCAGACGGCGGATCTCCGCCATGCCGCGCGTGATCAGCGCAGCTCTCGCATTGTCCCCGCACCCGATACCGCTTGCGATACCGCAAGCTAATGCAATCACGTTCTTCAGCGCACCGCACAATTCGACACCGATTACATCTGCATTGGTATATACGCGCATGCAGGTATTCATAAACACATCCTGCACATATTCGGCTGCTTCCATGTCTTCGCACGCCGATACAATAGCCGACGGCATATCTCTGGCAATCTCCTCCGCGTGGGTCGGCCCGGAAAGCGCTACCACACGAACATGTTCATGTCTGCCGTCCTTATTCAGTTCTTCCTTCAATACCTGCGAAAGTGTCTTCATCGATCCGGATTCGAGTCCCTTGCCAAGATCCGCAATGATCTGACCGTCTCTGACATACGGTTTCGCCTTCGCCGCCGTCGCCCGGAGATACACCGACGGAATCGCAAATACCAGTAGATCCCGGTCCCGGCAGGCTTCCTCCATATCGAGAGTAAAATGAATGCCGTCCGGAATAATCATGCCCGGCAGGTTCTTCTGCCTCCGGGTCGTCTCGCAGGCAATCTTGTCTTCTTCCTTTGCGGACCAGACCAGCACTTCGTTTCCGCTGTTATAGAGCATCCGTGCCAGCGACATTCCGATCGTCCCGGCACCAAATACACAGATCTTCTTCATAGAAACCTCCCGTGCCGGCAAAGCCGGCTGCTACATCACTTATTGGCATCGTTCTGCCTTTCAGCATAGAAATTTATTATACCACGAGCAGACTTGAATCGCTACCTTTCCGCAAAATTGTTTGCATCCGTATTGAGAATTGGGTAGAATAGTTTTCATGACCAGCTCGACAGCTTGTCAGAGTATATAGCGATCAGATCAGCGATCACTGTCTGCAGGCATACAGGATGCCTGCTGCTCCGAAATATAAAATACAGATACAGAGGTATATCAATGGATGTAATCAATACATTTGGCAGCGTGCTGCAGAAGGAGCTGCGGCGGGATCCTGACCGGGCAAGAAAAATGCTGCTCACCGGTTTCCGCGCCTATGGCACATGGCAGCACGTTCACCCGGACCGGCGGCTTGCACCGTCTCAGGATTATGCGGCTGACTTGTCGATGAATACTATGGTCCGCGCGCTTGCACACCCGGAGAAATCCGCCATGTGCAGTCTTTTCGTACCGGGCGAGCCGCTGGTATGCGCCGGCGTAACGCCGTATTCTGTCGAAGCCTTTTCCAGCTTCATTTCCGGAACGCATATTGAGAAAGTCTTCCTGAATATAACTGAAGAGAAGGGCTTTCCTCAGACCATGTGTTCTTTCCACCGCGTCTTCCTCGGCGCTGCCGAGAGCGGGCTGCTGCCGACGCCGCCGTTCATGGTTTACACCAGTCTGGCCTGCGATGCGAACCTCCTGACCTTCCCGTACATCAAGCGGAAGCGTCAGATGCCGTCCTTTTTTATCGATGTTCCGTATGACCGGAACGAGGAGTCCGTACAGGATGTGGCGCGGCAGCTCCGGAACCTGACGGAATTTCTGCAGGACATGACGCACAGGAAGATCACGGACGAGCAGCTGACCCGGACGATGATGCGTTCCAACCGCTCTGTCAGCAATTACCAGCGCGCGCAGCAGATCCTTCGGAGCCGGGATCTCCCGACCCATATGACCTGCGATATGTACGGCGTTTTCACAAGTCGTTTCCTGATGGGTACGAAGGAAACGGAGAAATACACGAAACTGCTTCTCAAGGATGCCGAGTGCGCTTTCAAAAGCAATCCGGAAAGCAGGAAACTCCGCATTGCCTGGATTCACGTCATGCCGTTCATGCAGCCGTCAATGCGGAAGCTGTTTAATTTCTCCGGGCAGGTGTATTTCACCGGCTGCGATATCGTCGATGACGGTTTTCAGAAAGGTAATCCGAACAAGCCGTATGATATGATGGCACGCCGCCTCGTATACTCGGCATACAACGGACCGGCGGAAGGCCGGATTGAAGCGGCACGCAGGCTGATCCGCGACACGCAGGCAGAGGGAGCGGTTGTTTTTACCCACTGGGGCTGTAAAACCACGCTCGGCGCATCTGGACTGATCCGTGATGCGCTGGAGGCCGACGGAATTCCGACCATTGTGCTTGACGGAGACGGATGCGATCCGTCAAACAGCAGCGACGGCCAGATGACGACACGGATGGAAGCATTCATCGAAATGCTGAAGGAGAAGAGACAATGATACGTTATGTATGCAAATATACACCGATTGAACTGTTCGCCGGCTTCGGCGCGGACTGCATGCCGCTGAATGCGATGCCGGAGAACTTTGACCACGCAGACAAGATTGCTCATGCCAACCTCTGCGGTTTCGGCCGCTCGGTCATTGAAGCAGTCCTCCGGGATGAGGTCGATGAGCTGGTTCTGGTCAACTGCTGCGATACGATGCGCCGGACTTACGACATCATTCGCAGCACCGGCAAGGTTTCTTTCCTGTACCTGCTGGATCTGCCGCACGAAGATGAAGAATGTGAGAAAATCAATTTCGCGCACAATCTGGCAAGACTCCGGGATGCCTATGCAGAATACAGCGGGAGGACGTTCAGTCGGGATCGGTTCGTCCGCTCTTTTGAACGGCGCGAGCCGGCTGCCGAGGACTATATCGGCCTGCTCGGCACGCGTGTCAGCCCGGAGCTGGAAGAGGTGATCCGGAAGAGCATGCATCTTCCGGTCCGGAATCTGACTTGTCTCGGCAGCCGGGATCTGGTTTTCAGCGCGAAGGATCTGAAGCAGGCACCGGACGAGCGGCTGATGTATATTTACGCAGAAGCGATCCTGACTCAGATTCCATGCGCCCGGATGAACACCGGAACCCGCCGGAATCCGCTGTTTCTTGATCCGCACTTGAGGGGCATTGTATACCACACGATCAAATTCTGCGACTACTACGGCTTTGAATATGCAGAGCTCAAATCTCAGATTCACGTACCGCTTCTCAAGATCGAAACAGATTATACATTACAGAGTATGGGGCAGCTGTATACCCGTATTGAAGCATTCGCGGAGACAATTGAGGGACTGAACCCGGAAGACAGCAGTACCAGAGAACTGACAGAAAGGCAGAATAAAATGCTGAACCAGAATCAATATTACGTTGCCGGCATCGACAGCGGCTCGACCAGCACGGATGTCGTCATTATGAATCAGGATGCGGAAATCGTATCATCGATCATCATCCCGACCGGAAGCGGCGCAGCGATCAGCGCGGACAAAAGCATGGAACAGGCGCTTGCAAAAGCGGGACTTCGCAAGGAAGAGATCCTCCGCGTCATCACGACCGGCTACGGACGCGCCTATATCGAAAGCGGCGACCAGAGCATCACGGAAATCACCTGCCACGCAAAAGGAGCCCACTATCTGAATCCGAAAGTCCGGACAATCATCGATATCGGCGGTCAGGACAGCAAGGTAATCCGGATCGACGAAAACGGAGCAGTCCAGAACTTCCTGATGAACGACAAATGCGCTGCCGGCACCGGGCGATTCCTCGACATGATGTCCCGGACGCTTGGCATCTCGCTGGACAATATGAGTACCATGGGGCTGAAATGGCATGAGGATATCACGATTTCCAGCATGTGCACCGTATTCGCCGAATCCGAAGTCGTGTCGCTGGTCGCTCAGAACAAAGAGCTGTCAGACATCATCCACGGTCTGAACAAATCAGTCGCGGTCAAAGTCGGTGCACTGGCTGCCCGCCTCGGCGAGAAAGAAGACTACATGATGACCGGAGGCGTCGCACGGAACCGGGGTATCGTCAGCGCGCTGGAAGAGCGGATCGGAAAGCCGATCTATGTCTGCGATGAATCTCAGATCTGCGGCGCGATCGGAGCGGCCCTCTTTGCGCTGGACAAGATCTCAGAAGAAAAATCTACCGAAAACTAATCACTTTCACAAGGCTGTACGCCGCCGAACGGCGGTGCAGCGCTCATATCAGGATAGAAAAATCCACCGCCGGACACGCTGTGTCCGGCGGTGGATTTTAACAAGGGTATTTAAAACAAGAGTGTTTACTGAATCAGAAGCGCAGTCTCCGGGAACTATGCGAAGAACTGCTCGAGATCGTCATCGACATTCGAGATTCCCGCAATGCCGAAGTTGTCGACCAGTACCTTGGTCACATTCGGCGAAAGGAATGCCGGCAGTGTCGGTCCAAGGTGAATATTTTTAACACCGAGGTACAGCAGCGCCAGCAGTACGATTACCGCCTTCTGCTCATACCACGCGATGTTGTACACGATCGGCAGATCGTTAACATCGTCCAGTCCGAAGATCTCCTTCAACTTCAGCGCAATCAGAGCCAGCGAATAGGAATCATTGCACTGTCCGGCATCCAGCACTCTCGGAATGCCATTGATGTCTCCGAGGTTCAGTTTGTTGTATTTGTACTTCGCGCAGCCTGCAGTCAGGATTACTGCATCCTTCGGCAGCTTCTCCGCAAACTCGGTGTAGTAGCTTCTGGACTTCTGACGTCCGTCACAGCCCGCCATCACGACGAACTTCCGGATCGCGCCGGACTTGACGGCATCAACTACCGAATCCGCCAGTGCAAATACCTGCTCGTGAGCGAATCCGCCGACAATGCTGCCGTTCTCGATTTCCGTCGGCGCCGGGCACTGCTTAGCCTGTTCAATGATCTCGCTGAAATCCTTCGTTTCGCCATATTTTCCGTCGATGTGGCGGCAGCCCGGATATCCCGCTGCACCCGTCGTCCACAGACGATCCTTGTAGCTGTCCTTCGGCGGTACGATGCAGTTTGTCGTCATCAGAATCGGTCCGTTGAACGATTCGAATTCTTCCTTCTGCTTCCACCACGCGTTTCCGTAGTTTCCTGCGAAATTCGGATATTTCTTGAAGAACGGATAATAGTGCGCCGGAAGCATCTCAGAATGCGTGTATACATCAACGCCGGTATCCTTCGTCTGTTCGAGCAGCATCTCGAGATCTTTCAGATCGTGACCGGAAATCAGAATTCCCGGGTTCTTGCGTACGCCGATATCTACCGTCGTGATTTCTGGATTTCCGTAAGCTTCGGTATTTGCCTTGTCCAGCAGCGCCATGCCCTGCACGCCGTACTTACCGGTCTCCAGCGTCAGGCTGACCAGATCGTCAACGGTGAGCGAGTCATCCAGCGTCTTCGCAAGAGCCTTCTGCATGAACGCATCGACCTCTTCATCATCGTTCAGCAGCGCGTTCGCGTGCTTCGTATACGCAGCAAGGCCCTTGACTCCATAAGTGATCAGCTCGCGGAGCGAACGGATGTCCTCATCCTTCGTGGACAGAACGCCGACCGTCTTTGCCTTCTCTTCGAAATCGAGCCCGCTTCCATTCCAGAGAGCTGCCTCCGGCAGACCTTCCTTCGATCCAAGCTGAGCAAGAAGCTCTTCCTTCACTGCCAGAGTCTCACGGATTCTGACAACAATCGCATCCTTGTCAAAGTTCGCATTAGTAATCGTCGTGAACAGATTGACGCTGACCAGGTGGTTGACCTCAGCGCTGACTGCCCTTCCTTCCTCGCGGAGCGCCGTCGTTACCGCAGAAAGTCCTTTCGTCACGTAGATCAGCAGATCCTGCATCGCCGCAACTTCCGGTTTCTTGCCGCAGACACCGACCTTTGTGCATCCGGAACATCCCGCCGTCTCCTGACACTGATAGCAAAACATCGCATTTTCCATTGTGTTTCCTCCTATTCGTTAACCGCTGTTCCTGTTTCTCTCTGATGGCATTATTGTAACACAAAGGAAGAATATCACTGTTGCGCATGCAACAGATATGGGATAAAATCAGTATCGTAAAATCTGCTAACTGAGGTGGCCGCAGTACGCGCAGATAACAGGCAGCAGAAAACACCAGATAACAGGAAGGATCTGATTATGAAAGAAGAACGCATCTCCTTTCAGGATATTGAGCTGTTTTACAACATCACTGAGGAGGATCTGAATACGCTGTTGTACTGCCTCCGGAGTTTCGAACGGGAATACCGGAAAAACGAAATTCTGATTTTTGAGCAGGAGAAGGTGCAGTACATCGGCATCGTTCTGGGCGGACGGGTTCACATGATGAAGGAAGACATCTGGGGCGGGCAGACGATGCTCGGATACATGGAAGCGGGCGACATGGTCGGCGA
>Ga0256406_1005727_pt1 | contig 13037 bp, 12 predicted proteins | sample RumenRJG_03DNA_FD_185986 | JGI IMG/M metagenome (GOLD analysis project Ga0256406, IMG submission 185986) | Bovine rumen microbial communities from Lethbridge, Alberta, Canada - RJG_03 | ecosystem: Host-associated > Mammals > Digestive system > Stomach > Rumen | place: Canada: Alberta | collected...
TCCAGGATACGATCGAGACTTCCACATGCAGAGGTCGGTGTATAGGCACCGGTTACTGCTCCCTGCGCATAACTGGAAACTTTTATTGTCATGTCTATTCCATCTCCATGCAACGTAATCAGATGCGTATTGGTGGATACCGACGGGTCCGAGATGATCATGGACTGCGTTTTATCCAATCCGATACCGGCCATTGCTGTGGATGCATGAACATTAACATTTCGCGGAAAGGCTGCGCAGGCGCCTCTCGTCGACCCCTGATAAACAACTTCCTTTTCCGTATTATCCAGATGCAGGCTCTTCGGGCTTTTTATTGTCTGAATGGAAACTTCCTTCCAGAGATTCCGGCCATCATAAATGCCATCGATTCCCAGAATTGCCCCATGCGGGATGTAAATATGGTGTCCGTATTCAGCTGTCAGGTCATTTACCTGTTTCACAAATTCGGGATCCGAAAAAGCGGTCACAGAAAACATCATCAGATCTGTCACCTTCAGGATATCCGCTAGTTTTTCTTTTAAAACGGATGCCATGGCACATTCTATAATCAGGTCTGTTTCAGCGTACAGCTCAGGATCTTCCGAACGTACTACATTTTCACCCTCGATCTCTGCCACCGGATCTTCCACAAAGACAATGCTGGCATAGTTCTTCTCATGTACGTGAGCGATAAGTGCTTTTCCTATTTTTCCACCGCCGATAAATCCGAGATTTTTCATGCTCCTGTCCCACCTCTTCGTTACGCCCTGTCTGTTCTGTACCTCTCCATCACGGTAAACAACCGTTTCATCGCATCAACTGCCGCCTTATGATCCTGCGAAAAGTTTATCCTGAAGCTGTGCGTAAACTGTGGTCCGAATTCTGTCCCAGGTGTGACAGTCACGCCAGCAAGCTTTCTGACGATTTTTACAAAGTCATTAATGGAAACATCCAGCTCCGGCATAGTAATAAACAAATAGCTTCCGCCCTCCGTAGGACGTACACTGACACCCTCAACGGACTGGCACAGGTTTACAATATCATCACGAATCTCTTTATGCGCTTCTATTCTGTTTTCAACAAAACCTTCCGGCTCACTGAACCATACATGGAATGCCGCCTGGCTGTATCCCGCGCATCTGAGAGATACGATTGCCTGCAGTTTTTCCATGCGGGTAATAATGTCTGCGCTTCCAAAAGCAGTACCAAGCCGGAAACCGGACAGTGATTCCATCTTGGAAGGTCCGAGGATGGTAATCAGATTATCCGGTATTTCCTCTCCTGCCCTTAAGTGAGTATATTCTCTGTTCTCATAGATCTGACGTGAATAAAGCTCATCAACAATAAGTGCCACGTTATATTTCTTTGCCAGTCTGGCAATAGTCAGGATCTCATCTCTGGAATAAATGACACCCGTCGGGTTATTCGGGTTGGAAAAGAGAAACAGCTTTACCCCTTCTTTAAACACCTCTTCCAGTCGTGTCAGATCAAGCCCTGCCATGTCCCTGATGTTCATATAGTCAAGCGGTACGGGAACAAGTTCTCCATCAAAAAATTCAACCAGTTTCCGGTTTGCAAAATAATCAGGCTCAACAATAGCAGCCTTATCTCCGCTGCCCACCAGTGCACCCATAGCAAGGAAGAGAGCACCTTGTGTACCGGGTGTCAGAATAATCTCCGAATCAGGATCGACAGGCGCTCCGGTAAAAGCCGCGATTTTTTCTGCCAGTTCTTCCCTGATGCTCTTTCTGCCGCGATATTCCGTATAAGCCTGAGCTGCCCCTTCTTCGAAGCCTGCCTTGAAGGCTTCATAGCATCCTGGAATTGGTATGAAGGCATCTACATCTCCGTGCGAAAAATTCACTTCTTTTCCAGGCAATGTCTCTCCTCTGAGATCCAGTTTTTTTTCTTTTTGCATACCCTCCTGCCCGGGTGCATTGTCAATTCCCAGCTTTTTGAATTTTTCCTGAATTGAGCTCATGAATGGTCCTCCTGTAGACGAATGATATTTTCCAGCTTCTCACCCCTGAGATAATGATCAATGTTGCGCATAATCAGGGCACCGATGAATCCTTTCCATGTATCGCCCATACCGGCTTTGTGGGAACTCATGAAGAGATGCTCTGTACCCCACAGCGGACTGTCTGCCGGAAGAGGTTCCTCCTCGTACACATCGATGGCAGCACCGGCAATTTCACCTGAATTCAGCGCGGTAATCAGATCCTCCGTATTCACAAGCGGCCCTCTGGCGACATTGATCAGAACGGCCGAAGGTTTCATCTTCTGAAAAGCCGAAGCATCAATGATATGACGCGTGGCATCAAGCAGCGGAAGACTGACCACCAGAAAATCACAGCTGCCGTAGAACTTATCCAGTTCTGCAGCCGGGAAATACGCCGTTATCCTTTTATCATCCGGCTTTACAATGTCGTATACAAGGACATGCATACCAAAAGCCTCCGCCCGTTTTGCAATCTCACGTCCGATAGAGCCATATCCCATAATGCCAATGTTTTTTCCATACAGATCGTCATAGCAGGTGCACATCCACTGATCCTGTCCGAACATATCCCATTGATGCTTTTTCTTCATCTCTTCTACATGACGGATTCTTCTGGAGAAAAACAGAATCTTGGAAAAAACATCTTCAGCAATGGAAATAGACATTACGCCGCGCGTATTCAGGAGCGTAATACCTCTTCTCCTCAGTTCGTCTGTATCCACGCGATCATATCCTGCAGAGGTCGCCTGGGCAAATTTCAGGTTCGGCATACGGTCCAGAAAGGATTTGTTGATATAAAAGGGCTGCAGGATACAGCCCTCAATTCCTGAGAGATCTCTGTCACCGGCATTTTTATCGCACTCTTCATTACTTAAAAACAGGATCTGATCGTAATATTTCCTGTCGATCAGATGTTTATAAAGATCATTGCAGATAAATTTCTCAGCCATTACCCCTCTCCTCGAGAACTTTCTCAATGCCGCAGATATTGGCGCATACGCAGAATAAACCGATCGCAGTCCTGAGCGTCTCAGCTTCAGGATAGGTCGGGGCTAGTCGTACATTGGTATCATTGGGATCGTGATGATATGGATATGTCGCTCCCGGCGTCCAGATGCTGATACCGGCATCTTCGGTCATTTTCAGCGTCTTCTCTGCACAATGCGGATAGGTATCGACGGTAATGAAATAACCGCCATCAGGACGTACCCAGGTATACATTTCGTCGTAACAGCGATTCTTCCGAAGAATATCATCCACCAGCGTAAATTTTGGACGCAGAATCTCCGCAACCTTTTTCATATGCTCACGGATATGCTCCGGCGATTTAAGAATGCGCACATGCCTGAGCTGATTGATCTTGTCATGTGAAAAAAGCTGCAATTTCATCTTTTCCTTTGTCCACGCCGTCATCTCCGGACCTGAGGCCATCATGGAAACACCTGAACCGGGGAATGTGATTTTTGCCGTAGACGCAAAGTAAAGAATCCGGTTATCCAGATTCTCTGTGGCAGCTTCCTTAAGGATATCCTTCACTTCATGTACCGCAAACAGATGATGAACACAGTAGGCATTATCCCAGACAATAACAAAGTCCTTTGCGGCAGTCTTCAGATGGGCAAGCCGGTCGACAGTTTCATCACTGTAGACATCTCCTGTCGGATTAGAATATTGCGGTACGCACCAGATTCCTTTAATCGTCGGGTCCGTCTTCACAAGCGACTCCACAAGGTCCATATCCGGTCCGGTCGACAGAAGCGGGATATTGATCATTTCAAAGCCGAGGGCTTCCGTGAGATTAAAATGGCAGTCATATCCGGGAACCGGGCAGAGCCATTTCAGTTTATGATCAATCTTCTGTTCCGCCCAGGGTTTTTCCCCCAGTACGCCAAATACATACAGCCGCATGATCTGGTCGTACATAAAATTCAGGGATGACTCGCCACCAATGATGATCTCTTCCTCCGGGATCTGCAAAAGCTCAGAGAAAAGACGGATCAGTTCCGGCAAACCATATTTGACACCGTACTGACGACAGTCGGTCCCGTCTTCGGCGTAGCAGTTCGACTCGTCTACGTTGTGAAATATTTCCGAATTCATATCCAGCTGCGCTGTGCTCGGAAATCCCCGCGCAATATTAAGTGAGAGATGCTGATCATAGTAATGCTGATATTCATCTCTCAGTTCTTTCAGTTTTTTCTGTAACTCATCTGTTGAAGCTTCTCTGATTTTCATAATAAGGCACTCTTCATCTTAATAAGATTTCCACCGCTCAGTTTCCGGGACAACTTCAGATTTTCTCCATAATCCACCGGACAGTCGATTACACTGGGCACATTCTGAGAAAAAGCATCTTCAAGAATCGGAAGCAGGTCCTGTGTTTTTGTCACACGATATCCTCTGCAGCCAAAGCTCTCAGCCAGCATGACAAAATCCGGATTTCCGAAATCCACGTCATAGCTCTCGTGATACCGGTTCTCCTGTTTCCACTTGATCAGTCCATAGCTGTCATCATGGAAGATCAGCGTGACAAATGGTGTGTGAACCCGTACCGCTGTTTCCAGTTCCTGGCAATTCATCAGAAATCCGCCGTCCCCGGTAACCGCAATGACCCGTTTATCCGGATTGATCAACTTAGCTGCCACCGCTCCGGGCAATGCAATGCCCATCGTGGCAAAACCGTTGGAAATAATACAGGTCCTTGGCTGTTTGCAGGGGTACTGTCTCGCGATCCACATTTTGTGCGCACCAACATCGGAAATCATAATGTCATCGTCACGCATACTTTTGCGAATATCCAACAGAAGACGTTGCGGCTTCACTGGAAACGAATCATCATCTGCATAGGAATCCCGCTCTTCCACCCTCTCTTTGCGGATCGCAAGTGCCCACTCCGGCTTCTGTGTTCGTACAAACAACCCGCTGATCTGATCAAGGGAATCCGAAATGTCACCGATTACTTCCACATCCGGCTGATACAATTTGTTGACATGCGTTGCCCTTGTATCAATATGAACAATTCTGTGATCGCTGTTCTTATTCCATCTGGACGGTGCGAATTCTACAATGTCATATCCGACGGCGATCACCAGATCTGCCTGCTCCAGCGCAATGTCCGTATAATCTCTCCCAGGAATCCCGACAGTGCCCATGCAGTACGGATCGTCGCAGGAGAGAATCCCTTTGCTCATCATGGTATTGACAGCCGGAAGCCGGAGATTTTTTACAAATCTGCGAACGGATGCTTCTGCATTACTCCTGACCGCTGAATGCCCTATCAGAAGAAGCGGTTTCTTTGCTGACTGTATCAGCTCCGCTGCCCTGCGTATCTCACCTTCATCTGCAGCTTCCACATGATTTCTGTGATGTTTGAGAAGAAGCTGTCCTGCGCCTTCCGGAACATTCATGGCAGCCACATCACATGGCAGATCAATAAAGCAGCTTCCCGGCTTTTCAGACTGCGAATACTTAAACGCCAGCCTGACAATCTCATTGATGGAATCCGGCCGCAGAACCTGTTTGCTCCGCTTTGTGATCGGTGCAAACATAGCCGTCAGATCCAGATACTGATGACTCGTCAGGTGCATTCTGTCTGTGCTGACCTGTCCCGTAATAGCCACAAGCGGTGCCCCGTCACCGCTGGCATCGGCGACACCCGTTACCAGATTTGTTGCTCCGGGTCCCAGTGTGGAAAGACATACACCCGCTTTTCCGGTCAGACGTCCGTAGACATCAGCCATAAAAGCAGCTCCCTGCTCATGGCGTGTAGGAATGAATGTGATCTTCTGCGATTCATGTAATGCCTTTACAATCTCAAGATTCTCTTCTCCGGGAATACCGAAAACATACTTTACGCCTTCATTTTCAAGGCACTTTACCAACATTTCAGCTGCAATCATTGATTTTCTGCCCATTAATTATAGAAATAGCTGCTGACCATTCTTAACTGGTCATAGATGAGAAAGCATCTTCCAGCGAAATATGCAGATGCTCTTTCATCTGATCCGCCGCCTGCTCGATCCTGCCTTCCAGCAGAGTGTCCAGAATCTTCAGATGTGCCTCCTGATTTTTCACACGCCGCTGTGTCAGGCTCCTTGTCATATACTGCACTCTTCTGTTCTGATCGGACAGCTGATTGAAAAACTTGATAAAATATTCATTCTCCGTCTGTTCAACCAGCGTTTTATGCATCAGATCATCGAGCTCTACTGCCTGCTCCATCGGCAGCCGGTCAACATCCACCAGCAATTTCTCTCTGCATCTCTGAAGCGCATCCTTGGAGAACTTTGTACCATACATCAGTATTATCTGCGGTTCCAAGGCCTGTCGTGCTTCGTAAATATTACGGATATCCTTAATCGTAATATTCTGAATCAGTATTCCCTTCTGTGAAACAACCTGTATAAGTCCTTCCTGTTCAAGCTTCATGATTGCTTCACGAACCGGCGTTCTACTCATGCCCAACTTCCCGGTAAGCGTATTGATATCTATGAACGCACCCGGCAGAAGTCTGCAGCTGATGATGCCTGCTTTGATCTGGTCATACGCTTTGTTCTTTAAATTCCCCATCTGTCAGTTCATCCCATTGTTTAATCAATGTCATCAAAATCCTGTTCTGACAGTGCCCGTACCTCTTCAGCAAGCTTCGTGCCGTACTGCTCTGAGAAAGCAGATAAAACTTCCTGCTCTATCGCCTCTGTCTGATCTCCCAGTGCCTGGCGGCCGATCCGTCTGAACGCATTCAGAAAATGTGCTTCGTGATAAAGAAAGTTCTTAACATACTGATGTGAATATTGCTTTTTTATCTGTGCGATTCTTTTCACCGACTCATCCGTCTGTACATAGCCTACGTCTACAAAAGTACAGCATGAATCACCTGCACCCATGGCTGTACGGGCCACCATAACCAGATCCGGGTTAAAGCCCTGTACCAGATGCATATCTACATATCTGCAATACCACTTTCCATATGCCGTAAGATCATATTTCTTCCAGGCTTCATACCACTGACAGCGATGACAGCAGTTGATATAAGGGTCCCTGGACTGCGTACTGTAGTCTCCCGGCAATACAGGAAATGAAAGCTCACCATATGCCAGAAACGTTTCATAATTCAGCGGCATGCCATCCCGCAATGCCCTTTTTCTCATACGCCTGCCGCGCTGATTTGCATACGAAACAATAATATTGATAAAAATATCCGTCCCGTAATCTTCATATCGGCTGATCAGTGATTTCCCAATCAGGCCAACCAGAACTGCATGCTGTTCAACCGTATATTCTGTCATCTTTTCAGCTCTCTTTCCTGAATTACCGTATGTCGGTCTGTTTACCTTATTGTATTTCCTGTCTCAGCATTCCACTGCTCAGACCGTTTCTTCTGTCTCTGTTTTTTCCCATGGCATCGGTTTGGTGAGGTCGATATCCAGCATTTTCGCCGGATTGATCGTGCTCACCACTCTGATCTCATCATCAGTCCATCCACAATCCATCAGGCAGGCAATCCACTCACGGAAGCCTTCAACCGGATGCGGCAGTGTGTAAACACCGAAATCCGTGCCGATAATGAAATTCTCAATGCCGAATTTCTTCATCTGCTTTGCCGAAGCATATACGCCGCCCTTCGGAGAACCGGACTGTCCTTCATCATATGCTCTGTACTCAGGCTCTACATAATAATGAGTTTTGGGAATAGATCCGGTATGGGTATGCTCTGCAAGGCACTTCTCCAGCTTTGCGCCCTTCTTGATCACATATTCGATCTCATCCTCTTTGAGATGCTCCGTAACCGCATTCGAAATCAGAACTTTCTTGATGCCATATTCCTGCGCATAATCACAGAGCCGCAGCGCCTCTGCATTAGATACATGGCCGCTGACCAGGTAGATCTGAGGGTTATCCGCGATAATCTTCATGATCTCATCAAACTGTTTCGTCGGCTTCTCCGGAATTTCAATGCAATGACTGTACTCTTCTTCAACAAACTCTGGGTAGAGTTCGGTCAGTCTCTTCCACTGTCCATCGACATATCTGCCTTCAACACCTGCCTGATATTTCGTAGAATGGGCGCCAAAGGAGACAAAGCGGGCACAGCTGCCATAGTAAACTGCCGTCTTTACGGCTCTCGGATTCATTCCGCCAAATACCGTGTTCAGGATGATGCCGCCATAGGTTGTAAAATCAGGAACCGTTTCATTAACGATCCAGGAAGTGCCTACAGACCAGTTAAAAACGTCCATATAGGCAATGCCTCTCATTCCCGCATCCCTGGCTTCAATAGCTGCCTGAACCGGATTGACACTTCTGGGGCTGCTGACCAGATGCGGACCTGCATGAACATGCAGGTCAATGGATCCCTTCAGCAGATCCAGGCTTCTCTGATAAGACCTCGAATATCTCCAATCTGACTTGTCAAAGTTTTCCGGATAAATGTTCATAATTAAATACTTTCTCCTTTCTGATAAGAAAATTAAATATTTACCTGAGTGAATACAGAAATCTTCCGTGATGAGTGTCTGTCAGTCCTCTAAATCGATATGATCGCCAATTTCAAGCTTTTTGCGAACCATTTCAGCCAGAACTTCCGCTGAACCATCCACGCCAAGGAATCCACTGTTGAGAAGAATGTCCTTGTGCATCTCATCATTGGGGAAAAATCCTGCATAACGGATATGATAGGCATCCCGGGCTTCATCAACCTCTTTCATCATTCTTTTCGCGGTCTGCGGGTCCAGATGCAGCACATTCACACAATTCATCAGACGCTGATTATCATTTGCGTAAATATAAACTCTGATACAGTTCTTAGTATGTCGAAGAACATACTCGGCACATCTGCCGACGACAATGCAGCTTTCTTTGGACGCCAGATCCTGAATAATATCGGATTCAACCTGAAAGATATGATCCTGGATCTCATTTGTCGATGCCGGCGTACCCAGCGGAAACTTCATTCTCCAGAACCGGTTCTTTGCAGTTTCTTCCTCATTGCTTATCACTTTGATATCGATACCTGTCGATCTGGCAGTCTCTTCAACAATGTCACGGTCATAATATTCAATACCAAGCTTCTCAGCCAGCTTTTTGGCAATGGGTCTGCCAAGACTTCCAAACTGCCTTGTGATCGTTACTACATATTTCTCATCCATAAGTCCTCTCCCACATCCGGTGATCGTTATAACTGCAGCGCAGATTTTTTTCTGTCCAGTTTTCTCAGCAGGCAGGATAAAGCAAAATTAAACACAAAATATATGATAGCCGCAAATCCGAAGATGATGAAACAATCCTCCACGGATATGCCGTGTCCCGTATATTTATTTGCCGTTCCCAGAATGCTTCTTGCACAGTACAGAAATTCCGGAATGGCAACCTGCCCAAGAAATGATGTGTCCTTAAATACCGAAATGGTCTGATTGATAAAATTTGGAACAATACGCTGAAAACACTGTGGAAGCACAATGTGCCATAATATCTGCCAGGTATTCAGTCCCTGTGATTCTCCGGCTTCAATCTGTCCTCTGTCGACAGCATTCAGTCCGCTTCTGACAATCTCGCAGCAAACTGCCGTTGACACCAGTATCATTCCGGTTGACGCGCGAAGGTACTGATTACTGATCGGGAAGGCTATATAGCATATGAGAATCCAGAACAGAATCGGCGTGTTACGGAAAATCTCGACATATACTGTCACAACCCTGTCGCAGATTTTTCCGCCAACCGTTTTCAATACGGCCATGACCGTTCCCACAGCAAGACTGACCACAAGAATATAAGCTGCCAGCCTGAAGGACAGAAGCAGACCATTTAATAGCATTCCGAGCGTAACAGGTGTGAATATTAAATGTATTTCTTTGAAAATACCCATCTGTGCGCCTTCTTTCCGCTTTTTTGTATGTTCTGTGCCGCCTGCCTGAGGGCAAGTTTCTTTTCATATTTCCGCGCTGTCCGTGTAATCGGATAACAGATCAGAAAGAAAATAACGCCACACACCAGATACGCCGGTCCATAACTTAAGGTTCCATTGGAGGACCAGTTTTTCGTCGCATACAGAAGATCTCCTCCGGCAATCACGGAGAGAACAGAAGTATCCAGAACCAGCCATGACAGCTGAGTGCCCAGTGCAGGAAGAATGATCCGCACTGTCTGCGGCAGGATGACCTTGCGCATGGCCTGCCAGTAAGTAAGTCCCTGTGAGTAGCAGGCTTCGTACTGTCCCCGGGGGACGGAATTCAATCCGCCCCTCACGATTTCTGCAATAAATGATCCGGAACAGACGCCAAGGCCGATAATACCGACAACAAGCGTTGAAATCTGAAACCCGCTGTAAATACAGCCATAGTAGAAGAACATAATCTGAAGTGTCAGCGGTATATTACGGAATATCTCCACGTATATTCTGCTGACGACCCTGACCACACGAGATGATGTCGTTGACAGAATACCCACCGTGAATCCGATCAGCAGTGCCAGTACCAGTCCCCCTGCTGCCAGCTCCAGCGTTGTAATGAAGGCTTTGATAAAAATCATCCTGTCTTCCCAAAGATAGGACCATCTCCATAATGCGAATACATCTGACATCTTATATTCCTCTCACGAATGGTGCTGATCGCCTGAACATGATTCAGGCATTACTTCAGGAATTACTGCTGCTGCTGACACTGCTGTCTTCCGTATAAGAAGGCTGAACTCCATTATCCTTGATCAGCTTGTCAATGGTGCCGTCCTCTTTCCACTTAACGACCAGATCATTAATATAGGCAGACAGGTCAGAGCCCTTCTTCGTCGCAATACCATAAGGCTGAGGACTGAATTTCGTATCAATGTAGGTGCAGGAATCATCCAGATAGGACAAAAGAATCGAACTATCTGCAGCAAAGCCGTCGATGGTTCCGGCAGAGAGAGCCATTTTTGCATCAGCGAAGTCTGAATATTCTACGAAATCGATCTTGGCATCTGTAATGGCACTGATGGAATCCTTTTCCGTTCCTCCTGCGGAGACGCCGATCTTCTTGCCGTCAAAATCATCAATCGTTTTAAGGCCGGAAGATTTCAGCACCAGTACGCTCTGTGCATCAGTGTAATATGGCTCCGTAAAGTCATAGGAAAGTTTCCTCTCATCCGTGATCGTGAAGGTAGCAGCTACCATATCCAGATCTCCGGAATCCAGCAGCTGACCTCTGGTACTCGTTGTAACTGCCTGGAACTTGGGCTCCACCCCAAGAGATTCTGCAACGAGCTTTCCAAGATCTACTTCAAGGCCCGACCATTCATTGGTAGACGGATCCATGTATCCAAATCCGATAGCGGAATCTTCTGTTCCGATGTTTAATACACCGCGTTTTTTAATTGCCTGGATAGCAGCTCCTTCTTCCGCATCAGATCCGGAAGATACAGCAGATGCCACTTTCTCTGAAGCTGCTGAAGTACTGCTGGTTGCTGCAGCCGATGTCGATGCGGAAGCTGCTGCTGATGCAGAGGATGAGCTACCTGATGAACCGCAACCGGTTAATGCCACAATAAGTGCTCCTGCGAGAATTCCTCCTAATAATCTGGAACTGATTTTCTTTGAGCTCATAATTTTCTCCTTCCTTTCATGTCTGGTTTTTTATCTATGATCAGAGAATCTTGCTCAGGAATGTACGGGCACGTTCGCTTTCTGCATTGGTAAAGAAATGCTCGGGTGTCCCTTCTTCCTGAATTCTCCCATCATCCATAAAAACAATTCTGTCTGCCACTTCCCTGGCAAAACCCATCTCATGCGTAACAACAACCATCGTTATGTTTTGTTTCGACAGACGGATCAATACATCCAGAACTTCATTTACCATTTCCGGATCCAGTGCCGAAGTCGGCTCATCAAATAGAATGATCTTTGTTTTCATGCAAAGCGCTCTTGCAATGGCCACTCTCTGCTGCTGACCTCCTGAGAGCATTGACGGATAGTAATCAGCCTTTTCCTTAAGACCAACAAGCCCCAGATATTTCATCGCCGTTTCTTTGGCTTCATCCTTATTCATGATGTTCAGCAGAACCGGGGCCATGGTCAGGTTTTTTAATACTGTCATGTTGGAATACAGATTAAATTGCTGAAAAACCATGGAAACATTGTCCCGAACCACCTTGGTATGATTCTTCTCGGTCATCTTCTCACCGTTGATCCAGACTTCACCGCTGGTAGGCCGCTCCATGAAATTCATGCATCGAATGGTCGTTGATTTGCCTGATCCGGAAGGGCCGATAATGACAAGCTTCTCTCCTTTTCTGACCGTAAGATTTACATCTTTAAGTACATGCAGATCTCCAAAGCTTTTATTTATATTCTTTAATTCAATTGCATACTTTTCTTCACTCATCTGATACCTCTTCTGCCATCCGCGTGCATCATAATGATGTATTTTTCTTATATATTTGTTGTATACAAGTTCGAGCGTAAAAAAAAGACACCTGTATCCCTGCAAGCGTCTTTGCTGTTCTACACATAGAAAAAGGCACTTGTATTCCTACAAGCACCTTTGCTGTTTTCGAAATTTATATTCAATTTAATTGATTTGTTTGATTGTTTCAGACTATATCACATTGCAGCATGGCAGTCCATACTTTATTTATATTATGCATTGCAGAAATTACCTGATGACTAAGTATCTCACATGGTTTCTGCCAGCCGAAATACAGCTGCTGCTATTCTAAATGAATGTCCTGTCATCAAATCCCAAAAGTAAAAATTGTATTATGAAAGGGGTAATTTTTCCTGTAGAAACTGCGGGAAAGCTCCGAAGATTATCTTTATTTCAGTCCATGCTTCCTCAGCAGTTCTTTTTCATATTGCAGCATGTGATATGCTTCCTGATCCAGATATTCTTCAGAGACATCATTCTCCAGATCGCGCCAGACAAAAATATCCCGGCCGACTTCTCCCCCTTTTCTCACAAAGTGCGCTCTCGGAATCTTGTAACCTTTGATTTTACTGGATTCTCGAGGGCTTATTTTTTGAAATCCCCCACTTTTTTGGCAAAAACCCTTGACATAAACGCCAATTCGTGCGGCGCGGCTCCTGTCA
>Ga0256406_1005728_pt1 | contig 13036 bp, 7 predicted proteins | sample RumenRJG_03DNA_FD_185986 | JGI IMG/M metagenome (GOLD analysis project Ga0256406, IMG submission 185986) | Bovine rumen microbial communities from Lethbridge, Alberta, Canada - RJG_03 | ecosystem: Host-associated > Mammals > Digestive system > Stomach > Rumen | place: Canada: Alberta | collected...
TTGACCTTGCGGATCCTCCCCACGCGCCCGAGGTCGGCGCTCACCGGTTCGCACTTGAAGGTCTTTCCGTCCGCGCCGGAGATGCCCACCGCGTTGTTGCCGTACTCGTTCAGGGCCCAGACCAGCTGCTGGTTGACCTTGCCGATCAGGACCTCCTGGACGGCCTCCATGGTCGCGTCGTCGGTCACGCGCAGCCCGTCCTTGAAGCGCACGGGGATGTCGAGCTGCGAGAGCAGGCGGTTTATCGCCTTGCCGCCGCCGTGGACGAGGACGACGCGCATGCCCATGAGCTTGAGCATCTCGATGTCGGCTACGACGCCGGCCATGAGCTCCTCGTTCTCCATCGCAGAGCCGCCGTACTTGACGACGACGGTCTCGCCGCGCCACTCGTTGATCCACGGCAGCGCCTCCACGAGGACGTTCGCCTTCTGGAGCGCCTCCTCGCGCATGATCCGGTCGTGCCTCTTCATCGGTCCTCCCTCTCGACTCTCCCCTCCTGGTGGCGCGGCGGCCCCGGCCCTCCCGGGGCGCCGCCATGCCGCTAGGTCCTGTACTCCCCGTTGATCTTCACGTAGTCGTGCGTGAGGTCGCAGGTCCAGATCCTGCAGGAGGCGTCGCCCATGTGGAGGTCGAGCGCGATGGGCACCTCCGGCGCCTCGAAGCGGCGAAGCATCTCCTCCTCGTCCATGGGCACCGCCATGCCGCCGCGGCAGACCGCGACGCCCAGGAAGTCTATGTCGACCCGCGCCTGGTCGAAGGCGACGCCGCACTTGCCGGCCGCCGCCGCCACGCGCCCCCAGTTCGCGTCATGGCCGAAGACGGCCGTCTTCACCAGGGGCGAGTTGGCGACCGCGCGGGCGACCTCCTCCGCGTCGGCCGGGGTCGCCGCGCCCGTCACGTCCACGGTGACGAGCTTGGTCGACCCCTCGCCGTCCGCCGCGATCTGGCGTGCGAGCTGCTCGGCGACCGCGCGCACGGCGGCCGCGAGCGCGGGGTAGCCGGCCGACCCCACGTCGATCTCGTCGCCGCCTGCGGCGCCCGTCGCAAGCAGGAAGCAGGAGTCGTTGGTGGAGGTGTCGGAGTCGACGGTCACCTTGTTGAAGCTCGCGCGCACGGCCGCGCCGAGCGCCGAGGCTGCCGCGGCACGGGTGAGGGGCGCGTCGGTCGAGAGCACGCAGAGCATGGTCGCCATGTTTGGCTGGATCATGCCCGAGCCCTTCACGAAGCCGCCCACGTGCACCATCCTGCCGCCGACCTCGCCGGCGAGCGCGAACTCCTTGGGGTGGGTGTCGGTGGTCATCACGGCGCGCGCCGCGGCGTGGGCGCCGGCCGCGTCGTGGGAGAGCGCCTTTAGGGCGGCCGGCACGCCAGAGGCGAAGGGGGCCTCGTCGAGCTGGACGCCGATGACGCCGGTCGAGGCGACGAGGACCTGCCCCTCCGCGCAGCCGAGCGCACGGGCGAGCAGGGCCGCCGACTCGCGTGCGACGCCGAGCCCGCGCTCCCCGGTCGCCGCGTTGGCGTTGCCGGAGTTGAGCATCACCGCGCGGGCGGAACCCGCTGCCGCGCGCGGGCGCGACACCTGCACGGGCGCCGCGCAGAAGCGGTTCTGCGTGAAGGTCGCCGCGCAGGTTGCGGGCTCGTCCGCGACGACGAGGGCGAGGTCGAGGCGGGCGGGGTCCTTACGGAAGCCCGCGTGGACGCCGGAGGCGGCGACGCCGGAGGCGGCGCAGACGCCCCCCTCGCAGGGGGCGAAGCCGAACGAGGCGGCTCCGGACGACTCGTCGGGAACTGGTATCGCATCGAAGGTGGACATGGTCGCATCCCTTCCTGTCAGGGCGTAAGCGGCGCACGACGCCCGGCGAACCCAGGCGCCCGGAGTGCCGCGCGCTCTCTCTGATTTGCTCTTCCGGGGCCTGGCGCCAGGGCCAGCCAAGTCGCCTATACCACGGGCGACACGAAGTCGAGCCCTGCCGTCTCGGGCAGGCCGCAGACCAGGTTGGCGCACTGCACCGCCTGCGCCGCGGCACCCTTCCCGAGGTTGTCGATGGCGGCGGAGGCGACGAGCACGTGGCGTCGTCGCGCGTCCAACGCGACGCCCACCTGGGCGCGCGCCGTGCCGGCGACGGAGGCGCAGGAGGGCATCGCGTGGGCGGGAAGGACACTCACGAGCGCCTCATCGCAGTAGCGGTCCTCGTAGATGGCCTGGACCTGGTCTGGCGTGACCTCGGGCGCGACCTCGAGGTAGACCGTCGCCACGAGGCCGCGCTTGAGCGGCACCAGGTGCGGCGTGAAGACGACGTCGACGGGCGAGCCCGCCACGGCCGAGAGGGTCTGCTCCATCTCGGGGGTGTGGCGGTGCGACCCCACTCCGTATGCCTCGACGGAGTCGCTCGCATGGCAGAAGTGCGTGCGCTCGGAGGGCTTGCGACCTGCCCCCGAAACGCCGGACTTGGCGTCTGACACGACAAGCGAGGAGGTGACGATGCCCGCCTCGAGGGCGGGGGCAGCGGCCAGCGCCGTCGCGGTGGGATAGCAACCCGGGGCCGCGACCAGGACGGGCTTACCCGAGGCACGGCGGCGCCCGAGCTCCACAAGGGCCGCGCGGTTGAGCTCGGGCAGGCCGTAGACCGCCTCGGCGAGGAGCTCGGGGGAGGTGTGGGGCGTCTTGTACCAGGCCTCGTACACCGCGGGGTCCTTCAGGCGATAGTCCGCCGAGAGGTCGACGACCGAGACGCCGCGCTCGAGAAGGGCCGGCGTGATGGCGAGGGAGGCGGTGTGAGGCACCGCGAGGAAGGCGAGGTCCGCGGCCGCGGCGATCGCGTCGGGGTCGGGCAGCGAGAAGGTCGCGGTGCACGACCCGAGGAGGGCCGGGTAGACGTCGGAGAGGGCAACCCCTGCGGCCTTTCGGTCGCAGGCCATCGCCAGCTCGAGGTCGGGGTGGGCGAGCACGAGCCGCACGACCTCGACGCCGGCGAAGCCGGTGGCGCCGACGACACAGACACGGATATGGCTGGGGGTTGCAGACATGTGATAAGACCTCTCTTCTTATCGCCGCTTATCAGGAAGCCGAGGGCATCGTTGTGTGGCCGCATGGCCGGTGCCCCGCTCATACCGATCCCGCGCTCGGCGGGCGTAGTGGGGCCTACCCTAGCACAACGCCGCGGGGCCCCGGGCCCGCCCGCGCGTTGTTATTCTTCTCGACACATGCCCCCGCGGCGGGCCCGCGCCCGGCCGCAAGATTGGCGCTATAGTGTCTTGCGTGCGCCCGCCAGGGCGCGAGCACCAGCAAGAAGGAGAGAAGATGCCCGCCTCCACCGCCTACAGCAACCGAGAGCTCAGAGCCAAGAGGGGTGACCTCAGCATCTACGGCCAGCTCTACCTGCCCGGCTCCTGGGACGGCTCGCCCCTCCCCACCGTCGTCTGCGCCCACGGCTTCGGCGCCAACTACCTGCACAACGTGCCCTACGCCTGGACGCTCGCCGAGGCCGGCTTCGCGGTGTACTGCTTCGACTTCTGCGGCGGTGGCTACGCCTCGAGGAGCGACGGCAACCCCATCAACATGTCGATCGAGACGGAGCTCGCCGACTTCGAGTGCGTGGTGGACATGGTCCGCGGCCAGGACTTCTGCGATCCCTCGTGCGTCATCTGCATGGGCGAGGACCTCGGCGGGCTCGTGGCCACCATGGTCGCCGACGCCCTGCCGGACGAGGTGAGCGCCCTCGTCCTTCTCTACCCCACCCTGCAGCTGCACGACGAGACCAGGCGCACCTTCCCCACCAAGAAGAACATCCCGCAGTCCTACCGCCTCTCCGGCATGCGCGTGGGCCGCGGCTTCGGGGAGGCCGCCTGGGACGCCAACCCCTACACGCACATGCGCGACTTCGGCGGCGACGTGCTCATCGTGCACGGCGACGAGGACGCGACCAGCCTCATCGAGTACTCCGAGCGCGCGGCGGAGGTCTTCCGCTCGGCGAGGCTCGAGACGATCCACGGCGGCCGGCACGTCTTCCGCGACCAGGCCCTCGAGCGCGCCCAGGGGCTCGTCCTGCGCTTCGTGCGCGAGCAGGCCTCCAAGGCGGCGGCCCGCCTGCGCGAGGAGGCGCGCCAGCGCGCGCTCGCCGAGGCCGCCGCGCAGGCGACCCAGGACGCGATCCGCGCCGCGCAGCAGGCCCTCGCGGAGGAGTTCCCCGCAGACCCCGTCGCGCCGGGCCAGCTCACCCTCGGTGAGGCCACGGCGCCGGCGCCGGCGGAGGCCGCGGGCGAGAAGGACGTGGCGCCCGCGCCGAGGCGCTCGCGCTACGTGCAGCCCGACCCCAGCAAGCTCGGCCGTCGTCGCGCGCGCCACTTCCGCGGGGACGCGTAGGCGGCCAAGGCCCGCCCGCCCGTGGCGACTGGCTACCTGATCCGGAAGAGCAGGCCCGTGTCGCCCGGCACGCTGAGCGTCGCCCACCCGTCGACGACGGGGACGCTCGCCGGCCGCAGGCCCTCCCCCTCGCGCGCCGCGCCCGCCCCGGGGTCGCTGAGGCCCTCGCTCGCGCCCGCATCGCCCCGGGCGGGCGAGAAGGCCGCCGGGAGCCCCGCGTCCTTCTCGCCCACCGCCGCCGCGGGAGCGGTAGGCGCCTCGGGTCCCACGAACCTCTCGCCCTCGACGTCCACGCAGCCGTCCTCGCTCCTGCCGCCGAAGCGCTCCCAGTCCGTGGAGAGCACGAGCTCGAGCGAGGTGGCGAAGGAGACCGCGAGCCCGAAGTCGCGCTGGGCGGGCTCGCCGAGGTTGAGCACGCAGGCGTAGCGCTCCTGCCCCCACCGGCGCTCGAAGGCGAACACGAGCCGCTCGCGTGCGCGGTCGCCTATCCCGAGCCAGGTGAAGCCCTCCCCGCGGAAGTCCCAGCGCCAGAGCGCGGGCGTGTCGAGGTAGAGCCGGTTGAGCTCGCTCATGAAGCGGTAGAACTCGAGGTGGGTCGCGGGGTCGCCCGAAAGCGACTCCTCGCCCGCGCCGGGCGTCTCGCGCGCGACCTCGGGCGCCCTCTGCGGGTCCATGAGGTCCCAGTCCTGCAGGCGCCGGGCGTCCCACTCGCGCAGCTGGCCCCACTCCGAGCCCATGAAGTTGAGCTTCTTGCCGGGGTGGCAGGCCATGTAGAGGTAGAAGGCGCGCGCCGAGCGGAACTTGCGCGCCCAGGGGCCGAAGCACTTGCCCGGCAGCGTCGACTTGCCGTAGACGTTTTCGTCGTGGCTGAGCGGCAGGACCCAGTGCTCGCTCGGGAAGTAGTGCATGGAGAAGAGCAGGTCGCCGTAGTGCTCCCTGCGCTCGAAGTCCTGCTTGCGAAAGAAGTCGGTCGTGTCGTTGACCCAGCCCATGTCCCACTTGTAGTCGAAGCCGAGCCCGCCGCGGGCCGGGTCGCCCGTGACCTGCGGGAAGGTCGAGGAGTCCTCGGCGATGAGGGTGCAGCCGGGGACCGCGCGGTGCAGCGCAGCGTTGAGGCGCCTCACGAAGTCGACCGACCCCTCGTTCACGCCGCGCGACGGGTCGCCCTGCCAGTACAGCAGGCGGCTGACGGCGTCCATGCGCAGGCCGTCGAAGTGGAACTCCTCGAGCCACCAGCGCGCGGCCGAGGCCACGAAGCTCTGCACGTCGCCGCGGGTGAGCATGAAGTTGTGGCTCCCCCACTCGGAGACGCCCAGCTCGGGCGAGGGGTACTCGTAGAGCTTGGTGCCGTCGAAGTCCGCCAGCCCATAGGCGTCGCTCGCGAAGTGCACCGGCACGAAGTCCATCACGCAGGCGACGTTCGCCTGGTGCAGCCTGTCGACCAGGCGCTTGAGCTCGCAGGCCGTGCCGAAGCGGCTCGTCGGCGAGAAGAACCCGGTGTTCTGGTAGCCCCAGCTCTCGTCGAGGGGGTGCTCCGAGAGGGGCATGAACTCGACGCAGTTATAGCCCGCGTCCGTCACGTGGCCGATGAGCTGGTCGGCTACCTCGTCGTAGCGGTACCAGTCGGTCCTGCCGGGACCCTTGCGCCTCCAGCTCGCGAGGTTCACCTCGTACATGTTGAGGGGCACGTCGAGCGGGGGCCTGCCGAGGGCGTCGGCGGCCGCGGCGCGCGCGGCCACCCACTCGCCGTCGCCCCACTCGTACCAGAGGCTGCGCACGATCGAGCGGTGGCGCGGCCTGAGGTCCATGCCGAACCCGTAGGGGTCCACGTGCCGGCGGACGCTCCCGTCGTAGACGCGGACCTCGATCTCGTAGGGGAGGCCGTCGCGGACGTGCGAGGCCGTCGTCTCCCAGACGCAGCCGTCGCCCACCCGCATCATCGGGACGGGCGCGCGCCCCTCGAGCAGGAGCGTGACCCCGAGGGCGCTCGGGGCGTAGACCCTGAAGACGGCCGTCGTGTCGTCGAGGAGGTGGGCGCCGAAGTAGCGGTAGGCGTCCGTGCAGTCCCCCGTGTGGAACGCGAACGCGTCGAAGCCGTCCTTGGTCTTCCCTACGATCATCTGAGGCGCTCCTCCCAATCCCGGCCCGAGGCGGCGCGGGCGCGCGTGCGGGCGCGGCCGCACGCGGTCGCATCGTGCAAGGTTAGATATTCTAGTCCATCCCGCCGGCGCGCCGTGGCGCCCTAGTCCACGCTCTTCAGGCTCTCCACCATGTCGACGCCGTCGAGCTTGCGGCGCATGATCGCCATGACGGCGAGGGAGAACGCGACCGTCAGCGCGAAGGCGGCCACGAAGCTCGCCGGGTGTATCGCCCTGCCGAACATGACGTAGTCCACCTCGGCCGTGGTAACCACGAAGTTCTCGAGCCAGACGCCCAGGAGGAGACCGAGGGCGTCGCCCATGAGGGTGAGCAGCAGCGTCTCGCGGAACACGTAGCGGTAGACCTCCCGCCTCGTGAAGCCGAGCACCTTCAGGGTCGCGATCTCGCGGATGCGCTCCTCCACGTTGATGTTGGTGAGGTTGTAGAGCACGATGAACGCGAGCGCGGCGGCGGAGACGATGAGCACCACGACCACCACGTCGACCACGGAGAGCATGCTGCGGTACTGGTCGATCGCCTCGTCGGAGAAGACCACGGTCGAGACGTGCGACAGCTCGTGCAGCCGCCCGGAGACCTCGGCGTGGGCGGCCGCGTCCCCCTCGAGCTCGCACAGCATGGTCGAGAAGGACGGCTCCTCCGGAGACGCCTCCCGCCAGGCGTCGCGGCCCACGTAGACGTAGTTGCCGACGTAGTTCTCGACGACGCCGGTCACGGTCAGGGCCCTCCCCTCCCCCCTGACGTTGCCCACCTCGTCTTGGTCGAAGAGGACGACCTGGTCGCCCACGGAGATGCCGTGGAGGCTCGCGAGCTTCTCGGTCACGAGGACCGAGCCGTCGTCGAAGGGCACCGGCTCCTGCGTCCGCCGGTCACGGAAGTCCACGAGAGCGCCGAGCTCCTCGGCGCTCTCGGGCACCACGACCGAGACGCGCGTGGTCGCCGTGGCCTCCTCGTCGCCTCCGGTACCGCCTGCCTGCATGTTCTCCGCCTGGACGCGCGTGACGCCCGAGGCGGCACCCGACGAGGCGAGGAGGTCCGTGACCGCCGAGACGTCCAGCTCGTCGGCCGTGCCGTCCATGCCGACGGTGGTGTTGTAGCGGACGATCGAGGAGGGCTCGCCGGCCTGCTCCGTCGGGCCGAACTGCAGCTCGATGATGTCCCAGATGGAGTCGTGCAGGCCGAAGCCCACGAGGAGCAGCGCGGTGCAGCCGGCGATCCCGACGACCGTCATGAGCAGCCGGCGCTTGTACCTGAAGAGGTTGCGCGCGCAGACCTTCCAGAGGAAGGAGAGGCGCCGCCAGAGGGGTCGTGCGCGCTCGAGGAGGATGCGTTTGCCCGGCTTGGGCGCGCGCGGCAGCATCAGCTCCGCCGGGGTCTCAGAGAGGCTCGACCAGACCGCGGCCCACGTTGCCGCGAGCGTCACGCCCACGCCGAGGCCGCCAGACTGGAGAGCGACGAGCGCGTCGAGCGGCAGCGGCCGCGGCAGCGGCGGCACCGCGTAGATGATCGCGTACGACCCGATGACTATGGAGGGCAGGACCTGGGAGAGGACAACCATCCCGAGGACGGCGCCTGCGCCTGCGGCCGCGAGCGCGTACGCGAGGTAGCGGCTGGCGATGCGCGCCTTGCCATAGCCAAGCGCCTTGTAGGTGCCGATCACCACGCGGTCGTCCTCGACCATGCGCGTCATGGTCGTGAGCGCGACGAGGGCGGCGACGAGGAAGAAGATGAGGGGGAAGACGTCGGCGATGTGGTCCATGCGCTCGGTGTCCGCCCGGTAGGTGGCCGCGCCCTCGCTCTGCGTGCGGTCGAGGACGTACACGTCGGGAAGCTCGATGGCGTCTATCTCCGCCTGGGCATCCTCGATCTGGGACCAGGCGGTGCCGAACCTGTCGTCCGCCTCGGCGAGGCCGTCCTCGTAGGAGGAAAGCCCCTCCTCGTAGCGGGAGCGTGCGTCCTCGAGCTGGGCGCGGGAGGAGGAGAGCCGGGCGGCCGCCTCGTCGAGGCGTCCCTTTGCGGAGGAGAGCTCGCCCTTGGCGTCGAGCCTCCTCTGGTCGAGCTCCGCCTGGCCTCGTGCGAGCTCGTCCTCGCCGGCGGCGAGCTGGGCACGGCCGTCGTCGAGCTGGGAGCGCGCCTCGGCGAGGGCCTCGGCGGACGAGCGCGCCTGCTCGAGCTGCGTCAGCTCCTCGTCCGTGGGGAGCGCAGCCTCCAGCTGGGCGATTGCACCCTCGAGGGGCGCGATCGCCCCCTCGGCCTGGTCGGCGGCCGCGAGGGCGGCGTCGAGCTGGGCGAGCGCGCCCTCCAGCCCCTCCCGCTCGGCCTCGAGCGCGGAGCGCGCCTCCTCGAAGCCCTCGGAGGCGGCGTCGAGGGCGGCGATCCTGGCGTCTACGTCCGCGATGCCGTCCGCGACCTCCTGGCGGCGCGCGGCCGCCTCGTCGCGCGCGGCGACTGCCGCCTCGGCCTGCGCGAGCTGGGTGCGGAGGTCGTCGAGCGTGGCCCGGGCGGACGCGGCCGCGGCGAGGCGCTCGTCGAGGGCGTCCACGTAGCCCTGAGCCGTGTCGGCGCTGACGCCCGCAGACCCGAGCGCGGCGGCGAGCCCTGCCATGCCCTCCTGCCAAGCTGCCTCGGCGGCAACGAGCTCCTCTCGCCTAGACGCGAGCTCGGCGGCCCCCTCGTCGAGGGCCGCCTGGGCGTCGGCGAGCTGCGAGGCGGCGGAGTCGCGCGCGGACTCGTAGGCGGCGAGGCCCTCGTCTAACTCCCGCCGCCCCTCCGCGAGCTGGCGGGCGCCCTCTTCGATCCGGGAGGCGGAGTCGTCGAGCGTGGCCTTGGCGTCCGCGAGCTCGCCGTACGTCTCGTCGTGCCGCTCGTCGTACTCCTGGACCTTCTCGTCCAGCTCGTCCTGGGCCCTCCGCCTGAGGGCGTCCTGGCGCGCCTGGGCGAGCTCTCCCGCCGCGTCCTCGATGCGCCCCTTGACCTCGCCGACCGCGGACTCGTAGGCGTCGGAGCCCGACGGCTCGGAGGAGGCGCCCGCAACCTCGAGGTAGACCTCCGTGTAGGGCGCGTCTTCGAGGAAGGCGCCCTCGGGGACGTAGAGGTAGTGCTCGACGCTGCCCGAGCCGAGGGTCGTGGAGCCGTAGCTGCCCGTGTAGACGTAGTCAGGAGCCACGACCCTGCCCGTGACCGTGAAGCTGCGCTCCTCGAGCTCCTCGTCGAGGCTCGAGGTGCCGTAGAGGACCGTCACGGTGTCGCCGATCGCGAGGGCCCCGGCCCCGGACGCGGAGACGACGCACTCGTCGGGCGCGCTCGGCCAGGAGCCCTCGCGCAGGATGGGACGGTTGAGGTAGGAGGGGTCGTCCGTCTCCGAGGAGGCCTCTCCGCAGGAGGACGTCGCCGCGGCGGCGACGTCCAGCGAGGAGATGCGCACGGCGACCTGCTCGTCGCCCACGCGCGCCATCGCGTCGACCGTGCGCGAGGGCATCGCGTCGCCGACGCCCTCGACGCCGGCGACGCGCGCGACGTCCGCGTCGTCGAAGCCGAGGGTGGAGACGACCCTGAGGTCCCACAGGCCCGTGTCGTCGTAGAGCCGGTCCGCCGCCAGGCGCATGTCGGGGCCGCACATCTTGAGGCCGGCGTAGAACCCGCAGCCGAGGGCGACGATGCCCATGATCGCCAGGAAGCGCCCGAGGGAGGAGCGGATGGAGCGCAGCACGCCCTTCACGAAGGCGGAGCGCGCGCGGCCGGGGCGCCTCGTCCCGTGGCCCCGGGCGCCCATGCCTACCACTCCACGCTCATGGCGTCCGCGGGGCGCGCGTTGAGCTCGACGGAGGAGGCGCGTCCCTCGCGCACGCGGATGACGCGGTCGGCCACCTGCGTGAAGGCGAGGTTGTGCGTCACGATGGCGACCGTGCGGCCGGTCTCGCGCGCGGTGTCCTGCAGGAGCCTCAGGATCTGCTTGCCGGTCACGTAGTCGAGCGCCCCCGTCGGCTCGTCGCACAGCAGCAGCTTGGGGTTCTTGGCGAGGGCGCGGGCGATGGCGACGCGCTGCTGCTCGCCGCCGGAGAGCTGCGCGGGGAAGTTGTCCGCGCGCTCGGCGAGCCCGACCTTCGCGAGGACCTCGTCGGCCGGCAGGGGGTCGTCCGAGATCTGGCTCGCGAGCTCCACGTTCTCGAGGGCGGTCAGGTTCTGCACCAGGTTGTAGAACTGGAACACGAAGCCGATGTCGTGGCGCCTATACTGCGTGAGCTCGCGCTCCGAGAGCGAGCTCACGACGCGATCCCCCAGCCTGATCGTGCCGGAGGTCGCCGAGTCCATGCCGCCGAGCATGTTGAGGACGGTCGTCTTGCCGGCACCCGACGGCCCCACGATCACGGCGAGCTCGCCCCGCTCGATGTCGAAGGTCATCCCGTCGACCGCGCGGACCTCGACGTCGCCCATCCTGTACGTCTTGGTGACGTCCCTGAACTCGACGAATGCCATGCGCACCTCCCCTTTGGCCCATCTTGACACAGGGGGGCGGCACGCGCCAGCAAGCCGGGGGCGGGCGGGGCGCAGGGCGAGCGGGTGGCCAGTCGCTACCACCGGGTCCTCGCCCCCCCTGGCCCGACCCCGCCGAGCTCCGGTCGCCTAGTGCCCCGTCACGTCAGAGAGCTCGTGGGAAGCCACGTCCTCGGGACTGCCTTGTCCATCATGTTCGTGTGCTCAATGCCGATGGAGTGGCAGCGCTCGGTCCAGCTTGCCCGCGTGCCAGGCGGTATCCCTATCCCAGACCAGCTGCCTGATGCGCCCGTAGGACTCCATCTGGTAGTGGACGCTCGCGGCCCGCGTCTGCCACCAGCCCCAGACGTACTCGATGTGAGAAGGACGGCGGCATGGGAGGCTTCGGCGGCACTACCGGCAACTCGCTGCCACCGAATCACTCGCAGACGAAGCACATCTTCGGCGACAGGCCGGGCCACCTGCCTGACAATCCCCGCAATCGCCAGACCCTCGTTGAGCTCGCAAACGACAAGAGTAGCAGGCTGGGCACCGACAAGTACGGCAACACGTGGCATGCGAGAATGGAGCCGGTCGGCTCCCAGACGTGGGTCACCGTGCGCGGCGGGGTCATCCAGGAGGCCGGCAGGAACGACTCGCCCCATCCATGGGACAGTGAGACGGGGATCAACCGCAGCCCCAAGAAGAACGCCTTCAAAATAGGAGGATCTGACGTGCAGGCAGATGTCTACGATTCCTTTGTCGCGATGTATCAAGCGCTCGACGCGGCCTTCGACGAGCATCCTTCGTCGGAGAGGCTTCGCGAGTTCGACTCTGAGGCCAACCCGTTCCTCTGGAAGGGTAAGGGCTCGGCGGACCCCGCAGTCTACATCGAGTTCGAACATGCGTGGAAGGAGCGGTTCGGCAATCACGAGATAGCGGCCCCTGAAGCCAGGCAATTCGTACGCGGCCACCTCAAGACCCAGGATGAGGACGAGTACGCCTTCGCACCAGCGGGCGACGTGACGCTTGTGGAGGCCTTCGACTCCGTGGCCGACGAGGCGACCTGGGAAGAGGCTCTCTCGGAGCTCTAACGAACCTACGGAGAGGCTGTATCGCCGGGGTCGGCCTACCGCCGGCCCCGGTTCCTGCGAGCAGCTCCCCGGCAGGGCGGCGCAGAAAAGTCCTATCCTTTTGCCATCGACCGGCAAGGATAGGAGAGGCACATGGAATTCCGAACCGAGCACGACTCCATGGGCGAGGTGAGGGTCCCGGCGGACGCGCTCTGGGGCGCGCAGACGCAGCGCTCCCTCGAGAACTTCCCCATAGGGGACCAGACCATGCCCAAGGAGGTTGTCCGGGCGCTCGCGCTCGTGAAGAAGGCGGCCGCCCAGGCCAACGCCGAGCTCGGCGTGCTCGACCAGACCGTCGCCTCCCTCATCGAGGAGGCGGCCGACGAGGTGCTCGCCGGCGAGCACGACGACGCCTTCCCCCTCAAGGTCTGGCAGACCGGCTCGGGGACCCAGTCCAACATGAACATGAACGAGGTGCTCGCCCACATAGCGAACGCCCACGCCGCCGAGCGCGGCATCGCCCTCGAGCGCCCCGTGCACCCCAACGACGACGTCAACCGCAGTCAGAGCTCCAACGACGCCTTCCCCTGCGCGCTCAGCGTCGCGGCGGCTCTCGCGCTGGTCGAGGAGGTCATCCCCCCGGCGCAGCGCCTCATGGGCACGTTCAAGCGCCTCGAGGTCGAGAACGAGGGCGTCGTGAAGAGCGGCAGGACCCACCTGCAGGACGCGGTGCCCATCGCCTTCAGCCAGGAGGTCTTCGGCTGGCGCGGCCTCGTGGCGACGCCGCTCGACCAGATGGTGAAGGTCCTCCCCTTCCTCTACCGGCTCCCCCTGGGCGCCACCGCCGTGGGAACCGGGCTCAACGCCCCCGAGAGCTTCGGCGACCTCGCGGCCGAGAAGCTCCACGAGCTCACCGACCTGCCCTTCCGGACGGACCCCAACAGGTTCCACGCCCTCACCTCGAAGGACT
>Ga0256406_1005729_pt1 | contig 13025 bp, 12 predicted proteins | sample RumenRJG_03DNA_FD_185986 | JGI IMG/M metagenome (GOLD analysis project Ga0256406, IMG submission 185986) | Bovine rumen microbial communities from Lethbridge, Alberta, Canada - RJG_03 | ecosystem: Host-associated > Mammals > Digestive system > Stomach > Rumen | place: Canada: Alberta | collected...
CACAGCGGTGATCAATAAGGATACGATTCAGATCACAAACCATGCTCTGTTTACCAATACAGATGCGTATGATGCCGAGATTGTGCTGAAACAGGAAGGCATGGTACTGCAGCGGATGCCATTGCACATATGTGTCAAGCCAGGTGAAACAGCAGAGATTTCCAATCCGATCACAATTCCGGATGCACCGGGTGAATATACAGAAACCATCAGCTGGCAGCTGAAGCACGATACGCCATGGAATCCAGAGGGTACAGAAGTCTGCTGGGCGCAGGGTGTATTTACCAACAAGATGAAACAGGAAGTGCATGTCGGCAGTCTGAAAGTGATTCATGGTGATTACAACATTGGAGTCATTGGTGATGGCTTTGACTTCCTGTTTGAAAAGAACAAAGGCGGGCTGACATCGTGCCGGACCGGAAACCGTGAATGGCTGGAGGCAGTGCCACGACTGAACTTCTGGCGGGCACCAACCCAGAATGACAATGGCTATGGCATGCAGCAGAGAATGGGCATGTGGAAACTGGCATCACAATACCAGACAGCCTTCCCAGTGGAAATGTCAGAGGCAGAAAAGCAGGTGTTTGCTGGATATCCCATTGTCAAAGAACAGGACAATTGTGTTTCGATCAAATGGAAATACTGGCTGCCTGGTACAGGTGGACAGACAGCAGATCTGACCTATCAGATCTACGGGGATGGCACGGTGCACATGGAGGCTGTCATGGATCCAAAGGAAGGCCTGGCAGACATGCCGGAATTTGGCATTCTGATGAAATGGGATGCGGCCTTCTCACATCTGAAATGGTATGGCCGCGGCCCGGCGGAAACCTATTGCGACCGCAATCATGCAAAGATCGATGTGTATGCCAATGCGGTAAAGGACAATGTGCAGCCCTATATCGTGCCACAGGAAGCCGGGAATCATAACGGTACTCGATGGGCTGAAATTTCAGATGAGGAAGGAAACAGAGTCCGCTTGATGTCAATGCAGAAAGACGGCATGGATTTCTCTGCCATTCCGTATACACCTGCACAGCTGGAAGAGGCCAAGCATCCATATGAGCTGCCTGCCAGCAGGTATACCGTTGTGCGCTGCAGCCTGAAACAGATGGGTGTTGGCGGTGATAACAGCTGGGGTGCACAGCCACTAGAGGAATATCATCTGAAACCAGATCACAGACTGGTCTTTGATATGGCATGGAAAGTGATACCAGCCAGCAGAAAATAGAAGAGGCATCAGCTTCCTGCAGTTAAAACTGGATCGCTTTCCTTAAAACAGTAATAAACGATTCCTATCATAATATCGTATTAATGAGGCACCAATGAAGCAGAACCTATCTGATGTGATAGAAGCCTATTAAGAATATATGCACGCATGGATGCGGCATATGCCGAATATGCCAGGTCTGTCGGATTGAATGAATCCTGTCTTTCGGTATTGTCAGTGATCTGTGCACATGACAGCTGTACGCAGACGATGCTGAAAGAGATGTGCAGCCTTCCCAAGCAGACGATGTATACCGCGGTGACATTCTTTCTGAAGAAGGGATGGATCCAGATGGAAGAGATGCCGGATGACCGCCGGAACAAGACGATTCACCTGACCAAAAAGGGAAAGAAGGAAGCTGGCACTATCGTCAAAGCAGTGCGTGGAAGTGAAGAACAGGCAATGTCAGATCTCAGCAGATCAGAACAGAAACAACTGCTTGCTTTAACAGAACGATATATCAGTGCCTGCAGTCAGGCAATTCAAGACAGAAGGAAATAAGATGGAAAGCTTTGAATATCAGGCTGGAACAAAAGTGTTGTTTGGCAAGGGGCAGATTGAGCATCTGCCTGAAGAAATTGGAAAATTTGGCAGGAAGGTGCTGCTTTGCTATGGCGGCGGCTCGATCAAGCGCAATGGCATTTACCAGCAGATTTATGATCGGTTGAAAGACTGTGAAATCTATGAACTGGCTGGCATTGCCCCCAATCCCAGAATCACCAGTGTCAAAGAAGGCATTGCCCTCTGCAGGGAACATGGCATTGATGTGGTTCTGGCTGTTGGCGGCGGCAGTGTGATTGACTGTGCCAAAGTTATAGCAGCTGGTGTGTATGATGACGGCGATCCCTGGAAGATGGTGTCTGAAAACATCCAGACCGAAAATGCTCTGCCGCTTGTGAGCGTGCTGACTCTGGCTGCGACGGGAAGTGAGTATGATGATGGTGCTGTCATCACCAACCTGGATACCAATGAGAAACTTGGCTACGGCAATCCGCTGACCATGCCAAAGGTGTCCATTCTGGATCCAACCTATACGTATACCGTACCGGCAAAGCAGACTGCAGCTGGCTCCATTGATATCATGTCCCATCTGCTGGAACAGTACTTTGGACCAGATAATACATATCTGGCAGATCAAATGCTGGCAGGTGCGATCAAGACAGTGATCCGCTATGCGCCTGTGGCAGTCAAAGAACCTGACAATGCCCAGGCAAGAGGAGAACTGATGTGGATATCATCGCTGGCCTGCAATGGGATTCTCTCTCAGGGCTGTGCCTATGGCGGCTGGTGCTGCCATGCGATTGAACATGAACTGAGTGCTTTCTATGATGTTACCCATGGTGTTGGTCTTGCCATCATCACGCCTAGATGGATGCGCCACATCCTTAATGAAAAGTCGGTTGGCCGCTTTGCCCAATATGGCAGAGATGTCTGGGGCATCACAGGTCTTGATGATCAGGAAACAGCCGAAAAGGCCATCGATGAAACCGAGAAGTTCTTTGCGTCACTAGGTGTACCAATGACACTGAGGGAGCTTGGCATTGGTGAAGAACACTTTGATGAGATGGCGGAGCATGCTGGCAGAGGCAGACTGGCAAATGCCTATGTTCCACTGTTGAAAGAGGATGTCAAAGCCATCCTGCATGACTGTCTGTAAGCGATGAAAGCAAAGCTGCTGTATTAAGAAAACATGACAGAGGATCTGAAGATTTCGGCGCTGTTTGGAATGGGAGAAAGCTGGAAGACTCTGCGCATTTCACCAATCATGATCGTTGTATGGAGCATTAGCTGCATCATGACAGCATACTATGAAGGAGTGAAGGAAGACGTGCAGAAAGATGCTGCGCAGATGGTGAAACAATGCACAGCCTGCCGGAAACAACAGCAAAATTACTCAATTTTTAGTACAATGGCCATATGCAAAATGAAATCTTTACAACAATGCCTGTACACAAGGCATATTTCAAAGCAGCCCTGCCGGTAGTCATGGGCATGGTTGTCTCTCTTGTCTACAATCTGGTAGACACATGGTTTATTGCCCAGACTCAGAATACATCACTGGTGGCAGGTGTTTCCCTGTGTGCACCAATCTTTTCTTTGATGATTGCCTTTGGCGATATCTTTGGCCTGGGGGCAAGCACAGCCATATCACGGTTTCTCGGTCAGAAAGAGTATGACAAGACCTCAAAGATGAGTTCCTTTGCCATCTATGCCTCTATTGGCACCGGCATCGTCACTGCACTGGTTCTGGTGCTGCTGCGCTATCCGATCCTGCATCTTTTAGGAGCGCGGGAAGATACGATCCAGTATGCGATGTCCTATTACATCTGGATTGCCATTGGTGCACCGGCGATTATTCTCAACATCGTGCCCAACAATCTGCTGCGGACAGAAGGCTTTGCCGGCACAGCCATGATCTGTACGATCATCGGTTCTGTATGCAACATCATCTTGGACCCGATCTTCATCTTCACATTGCATATGGGGGCAGCCGGTGCTGCGGTTGCGACTGTGATCAGTAATGTGATATCCGATATTCTCTTCCTGTATGTCATTCATCACAGAGCAAACTATCTGTCTTTGGACATACATCAGGCAAAAGCACAAAAGCAGCTGGTCAAAGAAATGCTGGTTATCGGTATTCCGGCATTGATTACCAATACGATGCAGAGCCTGGCCGTCTTGTTAACAAACCGTTTCCTGCTGCCCTATGGCACCAGTCAGATCGCAGGATATGGTATTGCCGCAAAGGTGAATATGGTCAGTGTACTGATCATGGTTGGCTTTGCCTTCGGTGCACAGCCATTGCTGGGATACAGCTATGGCGCCAAAGATAAAACAAGACTGAACGAAGTCATCCGCTTCGATATCATGGTCGAATGCATCACCGCATTCATTTTCCTCATCGTATCCATGATCTTTGCCCCGCAGCTGATCCGGTTGTTCATCCAGCAGGCAGATGTTGTCACAGCAGGCAAAAACATCCTGCGCTGCATGATGGCAACAACACCTGCCATCGGCATCGTCCTGGTATGTACAACGCTGTTTCAGGCAGAAGGCAGAGCCATGCCAGCCTTTGTACTTTCTATTTCCAGACAGGGTATCTTCCTCATCCTCTTCCTGCTTGTGCTGTCCGCCATCTTTGGCTATTGGGGTGTGCTCTTAGCACAGGCGGCTGCAGATATCGCAACATTGCTGATTGGACTTGCCTTCCTGAAGAAAACAACTGCATAACATCGTATCAGTGATGACCTGTTTCTATATGAGAGACAGGTTTTTCTTTGCCTCAGATAGCAGTTCTGTGGCTATACTGCATACATACAAGACTTCAGTCAGAAAAGAGGAAAGAATATGAAAGAGATTATTACGAAAGATGCACCGGCAGCGATTGGACCGTATGCCCAGGGCTATATTTCCGGGAACTATGTGTTTACATCCGGTCAGATTGGCGTGGATCCTGTTACTGGAAAGGCACCGGAAGGGATTGCCGCCCAGGCCGCACAGTCCTGTAAGAATGTGGGTGCTGTGTTAAACGCAGGCGGCAGTGATTTTACTAAAGTGATCAAGACAACTTGCTTTCTTGCGGATATGAGCGACTTTTCTGCTTTTAATGAAGTGTATGCAAAGTACTTTAAAGGCAAGCCGGCAAGAAGCTGTGTTGCCGTGAAAACACTGCCAAAGGGACTATTGTGTGAGATTGAGGCAATTGCGGAGCTTTGAAAATGACACAAGAAGAAATCAAGAAGCTGATACAGGCAAACCGTGATTTCCTGAAACCGATGGAAGATGTACCGGATTATCAGAGTGATCAGGACCTGAAGAAACCGCAGCCGCCATTGGTCAAAGAACCAATGACGGATCAAAGCATCAAACTGCCTGTGAACTATCAGGATCTTATGATTGACAATGATTTCCTGCATGTGGTCAACAACCGTCAGTCGCACCGTGTGTATACACAGCAGAAGATGAGCCTGCTGCAGGTAAGCTATCTGCTCTGGTGTTCCCAGGGAATCAAAGGCATACGTGGAAAACACTATGCCACACTGCGGACCGTTCCCTGCGGTGGGGCCCGCCATGAGTTTGAAGTCTATATGGCTATTCAGAACGTGGAAGGCTTAAAAGACGGTCTTTACCACTACCTGCCGATGACGCATTCCATTGAGCTGCTTAAAACAGTGTCTGATCTGAAAGACTTCATTTCTCAATCATTAGATGGCCAGGTCTGGGCATCAAAGGCAAATGTTGTCTTTTACTACGGCTATGTATGTTACAGAGCAGAATGGAGATATGGTATCTATGCCGGCAGGATGATCATGGCAGATGCTGGCCACATCACTGAGAATCTCTACCTTTCTGCAGCAAGCATTTCGCTTGGCGGATGTGCCATTGGCGCTGTAAATGGGAAACTGGCAGACCATACATTCGGTCTGGATGGCAATGATGAGTTCATTCTGTATGCCATGAGTGTCGGCACTATATCAAAGCAGGACAAAGACAAGGAAGATGATATCTATGCCTTTGTGAAAGAGCAGGGACTTTGATGGTACAATAGCTTTGCATCAGAATCATGATTGCACTGACTGTGGGATTTGTACTTGCTATGATATGCATGAGCATTGCCATCTATTATGGATATACAAAGGCATACCGTACAGATGCAAGTGCACTGACAGTCAGAATGCTTGGCATTCCGATTTACCAATTAACACAGACTGGTGCAAAGTATGCAGGCAGCCCCATGGGCCCTTATATGGGTGCTGTGTGTGGAATCTTCATGATACTTTCTGTCTGCGTGGAAGAAACCATTCGAAACATGCATCATCATAGATGAACATCCAAAGATAATATATACAGAAGCTTGGGCAGGAGAAAATGACAATGATTACGGATGAAACAATCAAGCGTATCATTCAATTTACAAAGGATCGTGACTGGGACCAGTTCCACAGTCCGGAAAATTTAGCCAAATCTATTTCGATAGAAGCTGGTGAACTGCTGGAATGCTTTCAATGGGATGGAAACCATTATGACAGGCAGGCAGTAAAGGAAGAACTGGCGGATGTAATGAACTACTGCCTTCTTCTTTCCGACAAGCTGGATCTTGATCCGGACCGGATTATCAATGAAAAGATTGATCAGAATGAGAAGAAATATCCTGTTGAGAAGGTGAAAGGAACAAGTAAAAAGTATACTGAATTATGATATGAAGTGTGCTGCATAGGGGTGAGAGGAATGGATAATCCGGTGATCTATCAAATCAAAGATAATGAGACGGCACTGAAATGTCTGAAAAATGAACTGGAAACAGGACCGGATCAGAAGAATGCCAGATTTATCCTGCGATATCCAACTGTGTATATCCACAATCTTAAAGGCAGCGATCATTACGAGGTGTATATCGGCGAGTCCAATAATATCATCCAGAGAACGATGCAGCATTATGAGACGGCAAAGCAGAGTGATACCTGGCAGCATCGGTTTGTACAGGATGAAAATGCCAGACTGTTCATCATCGGACATGATCACTTTAATAAGTCATTGACCCTGGATGTGGAAAACCGTCTGATGCATTACATGCTTGGCGTGCAGAAAGTGGAAAGAATCTATAACCGGCGCGGCAATGAGCAGGACAAGTATTTCCCGGAAGAAGAATTCAATGAAATTTTCCGCCGGATCTGGAAACAGCTGCATCATCTCAATGCAGACTTGTTTCCGGAGCAGCGGCTGATTGAAGAATCGGATATTTTCAAGGCATCCCCTTTCCATAAGCTGACTGATGAGCAAAAACATGATAAAGATATGATTCTGGAGATCATTGATACAGCTTTGCAGAGCCAGGAAATCGGTCAGCTGATCTTTGTCTCAGGAGAAGCAGGTACTGGCAAGACTGTCCTCAACAGCAACCTGTTCTATGAACTGTGCACTGCAAAAAAGCCGGATGGCTCTCCATATAACTGTCATCTGATTGTCAATCATGACCAGCAGTTGAAGGTATACCAGCAGATTGCCAGGAAGCTTGCTTTGAAGAGCGTGGACCGGGAAATTGTGAGCAAACCAACAGCCTTCATCAATAACCATATTGGCAGGCCGCCGGTGGATGTAGTGTTTGTGGATGAGGCCCATCTGCTGTGGACACAGGGCAAGCAGTCCTACCGCGGGCATAATCAGCTGGAAGATCTGAGGCGGATGGCCAAAGTCACCGTCATCATGTTTGACGAACATCAGACCCTCCATACGCAGGAATACTGGGATCCTGCCTATGTAAGCAGGCTCAGGTCCGAGGCAAGAAATCAGATCGGTTCGAAAGGCATCAGCTACTATTTTGAGCTGAAACAACAGCTGCGTATTCAGGGAAGTCAGGAAACGGTGCACTGGATCAGAAATTTTACAGATCATCTGCAGCTGGATCCGATTCCATCAGATGAAAACTATGATCTGAGAGTGTTTGACACCCCAAAGGAACTGGAGCAGGCAATCCGGGCAAGGGCAAGCCATGAACATACAAAGCTGTCCAGGATTCTTGCTACATTTGACTGGGATTATATTGATAAAAAGAAGCCGGAACAGGATGATTACTGGTATGTCACGATTGGCGACTGGAAGATGCCATGGAACCTGCAGCTGCCCCGCATTGCAAATGGCAGAAAGCAGCAGAAACAGCTGAAGGAAATGTCGTGGGCAGAACAGCCTGTTTCTCTTAATGAAGTTGGTTCCACCTTTACAATTCAGGGCTTTGATCTCAATTATGCGGGTGTCATCCTGGGCCCTTCGGTAAAATACAGAAATGGCAAAATTGTCATTGATCCTTCGCAGAGTGCAGATAAGAAAGCGACCCAGTTCCGCACGCTTGCAGATGGAAGCCGGGCACAGTTTGGCAGGGACTTCATCCGCAATGAGATCAACGTGCTGCTGACAAGAGGGGTACAGGGATTATATCTGTATGCGATGGATGATGAGCTGAGAGCAGCATTGCTGAAAGCGGCAGGACCTGCCATGAAAAGATATTCCTGAAATGGCGGCGGTTTTGCCTGCTGAAAAGATGATTCAGGAGATTCTGAAAACGGCAGGTGTTTATTGACAGGACATATGAGGGAGGAAGTATCTCTTGAACCCGATTGATGAATATATTGCTGCACAGGATGAAATGGTGCAGGAAAATCTGAATGAAGTGCGTGATGTGATCCGGGCACAGCTGCCGGATGCTGTTGAAAAGATATCCTGGGGGATGCCTACATGGTGGGATCAGCATAATCTGATTCATATGGCATGTGCAAAGCATCACATTGGTATTTATCCTGGCGGTGATGGTGTAGAATACTTCACTGCTGAGCTGAAAAAGCGCAATCTCCGTTACAGCAAGGGTGCGATTCAGATTCCTTATGGCAAGCAGTTGCCCCTGGATCTGATCAGAGAACTGGCAGACTGGTGCGGTGTGCATCACCGGGAGAAATGATATGGGAAAAGTATATTTTGTCCGACATGGACAGACGGTATGGAACGTGGAAAACAAGATCTGCGGATCCACAGACAGTCCATTGACAGAAAAGGGAAGACAGCAGGCGAAGGAAACCGGCATGGAATTAAAGAGAAGAATCGATGCTGGTGAAGTGCATATTGATGAGATTCTGTGCTCGCCATTGAGTCGTGCTTATGATACGGCTTTGGAAATTGCAAAGATCACAGGTCTTCCTGTACGCGTGGAGCCAAGACTGCGCGAACAGTGCTTTGGCAGATGGGAAGGTCTTGCCCGTGACAGCAGGGAATTTGCTTTGGCAAGAAGGAACTTCTGTGACAGCTATGCTGGCGGGGAATCCATGATGCGGATGGCCCAGCGCATCTATAATCTGCTGGATGAATTGAAGCAGGATACAGATAAGACCTATCTGCTGGTCGCACATAATGGAATTGCCAGAATCACGGAATCCTACTTCCATGATATGAGCAATGAGGAATTTGCGAACTATGGCATCAAAAACGGTCAGATCATTGCATACGATTTCTGATCACATTTGTGCTGCAAACAGCTTGATGAAGCCGATAGCCATTCGCTGGAAGATGTTTTCTTTAATGTCGCCTTTGTGCATCTGATGAGATACCCGATAGCATGCAATCATATCATCTCTGATATTCATGACTTTCTTTGAACCGCACAGATATGTGCCGTTTTCAAAGTGCAGATACAAAGAGCGGTAATCCAGATTGATGGTGCCTACAGTGGCAGCTTTATCATCGCTGACAAAAACCTTGGCATGATTGAAGCCGGGTGTGTATTCATAGATCTTCACACCTCCCGCAATCAGATTCTGATAGAACGATCTGGTGATATACCAGACTGTTTTTTTATCCGCAACACCAGGAGTCAGAATTCTGACATCCACACCCCGCTTTGCGGCAAGAATCAGAGCATTCTCCAGTTCTGTGTCAATAATCAGATAGGGTGTAGAGATATATACATACTTCTTTGCATTATTCAGGATGTTCATGTAAACATTCTGACCGGTGCTTTCATTGTCAAACGGGCTGTCTCCATAGGCGGCAATATAGCCATCCGCTTCACCCTGTTCAGCCTGGGCGTGAAAGATGCTGAAATCCTCATCCGTTGGCCGCAAAGCATTCCAGTTAGTCAGAAACAGAACAGTATAGGACCAGACGGCTTCACCCTTGATGCGGATACAGTTATCTTTCCAGTGTCCGTGTTTTACGATGCGGTTGATATATTCATCCGCCAGGTTGATACCGCCGGAGAAAGCTGTCTTACCATCAATCACCATGATCTTGCGGTGATCCCGGTGATTCATGACTGCACCAATGACAGGATTGAGCTTATTGAAACGCACACATTTGATGCCTTCCTGCTCCAATTGCTTTGCATAAGAAGCTGGCAGAGTGGCAAGAGAACCCATGTCATCGTACATCACCCGTACATCCAGGCCCTGCTGTGCCTTCTGCTTCAGAATCTCCAGCATGCCATCCCACATCACACCTCTTTCAATGATGAAGTATTCCAGAAAGATGAACTTCTCTGCTTTGCGCATCTCTTCCAGCATGACGGGATAGCCGTCATCTCCGAGTGGATAATAGTCAAAGCCGGTATTGTGATAGATCGGGAAGCCGGCAGTGGCACTGAGATAATGCACATCACCGGACAGATCCGGCATTTCTGCCTGCAGATCATGAAGAACCCTGGGATCCTGCTGCAGACAGCAGCTGGCTTTTCTGGTTTCCCTGACAAGAGCAGAGATTGTTCTGGAAGCGACCAGATTGGCACCCAGGAATAAGTAGATCAGTGTTCCTGGCAGCGGGAACAGCAGAATCAGCAGAATCCACATCATATCGAATGACAGGTGGCGGGAATTGTTAATGACAGTGATGACAATGACCGTGCTGATCAGTCTGAGTACCAGATCTACCCATGCAAAGCTTGTGAAGAAGTGGAATAATCCCAGAACAATTGCGATTTCAATGATGCCACCAAGAATCAGAATTGCCGGCCGCAGCAGTTTCTCAACATATTTCATAAGCAGTGATGCCCTTTCCGACATAATGTGAGCCGTTATGGTGCTATTATACGACATCCTGCCAGAACAAATTTCCAACATTTGGAAAAACAGTAAACACAATGGTAAATCTCTGCTAGAGTTACTGCATCAAAGGGAGGAAGAGGAGATGGAACAACAAACAGAGACATATGACCGCAGAAAACTGCTTCAGGAAACAGTGAAACTGGCATGGCCCGCTGTTCTTGAAAGCTTTTTTATATCTCTGGCAGGGATGATTGACACCATGATGGTTTCCTCCCTTGGCACCTATGCGGTGGCAGCAGTTGGTCTGACCACCCAGCCAAAGTTCATTACCCTGGCAGTCTTCTTTTCAACAAATGTGGCCGTTTCTGCCCTGGTTGCAAGAAGAAAGGGACAGAATGACAGGCGCAATGCTAATGAAGTATTGGTAACAGCACTGTGGTTTACAGTGATTGTCTGCATTGCTTTGAGCATCCTGTCTGTTGCATTTGCCAGCCCCATCATCAGACTCTGCGGTTCCAACAGTGATACCCATGATGCGGCTGTGATCTACTTCCGGGTCATCCAGGGCGGCATGATCTTCAATGTACTGACCATGGTGATTAACGCAGCCCAGCGCGGCGCCGGCAATACCAAGATCGCCATGACAACCAATATCGTTTCTTCTCTTGTCAATATTTGCTTTAACTATTTACTGATCAACGGCAACTTCGGTTTCCCGGAATGGCATCTGTTCGGTGCTGCTGTGGCAACGGTGCTTGGCACCGTCGCTTCCTTTGCCATGTCACTGCAGTCCCTGTTCAAAAAGAACTCTTTTGTTTCGACTCCCTATATTGTAAAAGAAAAGGTCAGTGCTTCCTGGAACGTCATGCAGTCCATCTGGCATCTCGCCTATAACCTGTTGATTGAAAACTTTGCAATGAGAGTGGGCTTTATGACAACGGCCGTCATTGCTGCAAGACTTGGCACCGATGCCTTTGCGGCCCACCAGGTAGGTATGAATTTCCTGAGCCTGACATTCTCCTTCGGCGATGGCATGCAGGTCGCTGCGGTTGCTTTGATCGGCCGCTCCCTTGGTGAAAAGAAACCAGATCTGGCAAAGATCTATGGCAGCCTCTGCCAGCATGTCGGTCTGGCCATCTCCATCGTTGTTGCCATTATCTTCTTCTTTTTCGGCAAAACATTATTCTCCATGTTCTTCAATGCCCCAGACATCCTGTCAGATGGTGTGCTGATCTCCAGATTCATCATCGTCATTGCCCTGTTCCAGATCTCTCAGGTCATCTACGGCGGCTGCCTGCGCGGGGCCGGTGATGTTAAATACTGCCTGTTTGCCTCACTGCTCAGTGTGACGCTTATCCGTACCATTGTTACATGGATGCTGACATCCGTATTTGCACTTGGTCTGACGGGTATCTGGCTCGGTGTTCTTTCTGATCAATTCTCCCGCTTTGTTCTTCTCAGATACCGTTTCGAGAAGGGCGAATGGACACAACTGCGTATCTGATCTGCGCTTTTCCTTAAAAAAGCAGATGCCTGGGCAATCATCATGTTGCACTGACAGAAGCGAATGCACATACGGCCGCGGGATTCATGCAGTATTTTACATTTCATGAAGCTCTTCCTTTTCGTGAAAAAGAATCCTGAAACAGGATTCCCGATTCTGTACAATGCCCTGGTCTGCTCATCCAGCAATGTTCTGGCATCCGCAATTTCTCTTTCTCTGTCATCTTAGGCGCGCTTTGCATTGATTTCATCCGCATCCGCACTGACATCCTCACAGTTCTCTCTGATCTGTGTCAGGGTCTTCATTACGGATGTCCCACCTCGCTTGCAGGATGCAGTCACATGTGTGTATACCTTCTTTGCATCTTTGCTGGCGAGAATGGAAACACCCGCAGTCCCAATCAGAAAACCATACACGATCATTCTTGCATTTGTCCATGCACTCATACTAGTCGTCCTCCGTTCCTTAGTTAGTCCATACATGCTAACTGAAATTCGTTTCATCTTTTACGAAAAGAATCTCAATCCGGGCTCACAGAAAATTCAGACTTCTGTCTGGTGTCGGAGAAAATGCTGCAAAGCACAATTTTTGAGAAAAAAAGGCTCAATCCCAAAACCTGTTGATATGACGCCATGTGGGATGGAGATATAGTACGAATATAAAAATGGATCTCGTATAATTGTGTGTACCCAAACATACAAGATAGGAGATCCATATGAATGTTAAC
>Ga0256406_1005732_pt1 | contig 13020 bp, 9 predicted proteins | sample RumenRJG_03DNA_FD_185986 | JGI IMG/M metagenome (GOLD analysis project Ga0256406, IMG submission 185986) | Bovine rumen microbial communities from Lethbridge, Alberta, Canada - RJG_03 | ecosystem: Host-associated > Mammals > Digestive system > Stomach > Rumen | place: Canada: Alberta | collected...
CATCTGTGATAAAAAACACTGGAAAGGTTTACACCTTCCGGTTGGCAGCATGCATTCTCCCGGAATTCGTCAACAACTCTGACGAGGGATTTGGCAGTGCTTCCCATCCTAAAACCAATGAAGAGATTATCGAGGAAGTGCAGAACTGGTGGGACGAACTGGAAAAGAAGCTTAACGATTATTACACAAACGACGTTGGCATCAAGTTTGAAGTGCTGCGCAATCCAAAACTCATATTGTTCAGCTACAACGTCAACGGTATGCAGCTCGACCATAACGCAACCGACGAAACACGTCTGTACCTGAGCAGACAGATCATTGACAAGGCACTGGGGGCCGACTCCACCAAGTATGACCTCGGCATATTGATCGGTCGACCGAACAAAAGCCGTAACGGCGTGGCACAACTCGGCAGCGCCGCCTCCACTTCTCTGAAAGGAAGCGCATGGGCCATCAGCAATACAACAACCATTGCCCATGAGATAGGTCACACCTTCGGTGCCGAACACACCCACCAGAAGGACGACGCCATTTGTACTGAGCCTGGCAACGGGCGCAGCATCATGAGCTATGGCCAGCCACGCGACTTCTTCTCGCTGCCAAGCATCTACCAGATGCGCAGCACGCTGGCCAACATGAATTACTACACCGACGAGGCCCGCACTAATCTCGTCACAGTCTATGCCGGCAACGTTACTGTAGCCCCTTATGCTACAGACGAACAAGGCAGTGACCCCGTGCTTGACCGCAGCCGCATCAAGTCGGAATACACCATCACCAAGGGATCTGACTTTCAGTTCATCCTGCCGACAACCACGCACAACGACGGCAGCTATGCCTACAATGTGAACGCCTTTGACATTTCCAAGCACGACATGGCCCACGCCAACTGCCTGCGGCCGTCATACAAGGAGACAAGCGACAGCGTCGTGATTTTCCGGCCCCACTGCAACGCCCCCTCCCCGGCTACGACGGCCGACAACTATATAGAAGACTATTCCGACTATTCCAATGTCGGAGCCTACACCTTCATGGCGGCTGTCCACGACCAGTCACGCTACGATGCCATGCGCATCAAGGTGAATGTCGTGGAAGGCGAGCCTTTCCAGATTACCAACGTCAAGATGACCAACCTGCCGAACTACAGCCTCGGCCGCGAGATCACCTTCACCTGGAATCCATGCACACAACTGTACGGCAAGGACAGCAAGGTGCGCATCCTCTTCTCTGATGACTTTGGCAAAACCTTCAAGTACGTGTTGGCCGACAACGTGCCCAACAATGGCTATTATAAGCTGATGATGCCTTATCTTACCGTGGACAACATAAACGACTATGAGGGCTGGTCAAACTTCACCACAGGTGGCGGCCGATTCAAACTGGAGGTCGACGGAGAAATCGCATGCAGCATCTATCCCAGATATGATTATACCGTTCAGCAGACAGGTACAGCCATCAGCAGCGGATTGAAATTTGATACTAACGGGCAGCGGGCATTGTTCAAGACCACCGACGGCACAGAATTGCCCAAGCCATATATTGAGGCAAAGAGCACAAGCGACATTCCGCCAATGACGGAGACGCTGACCGCTTATTTCAGGACAAATACGAGCATATCAACGCAATGTACGGGAAAGGAGACGAGAGAGGGCAGCCTGATACGCCGGTCATGGAGCGGTGACGTCAACGGCATCAACTATACCTACACGCAGCTCATCAAACTTCCGGAAACGGTAACCGAGCAGGAACTTGTGCGCTACCAGGCACAGCAGCTGGCCACAATGGGCAAGGAGCTCCACGACAACATCGGCAATATTGGCTATCCCAAAGACCAGCTGGCAGAAACAAAGGCTTTTCATACCGCCTACGCAAAGGTGTTTCAAGATGGCGATATAGTCAGCAATGTCACCGCCTCTGACGTTGATGAACTGAAGGCCACAATGACCGCGCTCACACAGATTGCCGACGACAAGGTAGTAATGCCAGAGAATGGCAAGTACTATCAGGTACGTTCCTACCTCAGCCCCTACAACCGCGACACTTATTACTATATGGTTGATGACGGACAGGGTGAAAAACTGGTCAGCGAAGCCGACTTCAACAACTATACCAGTGAGGAACAGATGCAGTCGGCCCTTTGGTACTGCACCGTCAAAAATGAAAAATATTACTTCACCAGTATCAAGGGCAATGCGCTCTTCAGTCCATATGTGCCAGAAGGCGGAAGCCTCGACAACGCACTCAGCGATTTCCGGAACTTCAGCAATCCGGGTACAGACCGTTCACTTGAGCGAGGCTACTCCTGGGGCTCACTCACCATCCTCAACAACCAGCACTTCGGCTGCATGGTGGGCCTTAACGGCTATTTCTCCGTGGTGCGCGGCGTGGACAACGGACCCATGACCTCCGACCAGCGATGCAACTGCAATGACGGCATGATCGTTTCGACCGACTTCCAGTTTGTACCGGTCAGCGATGTAACCAATGGCATCTCATCACTCAAGAAGGATGACGGCAACAGCAGACCGAAAGGCATCTATACCATCGACGGCCGCAAGGTTGATACCAGCCGCAGCCTGCCAAGGGGCATCTATATAGTGGATGGAAAGAAGGTTGTCGTCAGGTAATCCAATTACCGGTCTGCCCTACAATCTCGCGCCATTCAACACCATCATCATCGGATATCCAGTCAACGAAGTACGGACTAAAGACAAGTGGGACGAAAGCGCCCCCCACATACGTCAACAAAGACAGAGAGCGACTCAGCATCCCATGAGCAAAACAGAATCCTCACCAAGGTTGTGCAACACCGCGCAGATTTGCAGCAGGTCATCGGTCAGCAAAGCGTAAAGAGCATTTCACGTCTTCCAAACAAAATCTATCACGCAAAGTTGTGCATTACAAAATAAATGCGTAAGTTTGCAAAATAAACAAGTTGAGCGCACTATGGAGCAGACGATGAGAAAATATCCGGTAGGCATACAGACCTTCTCCGAAATAAAACGAGAAGGCTATCTATACGTAGATAAGACTGACCTCGTATACCAATTGGCAAACTATGCTAAATTTATTTTTATGAGTCGTCCGCGCCGCTTCGGCAAGTCACTGCTTACGTCGACATTGGATTCGTACTTCAAAGGCGAGCGTGAGTTGTTCGAGGGGCTGAAAATTATGTCACTGGAAAAGGAATGGACACCGTATCCTGTGCTCCATCTCGACCTCAGCGTAGCCAAAGGGCAGGATGATGCCGAAGGCCTGCGCAAGACGCTGATGTGGATAATGGAGCCGCTGACAAGTATTTATGGCAGAAAGGAAACAGAAACCACACCTGGCAAGATGCTTACCGGCCTCATCCATCGTGCTAAAGAGGAGACGGGCAAGCAGGTGGCGGTTATCATCGACGAATACGATGCGCCCCTGCTAGACGTGCTTCACAGCCAGGAAACGCTTGACGACATGCGCAAGGTCATGCAGGAGTTCTATGTTCCCCTCAAGGCCAATGAGGCTTTCATAAAATTCTGTTTCATCACCGGCATCACGAAGTTCTCGCAGCTCAGTATCTTCTCCACGATCAACAACTTAGTGAACGTCTCTCTTGAAAAGGCCTTCGCCACCATCTGCGGCTTCACGGAAGAAGAGTTGTGTACTACACTTTGGCCCGATGTGGAGCGGCTTGCAACCGTTTATAAGATTACGCCCGAGGAGATGCACGACAAGTTGAAGCAACGGTATGACGGATATCATTTCGCAGCAGATGCCCCCGAGGTTTATAACCCATTCAGCCTACTGAGTTGTTTTCTGCACGGCAGACTGAACAACTACTGGTTTGCCTCAGGCACTCCGACTTTCCTCATCAAGCAGATGCAACACTTCAATACCGACATCACCTCGCTCGACTCTCTCGACGTGCCCGAATCGGCCTTTGATCAGCCCACGGAGAACATGAAGGACACCCTGCCGCTACTCTATCAGAGCGGCTATCTCACTATCAAGGACTACGATCCCGAGGGAGAAACCTATTTTCTATCTATTCCCAACCAAGAGGTACGGATAGGTTACGTTAACGGATTACTGCCGACTTACATCGGATTGGATAATGCCGACGTCCAAGTTGGCTTCGCCTTGAAGTTTTGGAGGGCATTAAAGCAGGGCGACATCGACTTAGCCATGCAACACATGCAGGCCTATCTTGCCGACATTCCCTATGTAGAGGGCTTCAAGCAGAAACTCGCCGAAGCAAAGACCAAGGAAGGATTCTACGAATACACGTTCTACCTTATCTTCTCCATGCTCAACGTCTATGTGCGCACGCAGGTAAAGGTGGCAGGAGGTCGCGCAGACATGGTCATTCTCATGCCCGATGCCATCTATGTGATGGAACTGAAGGTCGGCGACACGGCCCATCATGCCCTCGAACAGATTGATGCCCGCGGCTATGCCAAGCCCTATCTCTCCGATGGCCGACGAGTGGTGAAGGTCGGTGTGCGCTTCGATGCCAATAAGCACACCGTGGACGAATGGGAGGTGGAAAACGCTTAGACTTTTTGCTTTGATATTTCGTATTGAAGCGGTGCGAGTCCGTGGCAAAGGCAATGAATCCGACAGTCTCGCATCGCTCTATGGTTTTACATCCACTCGTATGATTGCCTTGAACAGTAAAGGATGGCGACCTTCCTGATTTTTTGAGCTAACAAAGCCCCACACGGCTGCCAATCACCCAAAGAATTGGAAGTTGTCGATTTTATTAGCAATATTTCGGTTTACCTATTTGATAAATCGAGAAAAAATAGTAATTTTGCCACGTAAATAAAGACGTAACATATTAAAGGTTATTAATAACTAAATTATTAATTCGCAAGAACTTGATAGAGAAGCATATCGTTTTAGAAGACATCGACCCCATCGTGTTTTATGGCGTGAACAACTCGCACCTGCAGATGGTCAAGTCATTATTCCCCAAACTGCGCATCGTAGCCAGAGGAAACGTGATCAGGGTGCTGGGCGATGAGGAAGACATGGCAAAGGTGGAAGAAGACCTGGAGAAGATGCAGCGTCACGTGCTCAAGTACAACACCATCAACGACGAGGATATTCTCGACATCGTGAAAGGGCACAAGACGAAAGCCGACGCCGTGAAAGACGTACTGGTATACAGCGTGTCAGGGCGCCCGGTCAAACCCCGTTCAGAGAACCAGCAAAGACTCATCGATGCCTTCGACAAGAACGACATGATATTCGCTGAGGGCCCCGCAGGAACCGGCAAAACCTACCTGAGCATAGCGCTGGCTGTGAGAGCACTCAAGGAGAAGACCATCAAGAAGATTATCCTCAGCCGCCCCGCAGTGGAGGCCGGAGAGAAGCTCGGATTCCTGCCAGGCGACATGAAGGACAAGATAGACCCGTATCTCCAGCCCCTCTACGACGCACTGGAGGACATGATACCCGCCACGCGTCTGCAAGACATGATGGAGAAGCGCATCATACAGATAGCCCCGCTGGCCTTCATGAGAGGACGCACCCTGAGCGATGCCGTGGTCATCCTCGACGAGGCACAGAACACGACAACGGCACAGATCAGAATGTTTCTCACCCGTATGGGATGGAACACCAAGATGATTATCACGGGCGACATGACACAGATAGACCTGCCGCACGAACAGCGAAGTGGCCTGAGAGAAGCCCTCGACATATTATCGGGCGTGGAAGGCATCAGCGTCATCCGCTTCACACAAAAGGATATCGTGCGACATAAGCTCGTGACACGCATCGTCAACGCCTACAACGCGTATGACAAGAAGATGAAAGAGAACAAAGCAGAAAACGATTCATAGCAACCGACCGCGCTTGCGGCAACAGCCCGGCACACCTGCAGCAAAACGAAGTTCTCTCACCCATCGATAAGACAGTCAGAGCAACTTCGCCGGTGCGGGGAAGGCCAATTACCGCTGAGTGAGAAGAATATAGATCTTAATACTCATTATAGATTATGAAAGCTTTAACAAAGACTGATTTCCATTTTGATGGACAGAAAAGTGTTTACCACGGAAAAGTACGTGACGTGTATGACATCAACGACGACCTCATCGTGATGGTGGCCACAGACCGTATTTCCGCTTTCGATGTCGTTTTGCCCAAGGGTATTCCCTTCAAAGGACAGGTCCTCAACCAGATTGCCTCAAAGTTCCTCGACCTCACAGCCGACATCTGTCCCAACTGGAAACTGGCTACGCCCGATCCTATGGTGACCGTCGGACTGAAATGCGAAGGTTTCCGCGTGGAGATGATCATCCGCTCCATCCTCACCGGTTCAGCATGGCGTGCCTACAAAGACGGATGCCGTGAGCTCTGCGGAGTGAAACTGCCCGATGGCATGCGCGAGAATGAGCGGTTCCCCGAACCTATCATCACCCCGACCACCAAGGCTGACGAGGGTCACGACATGAACATCTCCCGCGAGGAGATCATCAAGCAGGGCATCGTATCGGCCGAGGACTACGCCGTCATCGAGGACTGGACACGTAAGCTCTTTGCACGCGGACAAGAGATCGCAGCCAAGCACGGCCTCATCCTCGTAGACACCAAGTACGAGTTTGGCAAGCGCAACGGCAAGCTCTATCTCATCGACGAGATACATACGCCCGACTCCAGCCGCTACTTCTATGCTGACGGCTACGAGGAGCGCTTTGCCAAGGGCGAGCCTCAGAAGCAGCTCTCAAAAGAGTTTGTGCGCCAGTGGCTCATAGAGCACAACTTCATGAACCAACCCGGACAGACCATGCCGGAGATTACCGACGAATATGCCGAGAGCGTGAGCGAGCGCTACATTGAGCTCTACGAGCACATCACCGGTGAGAAATTTGACAAGGCTGCCGAAGAGGGCGATATCGCTGCCCGTATCGAGCGCAACGTAAAGGCTTATCTCGCCTCAAGAAAGTAAATGTATCAACAAGAAAAGATAAAACCATACAACGCCGACGAAGGCAAGGGCAAGCAAGTGGAGGAGATGTTCGACAACATCGCCCCCACTTACGACACCCTCAACCATCGGCTGTCATGGGACATAGACAAGTCGTGGCGACGCAAGGCCATTGGACTGCTGCAACCCTTCCGCCCGCAGACCATGCTTGACATCGCCACAGGTACGGGCGACTTCGCCATTCTCGCAGCCCACATGCTGAAGCCCACTAAACTCATAGGCGCCGACATCTCGGAAGGCATGATGAGCATCGGACGCGAGAAGGTAAAACAACTGGGACTCGGACAGGTCATCTCCTTTCAGAAAGAAGACTGCATGGCACTGTCGTTTCCCGACAACAGTTTCGACGCCGTGACTGCCGCCTTCGGCATACGCAACTTCCAAAACCTGGACCAGGGACTGCGCGAGATGTGCCGAGTGCTCAAACCAGGCGGTCATCTTAGCATCGCCGAGCTCACCACGCCCGTGGCCTTTCCCATGCGACAGCTCTTCCACGTCTATGCCCACACCGTGCTGCCCATCTACGGCCGCCTGATCAGTAAAGACCGAAGCGCTTACGACTATCTCACCGCGACTATCGAGGCTTTCCCACAAGGTGAGCGCATGATGGACATCCTCAAAAAGGCAGGCTTCGCCAAGGTCTCCTTCAAGAGACTCACCTTCGGTATCTGTACTATCTATTTTGCAGAAAAATAAATAACTACTATGGACAAATACGGACTGATTGGTTACCCGCTGGTGCACTCGTTCTCCATCAGCTATTTCAACGAGAAATTCAAGAACGAAGGCATTGATGCCGTATATGAGAACTATGAGATTCCAACTATCGAACAGTTCCCAGAGATCATCGACACGAATCCCCAGTTGCGCGGACTCAACGTGACCATTCCCTACAAGGAGAAGGTCATTGGCTATCTCGATGCCATCAGTCCCGAAGCCAACGAGATAGGAGCAGTCAACGTCATCAAGATTACACACAAGGGCAAGAAAGTCATACTCAAAGGCTACAACAGCGATGTCATCGGCTTCACCCGCAGCATCGAACCGCTGCTTGACAGTTTCCACAAGCAGGCCCTCATACTGGGTACAGGCGGTGCCTCCAAGGCCATCGAGTTTGGACTGAAGTCGCTTGGACTGAAGACCATGAAGGTGAGCCGCAGCGTCAAGCCCGGTACCATACGCTATCAGGACATCACACCCGAGATGATGAAAGACTGGAACGTCATCATCAACTGTACACCCTGCGGCATGTATCCTCACAGCGACGAATGCCCACAGCTGCCCTATGAGGCCATGGACAGCCACACCTTATTATATGACCTCATCTACAATCCCGACGAGACACTCTTCATGAAAAACGGCAAGGCAAACGGAGCCATCGTGAAGAACGGACTGGAAATGCTTCTGCTGCAGGCCTTCGCAAGTTGGGAGTTCTGGCACAATGACTGATAATGACTGATAATGAGTGATATCAATACAATTATGAACAATCGTTATATGATGCGCGGCGTCAGTGCGGCTAAGGAAGACGTGCACAACGCCATCAAAAACATCGACAAAGGCATCTTCCCTCAGGCCTTCTGCAAAATCATGCCTGATATACTCGGGGGCGACCCTGACTACTGCAACATCATGCATGCCGACGGCGCCGGCACGAAGTCGTCGCTGGCCTACATGTACTGGAAAGAGACCGGTGATCTGAGCGTATGGAAAGGCATCGCGCAAGACGCCATCGTCATGAACACCGACGACCTGCTCTGCGTGGGTGCCGTGGACAACATCCTCGTGTCGTCGACCATCGGCCGCAACAAGATGCTCATACCCGGCGAGGTCATCTCGGCCATCATCAACGGAACCGACGAACTGCTGGCGCAACTGCGTGAGATGGGCATCGGCATCTGGCCCACCGGCGGTGAGACGGCCGATGTGGGCGACCTCGTACGCACCATCATCGTAGACTCTACCGTCACCTGCCGCATGAAGCGCAGCGACGTCATCAACAATGCCAATATTCGTCCGGGCGATGTCATCGTCGGACTCAGCTCTACCGGACAAGCTACCTACGAGACACGCTACAACGGCGGCATGGGCAGCAACGGACTGACCTCAGCACGCCACGACGTCTTCGCCAAGTATCTGGCCGAGAAGTTCCCAGAGAGCTACGACCATCAGGTGCCCGACGAACTGGTCTACAGTGGCAAGTACCATCTCACCGACAAGGTCGACGGCGTAACCGTAGATGCCGGCCAGCTCGTGCTCTCACCCACACGTACCTACGCACCCGTCATCAAGAAACTGCTGGAGACGCTCAGACCCGAGATTCACGGAATGGTGCACTGCACCGGCGGCGCACAGACAAAGGTGCTCAACTTCGTGGGCGAAAACTGCCACGTGGTGAAGGACAATATGTTCCCCATTCCACCATTGTTCAAGATGATACACGACTGCTCCGGCACCGACTGGAAGGAGATGTACCAGGTGTTTAACATGGGGCATCGCATGGAGATCTACGTCCGTCCGGAGACCGCCGAGAAGGTCATCGAGGTGAGCAAGCACTTCAACATCGACGCACAGGTCATCGGACACATCGAAGAAGGCAAAAAGTCATTAACCATCAAATCAGAATACGGAGAATTTAATTACTAATGGCAGAAGAAAACAGCATATTGCAGAAGCTCGACGGACTGGATGCACGCTTTCAGGAAGTGGCTACACTCATTACCGACCCTGACGTGATTGCCGACCAGAAACGCTACGTGAAGCTTACGAAAGAGTATAAGGAACTGGGTGACATCATGGACGCGCGCAAGCGCTACATCGCCTGTCTCAATGCCATCAAAGAAGCAAAGGATATCATCGCCAACGAAAGCGACCCTGACATGAAAGCCATGGCAAGGGAGGAGCTGCAAGAAAACGAAGCCCTGCAACCAAAGCTCGAGGAGGAGATCAAGCTCGACCTCGTGCCCAAAGACCCAGAGGATGCCAAGAACGTACAGATGGAGATCAGAGCCGGAACCGGTGGCGACGAGGCGGCCTTGTTTGCAGGCGACCTCTTCAATATGTACAAGCGTTTCTGCGAGACTAAAGGCTGGCAGGTCAGCGTCACATCGGTCAACGAGGGCGCAGTGGGCGGATACAAGGAGATAGACTTCGCCGTGACGGGTGACAACGTCTACGGCACACTCAAATACGAGTCGGGCGTACATCGTGTGCAGCGTGTACCGGCCACCGAGACACAGGGCCGTATGCACACCAGTGCCGCCACCGTGGCCGTGCTGCCAGAGGCAGAAAAGTTCGAGGTACACATCGATGAAGGCGCCATCAAATGGGACACCTTCCGCTCGAGCGGAGCTGGCGGACAGAACGTGAACAAGGTGAGTTCCGGTGTGCGTCTGCGCTATCCCTGGAAGAACCCCGAGACAGGCGAGATGGAGGAAATCCTCATCGAGTGTACCGAGACGCGTGACCAGCCAAAGAACAAAGAGCGTGCCCTGAGCCGACTCTACACGTTCGTCTACGACCGGGAGCATTCTAAATACGTCAACGATATTCAAAGCCGGCGCAAGTCTCTCGTCTCTACAGGTGACCGCTCAGCAAAGATTCGCACCTACAACTTCCCGCAGGGCCGCGTCACCGACCACCGCATCGGCTACACCATCCACGATCTGCAGGGATTCCTCAACGGCGACATCCAAGACATGATCGACCACCTGACCGTAGCCGAAAATGCAGAGAAGCTCAAAGAGAACGAACTTTAACACATTACATATATGGCTAATTTCTGGACAAGAAAGAAAGAGGACTACTCCAAGGACGAGGAAACCATGCAGTCGGAAGACTTCATGGATCGCATGACAAAGATGCAACTGAAAAAGACCGTGCCCAACGAGAAGCCTCTTATTGAGAACACCAAATAAAGAAAGTTATCGCAATTATGAATAGAGCAGAACTTGTAAAGGAAATTTTCGCAAAGAAGTCATTCCTTTGCGTCGGCCTCGATACCGACGTCAATAAGATTCCACCATGTCTCAAAGAGGAAGACGACATGATCTTCTCCTTCAATAAGGCCATTATCGACGCCACGGCACCTTACTGCGTGGCCTACAAGCCCAACCTGGCGTTCTACGAATGCTACGGACTCGACGGCATGGCCGCCTTTGAGAAGACCATCGACTACCTGCATAAGTTCTATCCCAACCATCTCATCATTGCAGACGCCAAGCGCGGTGACATCGGCAACACTTCCACCATGTATGCCAAGACCTTCTTTGACGAATACGGTGTCGACGCGCTCACAGTGGCTCCCTATATGGGCGAGGACAGCGTGACACCATTCTTGGAATACAAGGACAAATGGGTCATTGTACTGGCACTGACAAGCAACAAGGGCAGCCACGACTTCCAGCTCACCGAGGACAAAGACGGCGAGCGCCTCTTTGAGAAGGTCATCCGCAAGACGCAGCAATGGGGCTCCACCGACAACATGATGTATGTAGTGGGTGCCACCCAAGGCTCCATGTTTGAGGACATCCGCAAGCTGGCCCCCAATCATTTCCTATTGGTGCCGGGTGTAGGCGCACAAGGAGGCAGTCTGCAAGAGGTCTGCAAATACGGAATAATCAAGGACTGCGGATTACTGGTCAACTCTTCCAGAGGCATCATCTACGCCAGTCACGACGAGCACTTCGCCGACGCAGCCGCCGAGGCCGCCAAAAAGTTGCAGGTGCAGATGGCCGAGCAGTTGGCAAAGCTTTAGGTCGCATCTGCACCCCGTCTTTCCCTTTTGAATTTATAGAGAGGGAGTATCAAAATTGGAGAAGTCCGGAAGTTTAAAAGTCCAGAAGTCCGGAAGTCCGGAAGTCCAGTCAAATGTATAAGTATCTGATAATAAGATGTCAATATACTAATGACTGAACTTCCAGACTCCTGGACTCCTCCAATTTTGATACTCCCTCTTCTCGTCTTTAGGGGAGCACGGCCCTCACCATATTAAGCACGTCAATGCACGCTGACAGCAATTCTGTAAGCCGCTTCCGGGCAGTGGTTACCCCACCTTAAATGTTACACAAAACCCCTGGCAATGTGCATTTTTGGCACTTATCTTATAAAAAAAAGAAAATAAACACACAGACTAGGCGATTATTAGCGCAATATTTGCTATATTTGCAAAAATATTTCAACGCACAATTTGAAAAATGGAATTTACCGCTAAGCAAATAGCCCAGTTCATACAAGGCAAGATTGAGGGCGACGAGAATGCAGCCGTACATACCTTCGCAAAGATTGAGGAAGGTGTGCCGGGAGCCATCTCATTCCTGGCCAACGAGAAATATGTTCATTACGTCTACTCCACCAAGTCAAGCATCGTACTCATCGACAGCAGCATCACGCTGACCAAGCCGGTCTCCACAACGCTCATCCGCGTGGACAACGCCCGTGACTGCGTGGCTAAGCTGTTGCAGCTGTATGCTTCGGCACAGCCCAACAAGACCGGCATCGATCCACTGGCCTTCATCTCACCGAAAGCCAAGTTGGGCAACAATTGCTATGTAGGTGCATTCGCATATATTGCCGAAGGCGTAGAGATTGGCGACAACTGCCAGATTTATCCAGGCGTCACCATCATGGAGAACGTGAAGGTGGGCAACAACTGTCTGTTCTATCCCCACGTGTCCATCTACCACGACTGCCGTCTTGGCAACAATGTCGTGCTCCACTCCGGTGCCGTAATCGGTGCCGACGGCTTTGGCTTTGCACCCAATGCAGAGACACAACAGTATGACAAGATACCACAAATCGGCATCGTCACCATCGAGGACAACGTTGAGATCGGTGCCAACACCTGCGTAGACCGTTCCACCATGGGCTCCACCTACGTACGCAAAGGCGTGAAGCTCGACAACCTCGTGCAGATAGCCCACAACACCGACATCGGTGCCAACACGGTGATGTCCTCGCAAGTGGGTGTAGCCGGGTCGACGAAAGTCGGCGAGTGGTGTATGTTCGGTGGTCAGGTAGGTGTCTCAGGCCACATCACTATCGGC
>Ga0256406_1005733_pt1 | contig 13019 bp, 6 predicted proteins | sample RumenRJG_03DNA_FD_185986 | JGI IMG/M metagenome (GOLD analysis project Ga0256406, IMG submission 185986) | Bovine rumen microbial communities from Lethbridge, Alberta, Canada - RJG_03 | ecosystem: Host-associated > Mammals > Digestive system > Stomach > Rumen | place: Canada: Alberta | collected...
AGGATGTCCTGCCCAACGAGCGCACGGGATTTAAGAACAGTGTCATCTGGAGCAAACTCTATAACTTCCAGCGTGATGCCGCCCTGGCCATCATCAACAAACTTGAGAAATACAACGGCTGCATCCTCGCCGACTCCGTGGGTCTGGGAAAGACCTTCACTGCCCTTGCCGTCATCAAGTACTATGAAAACCGGAACAAGAGCGTACTCGTGCTCTGCCCCAAGAAGTTGAACGACAACTGGATGACGTTCCGTACAAACTATAAGAACAACCCCATCGCCGCCGACCGGCTCCGTTACGATATTCTCTTCCACACCGATCTCTCCCGTGACCACGGTGAAAGCAATGGCATTGACCTCAGTAGAGTCAACTGGGGCAACTACGACCTCGTGGTGATTGACGAGAGTCATAACTTCCGCAATGGCGGTGATATCGATGAAGGTTTTGAGGACGATGACGACTACCACAAAGAGAACCGCTATGTGCGGTTGATGAACCGTGTCATACGTGCCGGTGTCCAGACCAAGGTGCTGATGCTGTCGGCGACACCGGTCAACAACCGGTTCAATGACCTCAAGAACCAGTTGCAGCTGGCTTATGAAGGTCATTCCGACCGTATCGACGAACTGCTCGACACCCACAGCAGCATTGATGACATTTTCCGTCAGGCTCAGGCGGCTTACAACGCCTGGACCAAACTGCCGCCGGAGCAGCGCACCACGCAACAGCTTCTGAAGAATCTCAGCTTCGACTTCTTCACGGTGCTCGACGCTGTGACCATCGCCCGCAGCCGTCAGCATATCATCAAGTATTACGATACGAAGGACATTGGCAACTTCCCACACCGCCTGCCGCCCATCACTCGTCGTCCGCCGTTGACCGACCTGCCCGATGCCATTACCTTCAGGCAGATTGCTACAACGCTCGACAGGCTCAACCTCTCCATCTATACGCCGTCGCTCTATATCTATGACAGCATGAAGGAACGATACGAGATACGTCTCGAAGGATCGGGCATCTCCATTGACGGGCGTGAGAAAGGCATGCGCAAACTCATGGCGATCAATCTGCTCAAGCGCTTGGAAAGTTCCGTCAACTCCTTCCGCCTCACGCTCGGACGTATCAAGGATCTGATAGAGACCACCCTCAAGGCTATCGACAAGTATGAGTCATCCAATGGTCAATATGCAACCAATCTTTCAGGCGGCACCATGGCTGCCGAGACTATCGAACTCCCCGATCCGCTCAACGCTGAGGGCGACGGTACCGATGCCGATCCGTTTGTGGGCCGCAAGAACAAGATCAACCTGCGCGATATGGACTATGTGCGCTGGCGCAATGACATGAGGCATGACCTTGCCATCTTCGACGAGATGCTTGTTCAGTTGGAGCCTATCACGGCTCAGCATGACAGCAAGCTGCAGCTGTTGGTGAACGACTTGAAGGAAAAGTTCATCCATCCCATCAACGAGGGCAATAGGAAGGTGCTTATCTTCACAGCCTTCGCTGATACCGCTGACTATCTCTATGAGCAGCTTGCCGGACGAATCAAGAAAGAGACCGGCATGAATGTAGCCCTCATCACCGGCACAACGGATGGTAAATGCACCATTCCCCGATTTCCGCTTAGCTTCAACAACATCCTCACCTTCTTTTCTCCCAAGTCAAAGGATCGGGACGCCTTGTTCCCCAATGCCAAGGAAGACATCGACGTGCTGATAGCTACCGACTGTATCTCCGAAGGTCAGAATCTGCAGGACTGCGACTACCTCATCAACTACGACATCCACTGGAACCCCGTGCGCATCATCCAGCGCTTCGGACGTATCGACCGTATCGGCTCTAAGAATGATGTCATCCAGCTCGTCAACTACTGGCCTGACATGGAGCTCGACGAGTATATCAAGCTCAAAGGACGTGTGGAGAGCCGCATGAAAGCCACGGTGCTGACCTCCACGGGTGACGACAACCCGCTGTCTGCCAAGGAAGAGGGCGATCTGAAGTACCGACGCAACCAGCTCAAGAAGTTACAGGAAGAGGTCGTTGACATCGAGGATATGGACAGCGGCATCAACATCATGGATCTGGGGCTCAACGAGTTCCGCATGGATCTGCTCGCCTATATCAAGGACAATCCCGACGTGGAGCATGCTCCCTACGGCATGGAGGCAGTCGTAGCACATACCGAGCTGGCTAAGCCGGGTGTGATATTCATCTTGAAGAACCGTAACAATGCCATGAACATCGATCATAAGAATCTGCTGCATCCTTTCTATATGGTCTATCTCGGCAATGACGGCTCGGTCCTCACCGACCACCTGCAGCCAAAGGCGCTGCTCGACACGATGCGCCATCTGTGCAAGGGCAAGACGAAGCCCGACATGGACTTATGCCGTGAGGTGAACCAGGAGACTAACGATGGGCGCGACATGCACAAGTATAATGACCTGCTCCAGCAAGCTATCGACAGCATCATCTCCGTGAAGCAGGAGAGCGACATCGACAGTCTCTTTGAGCCGGGACCCACTACCGCCCTGCAGGGTGACATCAAAGGCCTTGATGACTTTGAGTTGATAACGTTCTTAATCATCCGTTGATATGGATAATCTGCTGCACTTCCCTTCGACGACGCTTGTCAACCGAAACATCCCGAAGAAAGCCTTCTACGAGCATTGGGATCTGAGTGCCAAGCAGCGCCAGCACTTCGTTGATGACGTGGCATCGCTGACATGGCTTTACAAACTCGGCAAGGGAACGGTCAACGTACCCAGCGGCAAGCACATCGTCGAGATAGACTTCTTTGCCGTGACCGTCAAGGAGCAGGACTGTCCCGATGACGTGTTTACCCTCATCGACTCGTTCATGCCGCAGTATATCGTCTTCATCCAGTGCTACAACGACGAATACCGCTTGCTGCTCAACTACAAGGATAGAACCAAGGACGAGAGCCATCCGTTCCGTATCATCAAGACATTCAAGGGCGAATGGACCAAGGCAGAAGACCTGTGGCTTACAATTTCTGGTAACACCCTCGACGACGTATGGGAACATTTTGCAGGCATTATCTCTGACTATCAGACCACCTCTTCGGAAAGCACTCATGCCATTATTGCCCTTGAGGAACAAATCAAACAGAAGACCAAGGCGTGTGGGTCTTTGCAGAAGAAAATCAGGAAGGAACGGCAGTTCAATCGCCAAGTGGAGATGAACACCAAGGCACGGCAGTTGAAGCGTGAGATTGCTTCCCTCGAGGAGAAAATAGCGGAAATAAAAACAAAAAATAACGAATAAAGTTGGAAGGTTCTTAGAAAAATCCTATTTTTGCAATAAAAACATTTTGTTATCATAGACGAATAAATTTCAAAGAAAACATATATGGACTTTAACCATTTACCATTAACCACTGAGGACGGAACACAGGTGAACCTCGACGCACTCTATAAGATTGCGCCGTCGTGCTTCACCGAGGCCCGTGACGAAAAGACGGGAGCGTTGCGCCATGTGGTTGACTTTAAGAAGCTACGGCAGCTCCTTGGCGACGATACCGTAGAAGACGAACCTGAAGCATACGACTTCACATGGGTTGGTAAACAAGCCGCTCGCCGTGAAGCTGCATCTTCTATCAACAAGACCCTACGACCTGTTCCACAGAATAGTTCCGACTGGGATAATACGCAGAATATTTACATAGAAGGCGACAACTTAGAAGCACTTAAGCTATTAAGAAAGTCTTATCTTGGTAAGATCAAGATGATGTATCTTGACCCTCCTTATAATACAGGTAACGATTTTATATACCACGATGATTTTAAGCAAAATTCGGAAGAATTTAATGAGGAAGCGGGAATAATTGATGCCAACGGAAATCGACTCATTAACCTATCTTCTGAATATTATAAAAACACCATTAACAATGGAAAATTCCATTCAGATTGGTGTTCTATGATATATCCAAGATTACAGGTTGCCAGAGCCTTATTAAAAGACGATGGAGTTATTCTCATATCAATAGATGATAAGGAGATTGAAAATCTCAGAAAAATATGCGATGAGATTTTTGGAAGTGATAATTTTGTCGCTCAGATAATATGGCGTGGGGGTAGAAGAAATCTAGCCAAATTTATCTCTACGTCTCATGAATATATGCTTATGTATGCAAAAGACCTTTCCTATTGCGCAGAGCATAATGTAGTGTGGTTGGAAAAAAAGAATGGGCTTAAAGCAATTTACAGTGCAGCAGAAGAGTTTGTTAAAGCAACAAATGGAGATTATGGCAAAGCTTCCCAAATGCTCAAGGAGTGGTACAAGAAGCTACCTGATGATGATCCTAGCAAAGACAACAAACACTATTCATGGATAGACAAAAATGGTGTTTACTTTGCCTCTGACATCTCAAGAGGAGGAGGCGGAGGTCCAAGATGGAGCATAGTAAACCCCAACACAGGTAATGTTGTTGCTACACCTTCTAGAGGATGGTCATACGCTACAAAAGAAGCCCTTTTAGCCGACATTAAAAAAGGTCTAGTTCATTTTAACGGCGATGGTGTCCCTTGTAAAAAGAGATATCTAAAAGATAATGAATACCAATTATTAGAAACTGTTTTCTATAAAGATAGAAGAGGAAGTTCTAAAAGGTTACGTAAATTATTAGGAGGAGATTATTTCCCTTTCCCAAAAGACGAATACGTACTTGAGCATTTTATTAAGTCATTTACAAATAGTAATGACAATGACATAGTACTGGACTTTTTTTCAGGATCTGCGTCAACTGCTCATGCAGTAATGCTTGCAAATAAAGAAGACAAAGGAAATAGAAAATTTATAATGGTTCAATTACAAGAACCTACAGAAGAAGATAGTGATGCCTTCAAAGACGGATACACTAATATTTGTCAAATTGGTGAAGAAAGAATAAGAAGAGCCGGACGTCAAATAAAAGACGAAATCGAGGAAGACGAACCTAATCTCTTCGGGAAAGATACAGATGATAAATATGAGCTTGACACTGGCTTCCGTGTCTTCCGCGTAGACTCCAGCAATATGAAGGATGTCTATTTCGCTCCGAAGGACTTGAAGCCTCAGCAGCTAGAGCTTTTCGCCGATAATGTGAAAGAGGACCGCACAGAACTCGATCTGCTTTATGGCTGTATGGTGGATTGGGGCGTGCAACTCTCGTTGCCTCTGACCACAGAGACGATTGATGGTGTTACGGTCTATACCGTCAACGACGGCGATCTCGTAGCTTGTTTCGGCAAGCCTCTCACCGACAATGTTGTTAAGGCGATGGCCGACAAGGCTCCGCTCCGCGTCCTCTTCCGTGACAACTGCTTCGAGAAGGACGAGCAGAAAATTAACATCTTCGAGCAGTTCAAGCAGCTCCTTGGCTGGTCCGACGATGAGGCATTGAACAACATCCGTGTGATTTGACCATTAGACCACGGATTGGTCATGCGATGACCACGCCGTGGTCTTTGGATGACCAAACTATGGTCATAGAATGACCAAATTGTGGTCATTTTTCACTAAGGTGAGACTTAAAGCAAGACAAGAATGAAACTCAAATATAAACACCAGCGTTTCCAAGAGGATGCCGCCCGTGCCGTGACAGACTGCTTCCTGGGTCAGCCGCACTACGACGGGGCGAGCAACTTCCTCGTTGACCAGGGTAAAGTCGATGGAAAGCAGGACAACAACCTGTTCCATGCTGAGGGCTTTGCCAATGCTCCGCTGGAGCCCGGCGTGCCTTTGCGCGACAACATCCGGCGAGTGCAGACCTCGTTCGGTCTGAAGCCCATCGACCAGTTGGAGGGCGACGGCCGCACGCTGACCATCGAGATGGAGACGGGAACGGGCAAGACGTTCACCTATATCAAGACAATGTTCGAGCTGAACAAGCTCTATGGCTGGACGAAGTTCATTGTCGTAGTGCCGAGCATCGCCATCCGTGAGGGTGTGCTCAGCAGCTTCGACAGCATGAGCGAGTATTTCGCACAGGAGTACGGCAAGCGTATCCAGTACTTCGTCTATAACTCCAAGCAGCTCTCTAAGATAGACTCTTTCGCCTCCGATGCCGGCATGCACGTGATGATCATCAACACACAGGCCTTCAACACCTCGCTTAACGAGGACAAGAACAAGGAAGGGCGAGCAGGAGATGCTGCCGCACGTATCATCTTCTCCCGTCGTGACGAATTCCGCTCACGCCGTCCTATCGACATCCTCGCCGCCACGCACCCCATCATGATCATCGACGAGCCGCAGAGCGTGCTTGGTGCTAACAAAACGAACCAGACACGCAAGGGCTTGAAGTTGTTCAATCCTCTCTTCAAGCTTCTCTACAGTGCCACCCACCGCAAGGACGACATTGCCAACATGGTATATCGTCTTGACGCTATGGATGCCTACAACAAGCATTTGGTGAAGAAGATTGAGGTGGTCGGTGTGGAGCAGAAAGGCACGACAGCCACCAACGGCTATGTCTACCTCGAACAGATTCTCATCTCTACCGGCAACCCACAGGCACGCATCAACTACGACGTGATGCGCAAGAGTGGCACAGTGGCCCAGCAGTCGAAAGTCGTCAGCGATGGCTTCGACCTCTATGAGCAGAGTGGCGGACTGGAGGAGTACCGTGACGGCTTCGTCATTGACCGCATTGACGGAAGAGCGCAAGAAATCCATTTCGTCAATGGTCAGACCTTGGAACCGGGACAGATGATTGGCAAGACTACAGAGGATGTCATCCGCCGCAACCAGATACGTGAGACCATCCGCAAGCACATCGAGCGTGAGAGCCAACTATATCCCAAGCATATCAAAGTGTTATCGCTGTTCTTCATCGACCATGTAAGCAGTTACAGGCTATATGGCGGTGAGGAGACTAAGGGTAAATTTGCCAAGATGTTCGAGGAGGAATACCCCCGTGTGCTACAAGAATACATCCCTTACCTTACCGATTCCGCCTACCTGCGCTATCTGCAAGACCCACGGAATGCGGCAGAGAACATCCATCAAGGTTATTTCTCAATGGACAAGAAAGGCCACATGGTGGATCCGAAAACGGAGCGTGGCAGCGACAACAGCAACGACGAGAGCGCCTATGACCTGATTATGAAGGACAAGGAACGGCTGCTCAGTCTGAAAGAGCCTGTCAGGTTCATCTTCTCCCACAGTGCGCTGAAGGAAGGCTGGGATAATCCCAACGTCTTCCAAATCTGTACCCTGAAAGAGAGCGACAACGAGAACAAGAAGCGTCAGGAAGTGGGTCGTGGTATGCGTCTTTGTGTCAACGAGCGTGGCGACCGCCAGGATGCCGATGTGCTTGGAGAAGACGGTGTGTTCAACACGAACATCCTTACCGTTATAGCCAGTGAGAGTTATGATCGCTTTGCCGACGGCTTACAACATGAGATTGCCGATGCCTGCGCCGACCGCCCCGTGAAAGTGACGGAAGACTTGTTCGTCGGCGTGAAATATACGACCGAAGACGGCTCGGAGCATACCATTACCGACGGTGTTGCCGACGACATCCAGGAGATGCTGATAGAGCAAGGCTATATCCATCGTGGCAAGCTGACAGACAAATACTTCGCCGACAAAGATGCGGACAAGCTCGATTTCGGCGAGTTGGACAATATCAAGGAGGTCATCATCAACCAGCTTGACAGTGTGTTCGACCCGAAGAAGGTGAAGCCGACCAATGGGCGCAACATCGTGGAAGGACACTTCGACGAGCAGAAGTTCAAAGACGAATTCATGGGCTTGTGGAAGGAGATCAACATCCACAGTTACTACTCCGTACATTTCGACTCGCAGAAGCTCATCGAGAAAGCCATCGAACAACTTGACAAGAGTCTGAATGTGACGGAGATACGAGTGGTCATCAGTACGGGCAGCCTTGAAAAGATAGAGAGCAAGCAGCAGCTCGAGGAGGGCACCGCCATGAAGCATGGCAAGGACCGCACGGTACAGGTGCATGAGGGCGTGGGCAGCGTGCGCTATGACCTCATCGGACAGCTCGTTGCCAAGACGGGACTGACGCGCCGTACTATCGTCGCCATCCTCCAGGGCATCGACCCGCAGAAGACCTTCCATCAGTTCCAGCTCAACCCCGAGGAATTTATCATGAAGTCGGCGCGTATCATCAACTCCTGCAAGGCAATGTCGGTCATCGAGCATATCGAGTACAACAAGATGGACGGCACCTACGACAAGACCGTGTTCACCGAGAACACGCTGCGCGGCAAGCTGGGCGAGAACGCCATGGCATCGAAGAAGAGCCTCTACGATCTTGTCGTGGTGGACTCAAAGGGAGAGATGGATTTCGCCGAGGCTTTGGAGAATCAGGACATGGTGCAGGTCTACACCAAGCTGCCCCGTGGCTTCTACATCAATACGCCTATGGGACATTACAATCCCGACTGGGCGGTGGTGTTCAAAGAGAACAGCGGTGTGAAGCATATCTACTTCATCGCCGAGACCAAGGGCTCCATCATTGAGGCTGACCTGCGTGACGTGGAGAAGGCCAAGATAGCCTGTGCCACGAAGCACTTCCAAAGCATCGGCGCAAGCGACGTGCAGTATGATGTCGTCGATTCGTGGGAGACGTTATACAGTAAGGTAATGAAATAGCAGGGACGGTCCTTGCGGCCCTCCGCACAAATATATTATGGAAACATACGAGAATAAATACACATGGGTTCCGTTCTTTCATGAACTGGCAGAGAAGCTGTTAGCTTACAAAGACAAGCAAGAAGAACTAAGGAAACTTGTACTGAAGTCGCTCGATCCAAGTTTCACAAAGCATATCCTCAACTCGGAAGGTGCTGTTCGTCCGAAGGGCATTGATCCTTTCACCGTCATGGGTATTATCAACCGTATGTTTCTGGTCGCACGGAAATCTGAAATATGCACGGTTTTCAAGCAGATATTCAAGATGGATACAGCCATTCCCTCAGACTATGAAGGTGTACCCCATCTGAGTCCGATGAAATCAGTATTCTATTGGTCTGATATACCTGTAGCTGAACGAGAGGAGGATATCCAGCATCTTTGGGATTTGCTGGACGTGGTAATGAATAACCGCCCCAAAGAAGAGATTGGTGAGGTGTATGATGTCGTCAAAGAGCAGAAAGGTATCAGGTTCCGTGCGACAATCGCCTTGTATTGGATCAAGCCCAAGACTTACCTTTCTCTTGACAGTAACAACCGTCAGTTGTTGGAGCAATACGGCATATACGTTCAAAACAACATTGACTTTGCCGACTATCTCAATATCATGGATGAGTTGACCAACAAGATGTACAACCGTGAGATTCCTTGTAATGACTTCATTGACTTTACTGCATTAGCCTATGAGAACAGTGGTCTTGTGGCAGAGCCCGATGCCGATGTCGTCGCAAAAACTCCCCATGACGGCACACAATACTTCTGGCTCAATGCCAGTCCATCGATATGGGATGTGGACGATTATAATGTCGGAGACAAGCAGACTTATACAGCCTACGGCGAGAAGGGCAAGAAGCGCAGGCTTTTCAAGTACTTCGAGAAGGCAAAGGCTGGTGACAAACTGATTTGTTACGAGACGACTCCCGTGAAGCGTGTAAAAGCGCTTTGCGAAATAACGAAAGGATTGCACAAGTCTAAAGATGGCGAAGTGCTGGAGTTTGTCATCACGGATAAGGTAAAATACCAAGTACCATGGTCTGAGTTGACACAAAACGAGGTGTTCAAGAACAGTGAGCCAGGCAAGGGCGTACAGGGTTCGTTGTTTGGCTTGTCGTATGAGGAATACCAAGCCATTGTGGAGATGGCAAGCAGAGAAGAAAATTCGGGCACAGCTTCAAATGGACCTCAGCCCGACTACGATGTCTATGACTTTGATCAGGACAAGGACAAGCCGTTTATCGACAAGGACGAGTTCCTGCATATCGTTGAGTTGCTCAGACGCTTCAAAAACATCATCCTCCAAGGTGCACCGGGTGTGGGAAAGACGTTTCTGGCTCGCAAGATAGCCTATCAGATGATGGGTGAGCAGAATGATACGAATATTGGCATGGTACAATTCCATCAGAGTTACAGCTATGAGGACTTCATCCAGGGTATCCGTCCGACAAAGGATGGCTTTGAAGTGAAGAATGGCATATTCTATGAGTTCTGCCAGAAGGCAATGGCTGCGCCTAAAGAGCCGTTCTTCTTTATCATCGATGAAATCAACCGTGGAAATATCAGTAAGATATTCGGGGAGCTGATGATGCTTATTGAGCCGGACAAACGAAAGAGTAAGTATGCCATATCACTGACTTATAGCGAGAACAGTGATGATACGTTCTATGTGCCGGAGAATGTCTATATCATTGGGTGTATGAACACTGCCGACCGTTCGTTGGCACAATTGGACTATGCGCTTCGTCGTCGATTCTCGTTCTACACGTTGAAACCGGAGTTTAACAAGGCATTCAAGGATTTCCTCTTAGAGCATGGACTGCATAAGGCATTCATCAACACAATTTGTCTGCGACTCAACGAGGTGAATGACCTGATTGCCGGGGAAGAATTGCTTGGTCCCGGAAAGATGATAGGTCATAGCTATTTCACGGATGTAGCCAACATCACTGACGCCGACAAATGGTGGAATGATACATTGGACTATCAAGTCTTGCCCTATCTCAGAGACGTGTGCTTCGACGACGAGGGATTATACAATCATTTGGAACGAATATTAACTGGTGAGGAAGCGTAATATGCAAGGCATTCGGCAGTATATCCCCATCAAGAACCTCTACTATCTCCTTTGCTACGCGTGGGATTTGGCAGAGCAGCGCGACAAGATAAAGGTTGATGCAGAGCACTGCAACACCTATCCTGACTTGTTCGCCAAGCTGTTGGTGGCCGGCTGCCAAAGACTGTTCCGCTACGGTATCTATCATGAGTATGTCAGTGTGGAGGAAGAGAGATATGGCGTAAAAGGCAAGCTCAATGTCAGCAAGACACTGAAGGCCAACCATTGGAGAGAAGGGAGGCTGCATTGCAACTATGACGAGTATTCTCATGATGTGCTTATCAATCAGATTATCTATGCTACATTGCGGCGGCTATTGAATTATGACGGTCTCGACGCAACCAATCACAAGGCGGTCAAGTCAGTTTATCTTCAATTCCCTTCTGTCACTCTTATTTCGCTATCCAAGGAAGATTTTGACAAAGTGACAATAACCCATAACAACCGGTTCTATGGCCTGCTGGTGCATATCTGCCAACTGATATTTGAGTCTCTGCTTCCCGATGAGCATACCAAGGGAAAATATCATTTCCTTGATTTCTCCAAGGACAGACTCAATGCCATCTTCGAGAAGTTTCTCTTCAACTTTTACAAGAAGGAGTGCCGGGATGAATATCCAACCGTTGACCGCTCATATATAGATTTCCAGCTGTCGCCCGTGGATGAAGAAACTGTCAACCACCTTCCTACGATGATTACGGACGTAACGATGACCAATAAAAGGATGGAACGCAAAATCATCCTCGATGCCAAGTACTATGTCCAGACGTTGGTCGCCCGTCCGGAGGAAGGCAGCAAGGAACATATCCATCGTGAGCATATCTCTCAGATCATGAGCTACGTCCTCAACCAAGAGGACGGCTCGCTACCATATACGCTCAGAGCCAACGGCATCCTCGTATATCCAAAGGTCCAGAGCTCTATCTTCGATACTTACCGTTATCGCAACACCGACCACTACATCCGTGTTTGCACGGTGGACCTTAATGAGGAATGGAAGGAGATAGACAAAAGACTGAGGGAAATAATTGAATTCTAAAGTAACTATATGGAAATAAGGAATAAAGTTTGGGAGGAATTAAAGTTCTCGGATGTTTCTGTTAGAACCGTACTATGGTACACGGATCGACAGCGTAGATGGGCAAGATGGTATAAATTCGTTATAGCCTTAATAGCTTCGATTGGTGCATTTGGGTTCATTCTCAATAAAATTATCCCATTTATATCTTCATTGATAATAGCATTAACATCACTATTAAAATCCTTTTTTCCACAGTTCATTCAATCTGAACAAGAATTAGCGGAGTTAGATTCTGTAGGTGATTACTATGAAGAATGCAAAAATATATTGGAGCAACTATGGTATAAAAGAGAAAAAGAACAGATAAGTGAAGGACAATTAGCTGATCAGATCTTTTCACTTATAGATAGAGGAATAGGAAAGAAAACAAAGATGAACAGACTTCTTAGACATATCCCTGCAAAAATAAAAGAGAAGATTAGTAATGAGTCTGATACTTATCTCAATGAGGTATATTATAACATTTATCCAGAGAAAATAAAAAAAGAAAATGCTAAATGATTCAGAACAGTTTTGTTCTCCCATTGTTTCAATATATTAATAATTAATAAAAAATGAATGATAATACTGTAATAAGAAGAGAAATGCCACTAGTACCGAGTACTCCGCCGCCACCTCCACCACCAGACTATTCTAGTGGACGTTCCCAACCATGATAGAAAAATTAAATTAAACAATAAGGACTGTACACAAATATATTTCTTTTGTGCAGCAACCTTATTGTTAAACGCACTAATAGTTGAAGACGATTGTGAATTCGAAGTAGGGTAAAAAATATTTATACGTTCAACATGGTAGAGCATTAACAATTCGATAGTTAGAATATAACATTTTGTCCATAAACAAGCATCTTATTGGATGGAGAAGATCTTGAAACAGACAGATTGCTGCGTCAATGAAGTAACTGGAGATAAAGACAAGAATATCCGATAATTGCTTTACAGTATCTTCAGTGACCTCCGCAAAGGGAATAGCATATCTTCAGTTGTAATCTGTAATGATGAGGAAGAATTGTTTATCACCGAGAGTTACTTTTGGGAGGAATCCTTGGCTTTAATTGGCAAGCGTGATACAGTAAAAGCTTTCAAACATAAAATAGATACACTACCCAAACAATTTTGGAATGCGATATTTTCTAAAGAGAAAGAGCTAGAGGAC
>Ga0256406_1005734_pt1 | contig 13018 bp, 9 predicted proteins | sample RumenRJG_03DNA_FD_185986 | JGI IMG/M metagenome (GOLD analysis project Ga0256406, IMG submission 185986) | Bovine rumen microbial communities from Lethbridge, Alberta, Canada - RJG_03 | ecosystem: Host-associated > Mammals > Digestive system > Stomach > Rumen | place: Canada: Alberta | collected...
CCGGCTGATTTTGATGACAGAATCATGCCGGGTGACGACCTGCTTCCGGATGACTTTGTGTCCGAGGAGACACCAGGGGAGACGGAGAGAGGCAGCAGCCGGAGAAGGACGCAGCATCAGGAAGCAGCCGTAAGGGATATCAGCAAGAGCCTGATGGAGGATGAGACCATTCCCGAGGAAAGCAGCGGCCGGCCCGGGGGAGACGGAAAGAGCGGCAGACGTGGCAGGCGGCCGCGGAGCAGAGCGCTCACCCTGATCGGGAATATCTTCAAGTTTATCCTGATCGTGATTCTGGTGCTGATCATCGGGTCCGGCATTTTTGCATTCTTCCAGGTGCGTGCCATTCTCAAGAATGCGCCTGAGATCAGTCCGGCGCAGTTTATACCATCCGAGGCGGCAACCTACATCTATGACGCAGACGGAAAACGGGAACAGAAGCTGACGCTCCCTGAGGCCAACCGGGATCTGGTCAGCATCAAGGACATCCCGAAGGATCTGCAGCATGCCGTTGTTGCCATCGAGGATGAGCGGTTCTACAAGCACAACGGCGTCGATCCGAAGGGGATTGCAAGAGCGCTGGTCAAGGGACTAACGAGCGGACATTTCTCTGAAGGGGCGAGCACCATCACCCAGCAGCTTCTGAAGAACTCCGTGTTCCCCGACTGGATGAAAGAGACGACCTTCCGGCAGCGGCTGGAGCGGAAGATCCAGGAGCAGTTTCTGGCGCTGAAGCTCGAAAAGATGCTGACAAAGGAGCAGATTCTCGAGGACTACCTCAACACAATCAACCTGGGGGCGGGCTGCTACGGCGTCCAGTCGGCTGCCTACCGGTATTTCGGTCTCCCTGTCTCGGAGCTGTCGCTCTCGGAGGCGACGGTCATCGCCGGCATCACGCAGAATCCGACGGCATACAATCCGATCACAAATCCGGAGAAGAACAAAAAGCGCAGGACAGAGGTGCTGAACGCGATGCTCCGGCAGGGGTACATTACCCAGTCCCAGTATGCCTCCGCGCTTGCTGACGATGTTTACGCGCGCATCCAGGACAACGAGAGCAAGGTCGATACGACCAGCACCATCTACACGTTTTACCAGGACGCGCTGATTGCCCAGGTCATGCAGGATCTGGAGGAACAGAAGGGCTATACACACCAGCAGGCGTACAAGGCGGTCTACTCGGGCGGCCTGCGCATCTACTCGGCGCAGGATGATGACATTCAGCAGATCTGCGATGAGGAGTTTGAGAATCCGGCCAACTTCCCGTCGGGGACGGAGGTCGGAATCGACTATGCACTCAGCGTCGAGGACAAGAGCGGTCAGATCACGGACTATGGAAATGAAGATCTGCGCGCTTTTGTGAGGAAGACGGATCCGTCATTTGACCTGATGTACGGGACGGCGCAGGAGGCGAAGGACGGGGCGGCGGCTTTCCGGGCATCGGTTGTGAAGGACGGGGACACGGTGCTTGGCGAGCGTGTCACGGTCACGCCGCAGCCGCAGGCGTCCTGCGTGATCATTGATTCCGCAACCGGGCTTGTGAAGGCACTGGTCGGCGGGAGAGGAACAAAGGAAGCCAGCCTGACGCTGAACCGGGCTTCGTATACGCAGCGCCAGCCCGGGTCGACATTCAAGATCCTTGCGGTCTACGCGCCGGCACTGGATGAAGCCGGCAAGACGCTGGCGACCGTTTACAAGGATGAGCCCTATAACTACGAAGACGGGACGCCTGTGAAGGATGCGGAGGGCAGCTATGCCGGAGATGTCACGATCCGGAAGGCGATTGTGCGTTCGATCAACGTCGCAGCGGTCAAGTGTCTGACGGAGATCACGCCGCAGGTCGGGTTTGATTATGCAAAGAAGTTCGGGATCACATCTCTGGTTGAATCAAAGACGACGGACAGCGGGACATACTCGGATGTCGGGCAGACGCTCGCGCTGGGCGGACTGACATACGGTGTCACAAATCTGGAGCTGACCGGGGCATACGCGGCCATCGCCAATGACGGACAGTATCTGAAGCCGCACTTTTATACACAGGTGCTCGACACATATGGCAATGTCGTGCTTGACAATACCGACCCGGAGCCGAGGACGGTGGTCAAGGACAGCACGGCTGCGCTTCTGACTTCTGCGATGAGGGGTGTCATCTCGGATCCGGAAGGGACAGCATACGGGAAGATTGACCTGGGGCAGATGGCGGCCGCCGGAAAGACAGGGACGACGACAGATTACAGGGACAGCTGGTTTGTCGGATTCACACCATATCTGACCTGCGGCATCTGGGCAGGGTACGACAACAACGCGCCGCTCCCAGACAAGGATACCTATCATACCTACAGCAAGACGCTCTGGAACAGTATCATGAGCCGGATCAGTCAGTCACAGACCATCTCCGCGTTTGGGATGCCGTCCGATGTGGTGAGCATGTCAGTCTGTTCGGATTCGCATATGGCGGCAGCCCCAGGCTGCCCGAACCCGTACACGGAGTATTTCGCGAAGGGGACGGAGCCGAAGAATTACTGCAATATGCATGGGGATGGAAGTCCGGTGGATCAGACGCAGCAGACAGATGGAATCTCGCCGGACGCGATCACCATCTATAAATCCGACCAGGCGACGGTCCATACACAGACGCCGGGTGCCGCGGGCGGCGCGTCCGGAGGAAGCGCGGGTGGAAATGCAGCGGTGGCCGGGCCCGGGGGCAATCAGGGAGCAGCCGGAAGCCCGGGCGGCGCGTCCGGAGGAAGCGCGGATGGAAATGTAGCAGCTGGTTCCGGAGGCACACAGGGGACAGCCGGGAACACGTCTGGAGGCAGCGGAAACCCAGCAGCTGGGACAGGAAGTGGGACGGCAGGCGGAGGAAGCGGCAGCACCGCTGGCGGCACGCCGTCAGGCACCGGGAATCCGGCGGGGAGTGCTCAGCAAGGCAGTCAGAGCACAGCCGGCGGAAGCAGCGCCTCCGCAGCAGGAAATGCCTGGGGCGGAAGCTCTCAGAATGGCGTGATCCAGATCGGCGGAAGTCAGGCAGGCTCCGGGAGCCAGCAGGACGGCTCAGACAAGGATGTTATCGAGATATTGAACAATATTCCGCCAGCGCAGTGAGAAAGGGGTCATGGCTCATGGCTCGTCGCCTTCACAAAAAAACAGCAGGTATGCGTCATACCTGCTGTCTGCCCTTCCCTCTGCTGAAGGAAGATTATCTCTTTTTTACCTTGCCCTTTGAAGACTTGGAGCTGTCGAGCTCTTTTCTCGCTTCATCGGCCTTTCTGCTGAGCTTCTGGTACCACTTTTTCTTCTTCGGCGGCTGCTCGAGCTGTCCGCGGATGGCTCTGACATCCATGATGTAAAGGCCGCTGATGGTGGCTTTGACCTCTTTCTTCACCGGGATGATCGGATAGATGTTCGAGTCGGCGATGAAGGTCATGATCTTGCCCTGGCAGCGTGCCTTGACGATCGGCAGCTTGCTCCGGCGGAGATACTTCGGGGTCTGGTCGATCGCTGCCTGTGGAAGGCCGGATGACTTGATCGGGAGCATCTTCTTGTCGATGACGAGCATCTGGACGCTTTGCTTCGTCTCCTCCATCTTTTCTCTGGATTCATCCTGCCTCTTCTGAAGCTTCTTCCCCCAGAAATAGAGGAAGATCAGCAGGGCGACCAGAGCGGCGAGGATAATCAGCAGAACAATTGCAAATACTGGCATAGCTTCCTCCTGTTACCGCAAGTCTGGTTCGATTCGTCACAGTCATGAGACGGCATTCAAGCCGATCAACCTGTGACGTACTCGTGAAATTTTATCATCATTTGGTGGACGGTGCAAGATTATGTTATAGTGAGGGCATAGGATAAAACAAAAGATAACAATAACAGGAACATACACATCAGGAGGTGTTTTGATGAAGAAAAGAATCCTTTCCTGTCTGCTTGCAGTCAGCATGACTGCCGCATGGCTTCCGTCAGCTGCCATGGCAGCAGAGACAGAAGCCGGAACGGAATCCATGACGGAGGCCGAGACCGAGCAGGAGCCGGAATTCGATGTCGCAGATTACCTGACGATCAATGACGACAAGTACAAGGGCATCGAGGTAACCGTGACGAAGAAGGCGGAGGTGTCAGACGAGGATGTCGAGGACGAGATCAGGCAGGAGGCGTCCGATGCCGGGCTCTCCACGCAGGTGAAGAAGGGAACCGTCAAGGACGGCGACACGGTCAACATCGACTACGTCGGGAAGAAGGACGGGAAAGCCTTCGACGGCGGAACAGCCTCCGGTGCAGATCTGACAATCGGATCCCATACATTTATTGACGGCTTTGAGAGCGGGCTGATCGGAAAGAAGGTCGGGGACACCGTCGACCTGGATCTGACGTTCCCTGAGAATTACGCATCAAAGGATCTGGCGGGCCAGAAGGTCGTCTTTACAGTCACGATCAACTATATCGAGGGCGAGCCTGAGGTGAATGACGATCTGGCGGACAAGCTCTCCGGCGGAGAGTACAAGGACATCGATGAGTTCAAAAAGTCCGTCCGCGAGAAGCTGGAGCAGGATAATGAAACCAACTACAACCGTGAGGTGTACAGTGCCATTTTTCAGCAGCTTCTGAAGCTGTATCCGGTTGACAAGTATCCGCAGGAATTCATTGATTACTATGTGAATATGTCCATGAACCAGCTTCAGCAGCAGGCGGAGGACGAGAGCGAGACGCTGGATGACATGCTGAAGTCGGTCTACAACACGGATGCCGATTCGATGAAGGCTTATTTCAAGACCTATGCGGAGCAGCTGCTTCAGCAGCGGATCATTCTGGGTGTCATCGCGCAGAAGGAGAACATTACGCTGAGCGACGATGATTTCCAGAGCGCTGTGGAAGGGTATGCGCAGCAGTATGGCATCTCTGTCGACGATTTCCTTTCCTACTACAGTGAGAAGGATATCCGCGAGAGCGAGCTCGAAAACAGGGTGATGGAGTTTTTGGCATCCGAGGCAAAGATTACGGAGACAGACGAGACGGAGATCGAGACCGAGGAGCTGGAGGTTGAGACAGAAGGCGGACAGACGGAGGCAGATATTTCGTCTGAAGAGGCTGATACGGAGAGCTGAGAAACATGAAAGTGTACAGAATGATGGCGGCGCTTCTTTCAGCCGCGATGCTGACAGCGGCGCCGGCAGTCTATGCGGAAGATGCGCAGACACCGGCGACTCAGGCAGCGGATGGACAGGAGCAGACGGCATCCTCCGCAGATGAAAGCGGCGCTGAGAAAAATACGAACCAGGCAGAGAGCGGAAAACAGTCAGGAAGCGAAAAACAGTCAGAAGGAGCGGATGCTTCCGGGAAGACGGCACTGCCTGAGACAAATGGACTTCCGGCTGCCGGGAGCAGTGCGGAGGGTACAAGACCGTCCTACAAGGCTTCAGATTATGTGAAGATCGGGGACGACCAGTACAAGACCATGACAATCCGCATCTATCCGCCGACGGACAGCTCGGCGGAGGCGCAGACCGATTACAAGAAAAAGCTGGATACGGACATCATGACGCGGCTCTACAGTCTGTACCCGGTGGACAAATATCCGCAGGAACTTCTGGATTATGTGACAGGAAGCCTTTCCTCCACCTACAGGCAGTATGCGGGTATGTATGGGATGGATTTCGGGGCCTTCCTAAGCACCTACCTCGGAATGGATGAGAAGGCATTCTCGGACGCGGTGAAGAAGGCAGCGGAGACGACGCTCAAGCAGGAGCTTCTGCTTTCTGCGATTGCAGAAAAGGAACAGATCACCGTTTCCGACGAGGACTACCAGAAGGGACTTTCGGACTATGCCACAAGGTATGGATATGCGTCCACGGACGCACTCCTGGCTGATTTTGATGAGGCGACCGTCCGTGTCAGTCTCCTGATGGACAAGACACTCGATTTCCTCGAGACAGCCAACCATGTCGAGCAGATCGTGGAGACCGAGAGCGAGTCGGCGCAGACCGAGAGTGAGGCTGCGCAGGCCACGGAAGTGACAGGGCAGGAGACAACCGCCCAGGCGACGGCAGCAGGGCAGGAGACAACCGCCCAGGCGGCAGGCGGTCAGTAAGCACAGGCACTGATCAGACGCTGGCGCAGCAGCCACGCAGGCACTGGCAGACCAGAGGACTGCCGCATTTCCGGCAATATTGCGGAAAAAGAATCAGGATTCCGAAAGAAGTTTCGGGTTGACAGATGGACTGGCGTAAAATAGAATGACAAAAAGCAGTTTGTGGCAGGCTGTGATGCCTGCCACTCATGCTGTCTGTATGCTGTTGGGGAAGAGGAGAAGAAGGAGGATATGAGTATGGAGAAAAAACAGCAGCCAGCCGGTCCGATCAGGGACGCCAGAAGCCTCGGTGTTCCAAAGATGCTGATTCTGGGCCTGCAGCATATGTTTGCGATGTTTGGAGCGACAATCCTGGTTCCGATCCTGATTGCCAGCTACTTCAGGGACGCGGTCGGGGAGGCGCCGACGACAGGTCTGACCGTTGCAGTGACGCTGTTCTGCGCCGGCATCGGAACTCTGATTTTTCACGTCTGCGCGAAGATGAAGGTCCCGGCATTCCTCGGATCATCCTTTGCGTTCCTGGGCGGCTTTTCAACCATTGCCAATCTGAACGACGGGATTTACAAGGGCATGAGCGCCAATGACAAGGCAGCCTATGCCTGCGGCGGGATCGTGGTCGCCGGCCTGATTTATCTGGTTGTGGCGCTGATCATTAAGGCAGTCGGCGTGAAGAGAGTCATGCATTTTCTTCCGCCTGTCGTGACCGGTCCAGTTATCATCTGCATCGGCCTTTCTCTGGCAGGCTCTGCGATCAATAATGCGAAGACAAACTGGGGACTTGCCCTGATCGCGCTTGCGGTCATCGTTGTCTTCAACATCTGGGGCAAGGGCATGTTCAGAATCATTCCGATCCTGATGGGGGTCCTGATCTCCTATGGTGTGGCACTGATCCTTCATGCCTGCGGTGTGACAAACCCGGACGGCTCCGCAATCCTGAACTTCACTGAGGTGGGCAAGGCTGCATGGATCGGACTGCCGCATTTCCAGCTGCCGAAGTTTGATGTCACGGCGATCCTCGTGATGGCGCCGATCTCCATTGCAACCATGATGGAGCATGTCGGCGATATTTCCGCGATCTCCGCGACAACCGGCAACAATTACCTTGCGGATCCGGGGCTTCACAGAACCCTGCTCGGCGACGGCCTGGCAACCTCAGTGGCCGGTCTGTTCGGCGGTCCTGCGAACACAACATACGGAGAAAACACGGGCGTTCTGGAGCTTTCGAAGGTCTATGACCCGCGCGTGATCCGCCTTGCGGCAGTCTACGCGATCATCATCAGCTTTATTCCGAAGCTGTCCGATCTGATCGGCACGATGCCGGCATCAATCATCGGCGGCGTTTCCTTCATGCTCTACGGCATGATCTCCGCCATCGGTGTCCGGAATATTGTCGAGAACAAGGTTGATCTGACGAAGTCCCGCAACCTGATCATCTGCGCGGTGATCTTCGTCAGCGGGCTGGGCTTCCAGAGCGGCATCACGTTCCATGTCGGCGGCGCAACCGTGACGCTGACAGCGCTTGCGATCGCGGCGATTGCAGGCATCCTTCTGAACGCCATCCTGCCTGGCAATGATTATCAGTTTGGTGTGAACGAGGAAGGCGACGAGAACCGCGGCGTGCATAACATCTGAGAACCGTGGTGTGCACCGTGTTGTGCACAACATCTGCGGTTGACTTTTCGGAGGGTTATCTTATAATCAAAATGTTCATTGTCAGGGGAGCCGCAAGGCTGAGAGTAAGACAGTTGTCTTTGACCCTAGAACCTGTTGGATAATGCCAGCGCAGGAAGACAAAAAGTGTGCAGTTTTGTGCGCCCGGCAGACCAGCCGGGCGCTTTTTTTGGCTGGAGAGAAGCGGGACGCGTGCAAGATTCACGCGCATGCATGTCAGACAGGTGACCATCAACCGTTTTTTGAAGGAGGTATTCGAGATATGAAGTCAAGTGTTGCCATTCAGGTGCTGCCGGCGGTGGATTCGGATCAGGAGGTCTGCCGGATCGTAGATGAGGTGATCGCCTACATCGCATCTACCGGACTGAATTATTATGTCGGGCCGTGCGAGACGGCCATCGAGGGAGAGGATTACGATCAGCTGATGGAGGTCGTCAAGAACTGCCAGAAGATCGCCATCAAGGCCGGCTGCAAGTCGGTCAGCGCGTATGTCAAGATCAACTATCGTCCGGAGGGAGAGGTTCTGACGATTGATCAGAAGATCGGAAAGTATCACAAGGACGCAGAGTAAAAAGATGGGACAAACTCAGATGCCAGAGCATGAAAACAGCAGGAAGGTGAGAGATGCAAGAGCGGCATTTCAGAAGCATGTGCCGGCGGTGCTGAACCTCCTGGCGATTGCGGCTGTCTGGCTGATGCTGACGGAGGGAGGGATTGTTCCGAATTACATGCTGCCTTCACCGGTCGCGGTTGTGAAGGCATTTGTCTCTGACTTCCCGACGCTGATGTACCACAGCGGTGTGTCTCTTGCGGAGGCGATCCTGGGCCTTCTGATCGGAATTGTTCTGGCGTTTCTGATTGCAGTTCTGATGGACCGGTTCATCACCTGCAGGCGGGCACTTTACCCCGTCATGGTCGTCACACAGACGATTCCGACCGTGGCCATTGCACCGATCCTTGTTCTATGGATGGGCTTTGGCATGGCACCGAAGATCACGCTGGTTGTGATTACGACATTTTTCCCGATAGCGGTCGGACTGCTGGACGGATTCTCGGGGGTCGATCAGGATGCGGTCGACCTGATGCGCTCGATGGGGGCGGGAAGGCGGCAGATTTTTCTGCAGATCAAGCTGCCGTCCGCACTCGGACAGTTCTTCTCAGGACTGAAGATATCCGCCTCCTACTCCGTTGTGGGGGCAGTCGTTGCGGAGTGGCTGGGCGGTTTCAGGGGACTCGGCGTTTACATGACAAGAGTCCGGAAGGCCTATTCGTTTGACAAGATGTTTGCGGTCATTATCCTGATCGTGATTATTTCATTGCTTCTGATTGCGGCGGTCAACCTGCTGCGCCGGGCGGTCATGCCGTGGGAACGGGTGCAGGAGAACCGCAGCTGACAGAAAAACGGAATACTGTGCTGACAAACCAGGATGTAGGAGGGCATGCGTGAAAGCACGTCAGCATCGATCTGAACAGAAAAAGGAGAGAGATATGAGATACGGAAAAATCAGCAGTGTCCTGAGTGCAGCGGCAGCGGCGGCGATGCTTCTGTCACCTGCGGCGCTGGCAAGTGGAACAGAGGTGGCGACAGAGAAAGAGCAGAACTTCGGGGATGCCGGAAAGATCACCTTCTGCCTGGACTGGACGCCGAACACCAATCATACGGGCATCTTCGTCGCCCAGGAGAAGGGATACTACAAGGATGCAGGGCTGGACGTCGAGGTTGTTCAGCCGCCTGAAAATGGAGCTGTCCAGATGTGCGCTTCCGGTCAGGCGCAGTTTGCGGTCGACGCGCAGGACACCATCACAGGCGCATGGACACAGGAGAATCCATTTCCAGTGACGGCGGTCGCGGCGATCCTGCAGCACAACACTTCTGGAATCATGAGCCGGAAGGGCGAGGGACTCGACAGACCGAAGGGGCTGGAGGGGCACACTTACTCTACCTGGGACCTTCCGACCGAGCAGGCGATGATGAAGTATGTCGTCGAGAAGGACGGCGGAGATTTTGACAAGGTCAAGATGATTCCGAACGACATCACGGATGAGCCGGCGGCGCTTGCGGCGAAGCAGACAGATGCCATCTGGGTCTTCTACGGCTGGGGGTATTTAAACTCCGAGGTGGAGGGTGTACCGTGCGATTTCTTCTACTTCAAGGACATCGAGCCGTCCTTTGACTACTATACACCGATCATCATTGCCAACAACGACTTCCTGAAGAATCACGCGGACGCGGCGAAGGCCTTCCTGAAGGCGACGGCGAAGGGATATGAGTATGCTGTGGAGCATTCGGACGAGGCAGCACAGATCCTGATTGATTCCGACAACACAGGCTCGCTGAAGGGCTCCGAGGAGCTTGTCAAGAAGAGCCAGGCCTATATGGCGGATCAGTACATCGCGGATGCGTCTTCGTGGGGCGTGATTGATGCGGACAGATGGAACAGCTTCTACAAGTGGCTTTATGACAACAAGCTGATCGAGAAGGATCTGACCGGAACCGGCTTCACGAACGACTATCTGCCGCAGTAAGTTCCAATCTGCCAGTGCCAGGCGCAGAGGTTCTGACAAAGGCAGATTATCATTGTTATGCAGACAGAAAACCACTGGATAGGTTTGGCATGCATACATGAAGCCCGACGAGGGAGATCAACAGCCGAAAATGTGGCTGTGGAAGGATTCAGGGGATAGGATATGGGAGAGGTACTGAGCGCAGCCCACATCACAAAATCATATGGAGAGCGGACGATCATCCGGGATATCAATGTCCATCTGAATGAGCAGGAGATTGTATGCCTGCTAGGGGTGAGCGGCGTCGGCAAGACCACGCTGTTCCATATCCTCTCCGGGCTGAACCTGCCGGACAGCGGGAGGGTGGTTCTCAACGGAAGAGAGATTACCGGCCAGCCGGGCAAGATCAGCTATATGCTGCAGAAGGATCTGCTCCTGCCGTACAAGCGGATCATCGATAATGTCGCGCTCCCCCTGACGATACGCGGAATGAACAAGCAGAAGGCTCGTGAAAAGGCGGCAGTCTACTTTGAACAATTCGGGCTTGCCGGGACTGAGTTCGAATACCCGGCGCAGCTTTCCGGGGGCATGCGGCAGAGAGCGGCGCTGCTTCGGACATATCTGTCCTCGGAGGGCGTTGCGCTTCTGGACGAGCCGTTCAGCGCCCTCGACACGATCACGAAGAGTGCCATCCATGACTGGTATCTGGATATCATGCAGAAGATCAGCCTCTCAACCCTGTTCATCACCCATGACATTGACGAGGCCATTGTGTTGTCCGACCGGATCTACATCCTGTCCGGCTCACCGGGGCAGATCACGGACGAGATTGAGATTGTGGAGAAGCGCCCGAGAGCGCGCGACTTCAGCCTGACGCCGGCATTCCTCTCATACAAAAAGCAGATCGTCACGGCGCTTGGCCCCGGGTCTTTCAGGATCTAGGAATATGACGATGGATCAAGAATAAGATGAGGATGCGATATTCTCTGGCTACTTTTTTCCGATTAGACCGTTGACAGGAGGATTCTGCAGCGATACTATATGTTATGCGTATAACATGTTTAACTAAGTACGAGGCAGCCTCTTGGAAGGTGAAGCAATGTGAATTCTGACCAGACATCGGGCAGAATGATTCGCGTAGATGGAAAAAGGAACAGTCAGGGAGGTTTCATATGGCGACTCTGAAGGATGTTGCGAAGGCTGCCGGCCTTTCGGTCGGGACAGTCTCGCGGGTTCTGAATAACAGAGGCTATATCAGTGAAGAGACAAGGCAAGGCGTCTATACGGCGATGGAGCGGCTGAATTACCAGCCAAACGAGGTGGCGCGTTCACTGTCCAGGCAGAAGACCAACACGATCGGACTCATCATGCCGAGCATTGAGCATCCGTATTTTGCGAAGCTGATCAGCTGTCTGGAACGGGCTGCGTACGAAAGGGAATATAAAGTTCTGCTGTTTTGTGCCTACGGCATCGATGACCAGGAGAAAAAATTTGTCGAAGCCTGCAGGAGCAACCGGGTTGCCGGGCTGATCATCTGCTCCGACACGGTACGGACGCAGACCTTCAACAACCTTGGTTTTCCGCTTGTCAGCTATGAGCGGTACCTGGACTCAAGCGATGCCTGTGTCCTCTGCGACAACCACGAGGGCGGCCGGATGGCTGCGCAGGAGTTGATTGCAAAAGGCTGCAGGAGGATTGGCTGCCTGAGTGGCACGTCCCGGGTCGGTATGCCGGCAGATACCCGGAAAGAAGGGTTCCTGGAAGCCTGCAGGCAGCAGGAAATCGAGACGATCGAGCTGGATTTTCCGCCGGAACGGACAATCGATACCAGGTACTATCCCGATATTCTTGAATTTATGAAGAAGAATGAGGGGATTGACGGCCTGTTCTGCGGCAGCGACGTGATTGCGGCGGAGGCGATTCAGGCAGCAGTGGAGCTGGGCGTCAGCATCCCGGACAGACTGAAAGTCATCGGATATGACGACACGCTTCTGTCGGAGCTGACGATGCCGAAGATTACAACGATCCATCAGCCGGTAAAGGAGATGGCAGAGATGTGCATCGACCTGATCGACAAAAAAAATAATGGAGATTTTGTCCCGGCAAGGACGATCTTCCATGTTTCCCTGGTGAACAGAGGGACAACCTGAAGAAAAGACGTCCATTTCCGCCATCCTGTATCGGCGGGCTGGTAAGAAATGAGAGAACAAGCTGAATCCGGGCACCTGCCACGGGGAATTCCCCATGGCGGGTGCTTTTTCGTCGGCTTTGCATAGCTCTGATTCTGATCTTCCGGAAGGCAGGCTGCTCGCACAGGCTGTCCGGTGTTTTCAGGATATTTGCGTGGTGGAAACGTTCCTGCTTGATGATTGTATCCGGCAGGAAGTATACACACTGTAAACAATCTGAATTTATGCCAAATATGATAAACGAATGACACAATTGAACAAGTTGTGAACAAGCAAAAACAGCGGATTTTCGAATAGAATATAGGCATTATATACAACAAAAATGGGTAAAAACTGTCAATATGTCACGAAATGCAATTTCAAACATGTCAAACGGTTGACATATCATACAGCCGATGATACAGTGGAACCAGCTTAAAGGACAAGGAACTTTCAGTTCCTGCTTTTCAAAAACATCATGGAGGGTAAACATGAGAAGAAGAACAGCAGCTGTTATGGCAACGATTCTTGCAGCGACTCTGGGAGCGACGCCGGTTCTGGCAGATGAGCTTTCAGTGTTCAACTCCAAGAGTGA
>Ga0256406_1005737_pt1 | contig 13012 bp, 15 predicted proteins | sample RumenRJG_03DNA_FD_185986 | JGI IMG/M metagenome (GOLD analysis project Ga0256406, IMG submission 185986) | Bovine rumen microbial communities from Lethbridge, Alberta, Canada - RJG_03 | ecosystem: Host-associated > Mammals > Digestive system > Stomach > Rumen | place: Canada: Alberta | collected...
ATGCCATTATTGAGAATAGCTGGAAGTCTGAGATACTGGAGATTCACACGGATACGGATCATGTTCATATCCTGTTTGAAGCCATATTTCTGGTCTGACACATATTTCATCAGCACCGTATCAGATACAACAGAGCAGATGATCCGTAAGTATATTCAGGAACAAGGCCAAAAGAAAAATGACGCCGCTAACCCCGCCTAAGCCTACGCTACTTTGTGCAAACATTGAGGTTTTGGCTATAGACAGGGTATGCGCGACGTCATCAATCAATAAAAGACGCCTGGAACAGAGCTAAACCATCAGCACCTGTTACAGCCTCTTTTACTTTGCTGCAGCCATGAGCTTTTCTCTCTGGCGGACGGCACGTTTCAGCCAGCCGCCCTGGAAGTAATACAGGAAAAACATGATTGATGTTGCGATCCAGCTGATCGGATAACAAACGAGAGTATCAAACAGACGGGAGGCAGGGAAAAACAGGATCCACAGGATTCTGAAGGCCCCTACGCCAATCGCAGTCATGGCCATAGGGACAATCGAGTCACCGCATGCACGCATGGATGATGATAGAATCTCAACACCACAGAATGTCACCCAGAACGGACACATGTACCACAGCATCTGCATGCCAATATTGATAACACCTGCATCCGGTGTAAACAGACGGTAGATCCAGCGGCCCAGCAGCATGCATCCCAGAGAAATTCCCCCGGCACCAATGACATACATCAGCAGTCCTCTGTGAATTCCCTTCTTTACCCGGTCAATCTTGCCTGCCCCAAAGTTCTGGCCACAGAATGTCAGCACAGCCTGGCCAAGTGCCGCAGAAGAATTCCAGAACAAAGCATCAATCTTGCCAAAGGCAGTGAATGCTGCCACCGTATCCGTGCCATAGCCATTGACGCTGGACTGAATGAACAGATTGGCGATGGAATACAGGCAGGACTGAATGCCAACCGGAAAACCGATGACAATCACACTCGCCAGCACCTTCCAGTCCACGGACAGATCGCGCATCTTAAAAGCATAGATATCTTCCGTTCTGGCAAGCACCCACAGTGTCAGAGCACAGGAAACAACTTCCGAAAGCACCGTAGCGATGGCGGCTCCGGCAACGGACCAGTGAAAGCCAACGACAAACAGGATATCAAGTATAATATTGGTGAGACAGGATGCTACCAGAAAATACAAAGGGCGTTTGGAATCACCAACGGCACGCAGAATACCGGCTCCGTTGTTATAGATCAGTGAGGGTACCATACCGGCCAGATACAGGCGCATATAGATCAGAGAATAGCCATAAATGGAATCCGGCACTTTCAGCAGATGCAGGATGGAAGGTGCCAGCAGAATACCGCCAATAGTAAAAACAATGCCCAGGATGAGTGACAGGTACATGGAACTGTCTACTGCTTTGCGCACGCCTTCCTCCTGGCGGCTGCCATAATACTGGGCAATGACAACTGTCGCACCGGAACTCAGGCCGACAACAAAGCCCACCAGAAGATTGATGACAGTACCGGTAGAGCCCCCTACTGCACCAAGAGCTTCCTTGCCGACAAAGTTTCCGACAATGATCGCATCGACTGTGTTGTATAGCTGCTGGAACAGAGATCCAAACATAATAGGAAAGAAAAAAAGAAGGATCTGTCTTCCAATCTTTCCTTCAAGCATATCATTTTTCGTATTCATGCCCAATCCTCCTTTACACTGGCGGCAGTCCGCCCTCTATTTGCGATGAAACAGAGATCCCTGCGACGCCTTCTGACGGAACATCCTCCGTCTGATTTCTGCTGTTTCCAGATCCGGAAACTTCTGATGAAAAATATGATACAGACGGTGAGACGAAAGCAGCGGCACCCGCAGCGGTACAGGACACGAAGCCAGCCTGACCTGCAGTGTCTGGGCAGTGCCGTGATTTGTATCAATCGTCCACTCCTGTACATCCTTCCAGTCAATCTTCTGACAGTGGTCACTGTCTTCTTGTGTGAATACAACAAAATAGTCCGGATAAAAAGCAAACTGGATATAGCTTTTTCCCTTGACCTGCACAAACAGTGCCAGTCCCGTCACCAATGCCCCAAGGACAATGGCACCATGATACCACCATCCTGCTATGAATAAAGCAATTCCCAGGAAAAAGGCGGTCAGAATTGCAGAATACGGCTTTCCATTCAGTGTTTTCAGAGGTTCTTCATCCGGCAGATCAGCCGTCTTCATCATGCACGGAGCCTCTATGTTTGTATCTCTATCTTTCATTTTCATCCTCATGTATCATTCCGGTAAACAGTACTGCCAATATGATATAATCTTTGCAGCGAGGATTCAAACATGGACATTACCTCAATATTACTGCCTGCTTTTGCGGCTGCTGTATCCATATGGACAATCATTGCCCGGGCGAAGGAAGCCAGCGCATTTTCAGACAGGCTGGCCGCTCTGCAGCAGCACGCCCATCTGGAAACCTATGATTTCTCCAGGACAATCAAAATCGGCTATGTGCTGTGCATTATCTCCGGTGCCGGCTACATGGTCTGGGGCATCCTTGAAAAGGACAGCGTCAACACCGCTATCGGCCTGATCATTGCCGGCGTATTTACCGGAGAACTGTTGCTGACAAACAAGAAGTACCGTCTCTGCTACAATGATGAGGGGTTTGTCGGAAATGACGGCACTCTGGTTGAATATCGCAGTATACGTGATATCCAGGAAATCCGTCATCTCAGCTTTGCTTGGAAGCGCATCTTCACATTCAACGGCAAAGAATACCGGGTATCTCCGAAGTCTGTCACCATCATTGAAGAAAAGCTGCGCGAACGCAGCATGCGGAAGAAGAACCGCTCAGCCCGCTGAAAGCTCCTGCAGATCCTGCCAGAGCTTTTCTTTTGTCTTTTCCGTCAGCGTATCCCAGAACAATTCATATGTAATTGCATGGAATCCAGGTGGGGTAACATACGGCTGATAGCCATTGGCATAACAGACCAGCAGTGTATTTCTGTCCAATGCTCCGGCATAGGCAGAAAACATCTCCGCCGGAGCAAAGACAAGGCGGAAACCGCCAAATCCCATCATGCACAGAAACATCTCATCCGGCTGCAGATCCTTCTTCTTTTCCAGAGCTGCCCGGATCTTTTGTCCCTGGGCAATCTCTTCATATTCTCGCGGTGACAGTCCGGATGGAATCAGTGCATCATCAACCGGCGTATACTCACGTTCCAGACTTTCCCGGATCTGCCTGTAAGTACAGCAGGATACAGGCTGAAATGACAGCCTGCTCCAGAGACTCTCAATCTTTTCACAAAGCCTGTCGCCAAGCTGCTCCATACCCTTTCGATCCTGGCTTGTACGGGTAAAGCGCGTACTGACATCGCCTGCTGCCCCCTGAGCAAACATGACAGCTACACCCGGATGCGCCTTGGCTGTCTGACGGCATACATAGCCGGGATATTCAGCACTCATGGCATCGTGCCTCTCGCCAAGGACAGTGGGATGGCAGTTGTAATGTACAATTGCCGCGGTCTGTCTGCCGTTGAGACAGAAAACAAGCAGAGACAGCTTTACAGATGCTTCATGATGCGTAATGCGGCTGGTGCCGACACCCTGATACGGCATACTGGCAAATCCAAGCGAAACATTTCCCTCCTGCAGTGACATTTCTTTCATTGCTAAAGAAATACGGGAAACCGTCTCATCCTGATAAGAGGACAGAGACGCATTCGGGGCATAATGGGTATGCGTGCAGAACAAAGACACATGCGCATTGTGTCCAAAACACTGCTTTGCCACTTCTTCCAGGCGGTCTTTCATCACTTCCGGCATTCCAAGAGAATCAGCTGAAATCAGTACATTCATGCATTCATCAGTTCCAATTGCCAGAAGACGGGCATGCAGATCATCATCCACCCTGGCTGTCGGCTCCGTCTGGGCCGCAAAGCCAGCCATGACACAGGGCTTCAGCGGCGTAATGATGCATTCTTCTACACCTAGCTTCATGATTCATCCTCCTGTTCTTCCATGATGACTGTCAAAAGAGTGAGTTGCTGTGAATTCTGAACTGACTTACATAGACATCAGTGAAACCCTCTGCCAGACACTGCGGTACAGCCTGCCTGCAGAACAGCCGCAGACTATGTTGCCGATACAGCCAAAAAATATTGGCACGATTACCGGCTCTGATATTTCTGATTCAGCCATCCGGAAAGACTGTCACAAAGCTCTTTTACACTTTCCGGATCCACATCCGTATCTTTCCCACCGACATTTTTTACAACGTGCGTATCTGTATCTGCCCTGGCAATCAGAATGCCGCTGGGATAAAAGGAAAAGGAAGAATACTTCAGTGCATTGCCTTCACAGGCAATCATCTGACTGCCTTTCAGTATCGCTGCTGCTTCCTTTGCCAGGGCATGAGAATCATGGCGGTATCCAATCAGCAGATCACTGCCATTGCCGACGCAGTTGAACACAATAACGTGTTTCTTGTCAAGGCATGGAAATTCAGAACGGCTGAGATAATCGCCGGCATGGCCGTAGCAGCCGTCATCGCTCAGGATGGCAGCTGTCTTTTTGCGCGCTGCCGGTGACAGTTCCTGCAGGATGGCCATCACTGCAACTACGCCGCTCGTATTGCGGTTCATGTTAATGCGGTTGCCAACATTGCCGGAAAACAGCCAGCCAAGGATGGTTGCCAGCACCATGACTGCTACCAGCAGAAAAGAAAGCAGCGGCCTTTTGGCAAAATCAATGTATTTCCGCCATGCCCACAGAATGTAAATGATAATCATGATCGAAACAAGTGCAGGGGCATAGGTCGGCACAAGAGATGCCATCAGCGATGCCCTGCCATCCAGGGGATAGTAATACATCGGATTGCCATAGTCATGGGCAGGCGTATCATAGTTGGCGATCAATACAGTATCTGCCTTTTCCACATCACCGATCACCAGGTTGGCCGCATCAGTGCCCTTCACCTTTCTGTGCACATATTTCATAGAGCACCCGCAGGCACCAAAAACCTTTCCGCAGCCACACAGGAAAAAATCCTTCTCCCGCCGGGAGAAACGGCGCGGTATCTCGATTCCATAATGAAAGAACAGATCCTGTATACTCAGCTTATCCATACGCCTCCTGAAAAGAACCGGCATAATAGCCGGCACACATCAATATTTTGCAATCAGATCAATGAAATTCTTCGGCTCATCATCCGGAACCATCTGGGCGGTAAACTTTACCCCATCTTCAGCCATTTCCCGGAACAGCCTGATATCATCATCCGTCACCGAAGTGGACTTGAAGATCAGATGGGAGCCAATGCGGCTGGACATATTGCCAACGGTAATGTCCTTGGAAGGATAGCCAAGCTCCAACGCCTTCTTCAAAGAAGCAGGTCCCTTAAATACGCACAGAATCCGCTCACCCACATAGTTGGCAGGATCATTGAGCTTCTCAACAGCTCTGGCAACATGCAGAATAGAAAGCTTTGTACCGGCCGGGCATGCCATCCGCAAAGCAGCCTTCTGAATATCATTTCCGGCAGCCGTATCATCAATCACCATGATTCTTGTTGCATTCAGACGATTCGTCCAGAACGCAACAATCTGTCCATGCACAAGACGTTCATCAATACGCGTATTTACAATATTTGCCATATCTTTTCACCAAAATCTCTTTCTTTTTACATATTATAAATCTTACCAGATTACCCATGCAATCCTCATCCGATCCTGATCAGCCCGCTGACATCATGAATGCCAAGGCCGGCATCATTGCTTACATCAATCCATGGTGCCCGGAATACCGAACCGCCAACGACAGGATCTTCTCTGCATAGCATTGGTCCATCCAGATCAATCGCCGTAATACATGCCTTTGCACAGGCAAGATGCACGGCCGCATTGACACTGATCTTTGCCTCCAGCATGCAGCCAAGCATACAGGAAGCACCATACTTCTCTGCCTCCCGGGCAATCAGCAGTGCCTGATGCAGACCCCCGCACTTCATCAGCTTGATATTCACCATATCAGCCAGATGACCGGCAAAGATCCGATGCGCATCCTCCACAGAAAAGCAGGACTCATCCGCCACCACCGGCAGATCCGTATGTTCAGTCACATACTTCAGTCCCTCATCATCGCCCTTTTTCACCGGCTGTTCCACAAGTTCCAGGTCAATGTTCTGCCGCTGCATCTCGCCAAGCACCTCCACTGCCTGCCTGGCATTCCAGCCCTGATTGGCATCAATACGCAGACGCACATCCTTTCCAACTGCCTTGCGTACAGCAGCCAGACGCTCAATATCCTTATGCCAGTCAATGCCAACTTTGATCTTGAGAATTCTGAATCCTCTGTTAACAGCAGTTACAGCATCCTGCGCCATCTGCTCCGGCTCCCTGAGCGAGATCGTCAGATCCGTCTCAAGACGTGTTCTCGCTCTTCCAAACAAAGCATACACAGGCTGTTCCTTCATCTTCCCATACAGATCAAACAGTGCAATGTCACAGCACGCCTTTGCACTCGTATTGCCATCCACACAATGGTCCAGTGCCTCAAGCACATCCCTGAAATCACTGATATCCCGGTTCATTATGACAGGTCTGATCTTTTCAAGCAGACAGGCAGTGATGCTTTCTCTTGTTTCTCCGGTGATCGCCTTGGTCGGCGGTGCCTCGCCAAAGCCAACATCACCGGTATCGGTATACAGCTTCAGTACAATATCCGACAAAGCATCCACCCTTCGCTCTGCCGTAATAAACGGTGTGCGCAGCGGCACATTCATCTCATAGACTTCAAATCCGGTAATTTTCATCCCAGCACCTCCTGATCAAATGCAGCAAGTACAGCATTGTGAAAATGATTGCGTATCTCAACGATCCAGGCATTATTGCGCGAAGGATGAATCCGGTTGGTTAACAGCACAATTCCCATCTTTCTTGCATAGTCAATATAAATGGATGCCCCGGCAAACCCGGTATGATACAGACAGTCATGACTGGCAAAATCGCCAAAACTTGCATGAGCCGCATCATCCGCAAACCATCCCAGCGTCCGTCTCTGGCAATACCCTTCTGTACGATAATTCCTCAGCAAAGCAATCGCAGAAGCAGGAATCACCCCATTGTGCTCATCCAGCATTGCCCTGATAAACAAGGCAAGATCCTGTACATTGCTGAAAACACCGGCATTGCCGCTGACCCCGCCAAGGCGCCATGCCTTGCCATCATGTACTTTCCCCACAATCACACCGCGGTCTGCTTCCATCTCCGTGGCAGCACAGCGCAGAGCAGACTGCGGGCAGTATCCGCTGTCATGCATACCGAGCGGATCAAAGATCTTCTTTTTTGCCAGCACATCCAGAGAACATCCATAGATCTTTTCCAGAACCATGCCAAGCAGAATAAAGCCAAAGTCAGAATACACCAGATCTTTCCCGGTTTCATAAACAAGCGGCAGCTGACAGATAAAGGCATACATTTCCTTTTCGCCATGGCACTGCCGGTATGCCTTGTCATCAGCAGGAAGTCCGGATGTATGCGTCAGAAGATGCCGGATGGTCATCTCTTCATGAGGAAAATCAGGAAGATATCTGCACACTGGATCCCCAAGGGATAGCAACCCCTCACACATTGCCTGCAGAACAAGAGTAGTGGTGGCCACAACCTTGGTGCAGCTGGCCAGATCATACAGCGTATCCGCTTCCGTCTTTCGTTTCTCAGGTACCAGCATCCGCCAGCCGCCATGATAATAAACATCCCCCCGTCCGCTTACAACCACTGCACTGGCACCCGGAAGATGTCCGGCTTCTATCTCATGATCCAGATATGTGAATGCTGCTTCATACATATCACATTTCCTGCCTTTCTAATGCCCTGACAATGCCAATCACTTCCGCCAGGCTGTCAACCCTGCGGTCCGCCTGACTCTGATCGCAATAGCCATCATGATCCCTTAAAGAAATCACAAAGGCACCTGCCCGCTTCCCAGCTTCAATGCCAGCTTTGGAATCTTCCAGCACAATCGTCTGTGCACCAGATGCATGTGCATCCTGCATAGCCTGCTGGTACACCCAGGGATCCGGCTTGGGTAAACCGCCGTCACGTGGTGAATAAATACGCTGAATATACCAGTCGAGCCCGATTTCCTGCAGTCCCTTCCGCACTCTTTCCTCAGAACTGTTGGTACAGACAGCACACACGGTGCCATGATGCACAAGCCAGCTCAGTAGCACTGAGGCATTGGGAGAGACAATCGTATTCAGATTGACAGGACCAAAGCCGCGCATCGAAACCACCTCATCCCGGCACTTCTGCCAGCCCTGCTGATCTGCAAAACGGGCATCCATGACGATTGGCCTTGTATCCCCGTTTGCACCGGAAAGTGCAGCAATATCATCATGCGTAAACACAATGTGATGCGCCTTCAGCTGGGAAATGGTATAGCGCATTCCCAGTGCCTCCGTCTGTACCAGCGTACCATCAAAATCAAACGCTGCCAGCCGGATTCTTCTCTCAGTCATCATCGATGTCATCGGTACTGAACCTGTATTCATTCAGATACACAATGCCATCTTTCCCTTCCTGTACAAGCTGGTGCAGATCATCCAGAGATTCCTCCTGAGGCAATGCCATCAGCTGCAGCAGCATTGGAAAGTTGAAGCCAGCAAAAATATGTGTATGCGGCCTGCTCAGATATGGCAGCAAATACTGATTCACACTGCCAAACAGCACATCGCTCATGGCAATGACTTCATCATCCGCACTTACACTGTCAAAAAATGCTCTGATCGCATCCTGTGGATTGGGGCAGTCCGGCGTATACGCACAGATCGCCGTCACCTTCTGCTGGGCATCCGGCACAAAGATCGTCAGGGAATTTACTGCTCCCTTTGCCATTTCACCATGGCTTACAAGTAAGATCTTTCTCATCAATAATGTTTTATCCTTCCTGCATAATGTGCATAAATTGCATCGTTGTCAAAACCATCCACGTTCTGCGACTGAAAGACATATGGGCGGATTCCCTCCTCCAGGCATCTGCGTATTGTTTCCGAGGCAACAATATCAAGCAGTACCATCGAAACAATGGAGGAACCAGGACCAGTCCGGATTCCGTCAAAGTCAAGCAGTGCATCACCGGGCGGCAATTGTGTATCCAGCACAAGATCCGCACACTCAAACAGATGCTTTCCGCTCGGATGGCGGGAGACACTGGCTCTGGATACAGAAACATCCGTTACAGCAATCACCCTGACACCTTCCTTCTGTGCCCGCATGGCCATCTCGATCGGCATGGCATTGCGCCCGCTGTTACTGCTGATCACCATCAGGTCACCCTTTTCAATGCGGTAGCTGTCATAAATCACATCGGCAATGCCGCAAACCTTCTCCAGTGCACAGCTGCGCTGTGCTCCATTGGATGTCAGCACATCCGGATCCAGCATTGCATCCACATTGCCAAGTCCGCCTGCCCGGGCAAACAGCTCAATGCCGATCATATGCGAATGGCCAGTTCCAAACGTATGAATCAGATGATCATCCTTCACACACTGCACAAAAGCATCAATCACCTGTTCCAGAGACTGCTCATTGGCCTCCTCAGCCCTTTCGAGCGCCGCTATGATCTTTTCACTATATGCATACTTCATATACGCCCCTCATATTTTCTCTTCAGCGCATCATCATGTTCCCGGTTTCCATTCAGCACCGGTGGTTCATATCCGCTATCTGAAAGCAGCTCAACGCATCTGGCCGCACAGGCCTGGGCAATCACATTGTTGCAGATAGAAGAAACAGAGCATACCCGGGCATCACCCTCTGTCTGCAGCAGCGCATCCCCATGGGGACCACAGTTGTCGATGACGATATCGCCGAACATATACAGCTTTTTCCCGCTTGGATGACGGCTGTTCTCCGCCAGCGTATGCCGCATGCTTGTCACAACAACGACCTGATGTCCATGTTCTCTGGCAAGGGCGGCCACATCTATGACAATGCCATTGATCCCACTGTTGGAGATCACCACAAACAGATCCTGGGGGCGGATATCATAGAGACTGTAAAGGCGGGATGCTACACCGGGACGGCGCTCAAAGACATTGACCTTGTCACGGAAATCCGTCAAGGAAATACCGCCGCGCAGGACAAAATCATTCATATCCATGATATGAACCGGAACAAGACTGCCAGTTCTGCCACGGATATCCAGACCCATGCCAACTGAATGGCCGGAGCCAAACACATGGATGACACCATCCTGTCTGATGCATGATGCCATCGCTGAGGCAAAAGTCTCCAGTGCATCATGCTGGCTGTCATGCAGTACATCGAGCAGATGCAGAATCTCATCCGTAAATGCTTCACCTGTCACCATATCAGCGCACCCTCCCTTGATAGCGGTCCGTCAATGCATTATTATGCGCATCTGCGCCGGCCAGATTGGCACTCAGCAATACCGGTGCCTCCATCTGATTCTCCTGAAACCATCTGTAAAGCTCTGCCGTCAGGGTCTGGGCAAGCACATTGCCCAGGGTTGAACTGACCTGGCCCACCCTGAGACCATCAATCTGCAGAGCAGGGTCACTCACATCATGATCCATTTCCAGTACAAGATCCGCCTGATGCTGAATGCTGTTCACATCATCCGAGACATGGGCAACAACAGCTATAAGCCGATGTCCATGCGCCTTGACACGCTCGGCAAGAGATACTGCCAGGGGCTCTGTCCCTGTTTCGCTGACAATCACATAGGCATCACGCGCATCCAGCTGATACAGTCCAAGCAAATCATCCAGGCAACTGTCATCACCGGCAAGCGTACCATCATCAACAGCACGCCTGTCCACTTTGCCATACAGGGCAAGATCCATAAGACGCAGCGCATGAAACGGTGCCAGTCCGCCGGCACGAAAATTCAGTTCATTGACAAACTCTTCCCCATGGCCGATGCCAAACAGCTGAATGACACCGCCATCTGCCATTATCTGCCCAAGCATAGCTGCAGCAAGACGGACAGGCTCCTTCTGCCTTCTGGCATTTGTCATGATTTTGTCTTTGATCAGCGTAAAATATTCATCCAGTTTATCCATACGATTTTTCTTTTCCAAGAAAGGCTGCCGGATCGCGGCAGCCTGTTTTGTGTTTAAACGATCACGATACGATGCCAATGACTCTCAGCAGAATCGAGCCGATAATCACGATCCAGATCAGTTTATTCGAATTCATCCATTTTTTGCCAAGCAGCACATAACAGCCCCAGGCAAGCAGCGCCGGACAAAGCTTCGGCATAATCTGGTCCGCATAATCCTGCAGATTATAATCCTTGGTAATGGCATTGCCATCCGAATCTGTACCAAGATTGACCGTATATGTTGCCAGAGGCACACTGACCATCGAAGCAACCATGGCACCGACAACCGTCAGGCCAAGCACGCCGGCAGCTTCAATCAGCGCATTCATGCGACCGGACATACTGGTAACAAGCTTGACGCCCTGCGTATAACCAAGATCAAACATCTTGGCACGGAACAGCAGCACAAACACATACCATGCCACCCAGATAAAGGTACCGATTGCATTTCCCTCAATTGCCATAGAGGCGGCAATAGAGCCAAATACAGCACCGGAAATCACGCCGAAGATCGTATCACCAATACCCGCAAACGGACCCATCAGAGCTGTCTTCAGAGAGGACACGACTTCAAGGCCTTCCTCATTGCGCTGCTGCTCCTCAATTGCCACATCCATGCCAAGGATGATATCACCCATCTGTGGTGTAGTATTAAAGAAGACAGAATGCGTTTCCAACGCTTTTTTCTTCAGCTCCGGATTGTCTCCGTACAGCCGGTCAATCACCGGCAGCATCGTTGACAGATACCCAAGTCCCTGCATTCTTTCATAGTTCCAGCCAAGCTGTGACTGCCAGATCCACCGCCAGTCAAGACGATGAAGCTCCTTCTTTGTAAATACTCTGTTCTTTTCTGCTGCTTCACTCATCTTCGTCATCTCCTCCAGCTGCAGATACACTGCTGGCTGCGACCTTCTGCTGATATACAATGATTGCTGCGACAAGACCAATCAGGGCAACACCCAGAGTCGGCATACCCAGATAGGCAGAAAGAACAAAGCCAAGGATCAGATACTGCGGCTTCTTGCCAACCGGCAGATAACGCATCAGAATGGCAAAACCAACAACCGGGAGAATACCGCCGGCGATCTTGAAGCCGTCCAGCAGCCATGCCGGCACCGCATTCATGATGGCATTCACCATGCCCTGTCCAAACATCAGGAAGAAGAACACCGGCAGACCGCGGGAGAGGCCCCATGGCAGAATGCCAAGCAGGTTCATCTTCTCGATTCCCTTTGTGTTCATCTGCTCAACATACTTGTCAGCACGATGCTGGAAGTATGTATTGGTGAAACGGGCAAGCACATCCAACTCTGTGAACAAGGCGGCCAGAGCCACGCCAATTGATGCTGCCAGGGTCACCGCAGAAGCCGAAATCTCAGTCAGCGATGCACCAGCAGCCACCTCCTTTGCGCCAAGTGCAGTTGTAATCATGCCCGAAGAAGTAATGTTCGGCACCGAAGCACCGCCATAGGTGCCAGCACCGAGCTGCGTCATCTGAAGTGTTCCGCCAACAACCAGTCCATAAGTCGGATTGCCGACAACAATACCGGTAAACAGGCATGCCAGGATCGCCATATTGAAGCCCAGACAGAACGACAGAGCATCAATGATTCCCCAGAAAGCCCACAGCGAAATAATCAGAATCTGGAAAAAGTTCAAAGACATATTTTTATCCCCTTTCCAATGGTAATAACCATCCGAAAACATACAATCAACAGGCGGCGTACCCCATTGATTTATGTTTTCAACGACTACTTTCAGTGTGTTCTTTTTCTATTATGAAATCAGGAAGAATCCAGTCCTGATTGAGCTGTCATAAGCATATGAATCTACAATGGTAAGGTCAGGATTACCTGGGTGTATTCCTGGCCTTTCCTGCGTATAGGCATATACC
>Ga0256406_1005738_pt1 | contig 13010 bp, 8 predicted proteins | sample RumenRJG_03DNA_FD_185986 | JGI IMG/M metagenome (GOLD analysis project Ga0256406, IMG submission 185986) | Bovine rumen microbial communities from Lethbridge, Alberta, Canada - RJG_03 | ecosystem: Host-associated > Mammals > Digestive system > Stomach > Rumen | place: Canada: Alberta | collected...
TAGGGAACTTTGTCTTTGCCTCTTTGAGAAATTCGATTTCTGGCTTCATTTTCTTCTGTGTGGGTATAAGCGGGGCTTTGAATTTTTTAGACCCGTGTGGAGCGAAATATTAATTCAGTGAACACTACTTAACAACGTGTAGCTCGTTCGTTTAATCGAAATTACAAACTATTGTAAAGAAGTTGTATCTTCGTATTCAGTGATTCCGAAGGGGTTCGAACCCTTGACCCACGGCTTAGAAGGCCGTTGCTCTAATCCAACTGAGCTACGGAACCAGAGACTGGAAATGGCGTCGAAAAACAGCTGCCATGCCAATCGGGAATCGCTTTAGTGGATTCTGGACTGCAAAATTAAAACATTTATGTGTTATTTCCAAATAAATGGAGAACTTTTTGAAATATATACTGGTTAATAACAGAATAAAGTTAGTGGAAATGCGTGCTAATGGCAGGATAAGGCTTAGTTAAAAGTGGGCAAATGACATGGCGGATGCTGACGAATGACGGAATAGATGGCGGATGATGTGAGAGTATCGGCGAATCGGTGATTGATGTGTGGATAATGGCTGGATGTTTCGGCTGGGTTATTCGCCTAAAGGATTGAAGACGGGTGGAGCGTCGGGATGAATGTCAGACCAAGGGGAAGGGAGAGTAGTGGGTACGGAGAAGGCAGAGCTGTTCTGGAGCAATTTAGCGCGCTCGGAATCAATCTCGTCGGCAATGCCGGGCTGGCAGCCACGTTTCATATTGGCGATTTGCGCCAACCGCTGGTCAAGAGCCGCTGAACTGTGATATTCTTTATAGTATTTCTCGGCGTTGGAGTAGCTGTCGTAAGCTTTATGCCACTCCTTGTTGAACATGTAAATGAGTCCGATGCGATAGTAAATGTCGCCCTTGTCACGGTCGTAGCAAACTGAAAGGTCACGCTCGTAATATGGCAGAGCCTTTTCATAATTGTTCATCAGGAAATAGCTTTCAGCCGTAGCGTAATAGTACACGCTGAGCTCGTGAGGCGAAAGCCCTTGCAGTTGCGGCAGCACCTTCTCGAAATATTTCACAGCTGTCTTATAGTCCCACTCGTAATAATAACATAGTCCAATATAAGCGCGGAACCGTGGGTTCAGCTTGTACTGCTTGTCGAGTTTCTGGAATATAATCAGCGCTTCGTGATACTTGCCCGTCTGGAAATATTCCAGTGCCATGCCAAGCCGCTCAGACCCTTCCGACTGCTGAGCCAGGGCCGCAAAAGGACACGCCACTGACAGAACAGCCGTCAGCAGTGAGAGGATTATAAAACGTTTGGCACGGGTTACATGCATTTATTTCCAGATAATATCCCTGACTTTGTGGTCGCCGTACTGGATGAGGTCCAGGTCGATATTAACATGTCCTGTGATGTGGCTCTCGTGATTGTCGCCCATCGTTATTTCCAGTTGCTTGAGCTTTGCGATGACACTCTTTTCCGATAGATGGACATGTCCTTCGACCAGACAGTTAAGATACTTGTCCTTTCCTGCCGGGCGATCCTTTTCAGGAACCGGGTCAGTCCACTCCGGTTCTGTGAATGTAGCGTCAGGAATCAAATGACTTAATATTTCTCGTGCACGTTGTATGTTCTCCTCTTGGTTTGTGTTTGACCCGAGGGAAATAATTACTTTCATGTTTGCAAAGATAGTGGAAAAATAAGACAAAACAAAGACAATACCGAAAAATAGTTTTACTAATGTTTCACGTCGGACTAATTTATATAAAAGTGGAAATATTATTTTGTTTTTTGAATCATTTGATGTATTTTTGCAACAGATTTGTATATGCGAAATTTTCCAATGAGACGAATTCTGACTTTCATCCTCTTGTTTTTGTTCCTGTTGCCGACGGTAGCAGGTCCTAGGATGCGTTGGAATCCGCGATACCAGAACTATATCAATCAATATAAAGACCTTGCCATCGAGGAAATGTTTCAGTATGGTGTGCCAGCCAGCATCACTCTTGCCCAAGGACTTCTGGAGAGTGCCGCCGGCAATAGCGAGCTTACCCGAAAGGGCAACAACCACTTCGGTATAAAGTGCCACGGGTGGAGCGGACGTGCCGTCTACCATGACGACGACGCTCTCGGCGAATGCTTCCGTGCCTACGACAATGCCGAGCAGAGCTACGAAGACCACTGCCAGTTCCTTCGTGGCGGACGACGCTACCGTGGGCTCTTCGACCTCGACCGAAATGACTACCGTGGTTGGGCGCGGGGACTGAAAGCGGCAGGCTATGCTACCAATCCGCATTATGCCCAGCGGCTTATTGACATCATAGAGCTTTACAAACTCTATGAGTACGACAACGCACGAAGCTATGACAAGTTCATGGTGAAACGTGCCGAAATAGACAAGCCGGTTACTCCTGCGGGAACGCTCCATTCTATCAGCCGTTACAACGACAATTACTTTATAAAAGTCCGTCCCGGCGATACCTTCAAGGCTATCGGCAAGGAGATAGGTATCTCTGGTAAGAAAATCGCAAAATGGAACGAGCGTGAATATAACGACCGCTTGCAGGTGGGCGAGATGATTTGGCTCAAGAAAAAGCGCAAGCGTGCTCCAAAGCAGTATAAGGATCACCCGCACTATGTCCGCACGGGTGAGAGCTTATATAGTATAGCCCAGTTCTATGGTGTCCGTCTGAAGAACATCATAAAGATGAATCCGCAGCTTTCACGCACTCAGTATCAGGTGCGTGTAGGCGACGAAATCAGGGTATATTGATTCTATTTGTTGTGAATGACGCTACGGTCGAAAGAACCAGTGTCGGCAATGACGCCTACTTCTTGTTCATTCCCGATGTGTAGAGCCCGGCGAAGGTGAGGAGACCGTTGAGCATGAGGAGTTCGTAGCCAAACTTATAACCGGTGGCAGCGCTGACGGTGACATCGAGAATGTAGCAGACTATCGGCGATGCGATGCAGATGTATGGCACCCATCGGTCGTTTGGCTTGCGGTGAGTCAACAGTCCGAAGGCAAACAAGCCAAGCAGAGGTCCGTAGGTGTAAGAGCAGAGAATATAAATGGCATCGATGACACTCGTCGAGTTGACCGCACGGAAGGCAAGGATGAACAAGATGAACACCACGGCAATGCCGATGTGAGCCCGTCGGCGCAACTGCTCGTCGTCTTGTCTTCCGACAATATCAACGCAGAAACTTGTTGTCAGCGCCGTTAGTGCCGAGTCGGCAGATGAGAAAGCTGCAGCCACTACACCTATCGTGAACAGCACCACCACCGTGTCGCCCAGCCGTCCTGTTGCCGCGAACATCGGCAACAGGTCGTCGCCCTGGGCTGGCAGAGCCACGCCCGTCTTCCCGGCAAGCATCATCAGCAATATGCCGAGGGCAAGGAACAACAGATTGGCTGGAACGAAGGCGAATCCGTAGGTGCACATGTCCTTCTGAGCGTCACGCAACGACTTGCACGTCAGGTTCTTCTGCATCATGTCCTGGTCGAGTCCCGTCATCACGACGGCAACGAACACGCCGCTGAGGAACTGCTTCCAGAAGTTCTGCTTCGACACCCAATTGTCGAAGACGAACACACGGCTGTGGCTGTCGCTGACAATGGCTGAGGCTGCCTCGCCGACAGACATTCCCAGCGCGTTTATCACATTATATATAATAAGTATCAGGGCTGCAAACATGCAGAATGTCTGAAACGTATCCGTCCATACCAGCGTCTTTATTCCGCTGCGTCGGGTGTAGAGCCATATCAGTGCCACCATAGCCACGACCGTCACGGGAAACGGAATGCCGACACCGTCGAGCACGAACTTCTGCAATATTATGCAGACGACATAGAACCTCACGGCAGCGCCTGTCATCTTCGATACGAGGAAGAACGACGCGCCGGTTTTGTACGACCTTATGCCGAGCCGCTGTTTCAGATAGGTGTAAATCGTCGTCAGGTTCAGACGGTAGTAAACCGGCAACAGCACGAAGGCAATGACGAAATAGCCGAGGATGAACCCCATGCACATTTGCAGGTAGGTCATGTCTGTCTTCATCACCATGCCCGGCACGCTGACGAACGTTATGCCCGATATGCTCGCGCCGACCATTCCGAACGCCACCATATACCATGGCGATCGCCGTCCGGCACGGTAGAATGTCTCATTGTCCGACCTTTTAGCTGTCAGTCGGCTGATGCCTAGCAGTACGGCGAAGTAGATGATTATTGTTGTAAGTATCAGCACGTGTCAGTATGTTATTTCTGTGACTTGGATAACCAGTTGGAAATCATCTTCCTGTACTTTTCGGTCTGGTCGATGAATGTCATGTGCCGGGCTCCGTCGAGCAGTTCCCATTCCGAATTTGGAATTCTGTCGAACATCGTCTTTGCTATCAGTGGGGTACACTCGTCGTTGGTTCCACTGATAATCAGCGTCCTGACAGAAATGTTTCCCAATTTGTCGGTGTAGTCGAAATCCTTCAGGGTACCCGTCGGAGTATACTCGTTAGGTCCCCAAGCCTCGATGTACGACTCCGTACCGAACCGTTTCTTCCGTCTGATGCACTCCGGCGACGACTCCGTCACCTCTCCGGCATGCAGACGGGTGTAGTCATCGTTTGCCTTGATGTATTCCGGAGCATCGAAATTGCCCGTCCTTGCAGCTGTCTCGATGGCGCGTTGCTCGTCGGCAGGCATGAACGAGATAAGCCTTTTCTGCTCGTGGCTCCATAGCTTGCTCGACGGCAGTGTGCTCGACAGGATTATCGACTCGACGCCCTCCGGATGGCAGTCTGCAATGTAGGCAATGATGAGCATGCCGCCCCACGACTGCCCTAGCAGATGTATACGGTCGAGATGCAGGAACTTGCGCAGTGCCTTCAGCTCGTCAATCCATGTCTCTAGAGTCCACAGCTCCTTGTGACCCTCGACATAGCTCTCGCCGCAACCTATTTGGTCGTAGGATATAACCTGTCGGTGGGACGTCTCGGCTATCGTGTCGAGCACTTCAAAGTAGTTGTGGGTAGAGCCCGGTCCGCCATGGATAAGCAGCAACGGAGCATTGCCGGTCTTCTCGCCGACTATCCTATAGTAAGTTTTAAAGCCCTTGAAAGGCATTGTGCCAGTTGTAATCTTCATGTCATGTAGGTATTTATTCTGCAAAGATACTTATTTTCTTTCATTCGTCAAAAATATCTTTCGTGTGGTGATTGAAGTTAGTCCTTCAATCACCACACGAAAAAATATCTGACAGAAAACTGACACGTGCCAAATAACGTTATAAAACGGTATCTTTTAGCTCCTAATCGGGCATCTTTTACATCGTAAATGATACCCGATTGCAACGTAAAATGCCGCTACTTGTAAATTGGTTGATAATCAGTGACTTACTAATTCAATCAATATGAATTCCTTGCTTTGAAATATCTTTACTGTAATCGTGTAAAAAATTATTTTTGAAAGTGCAGTTTCATCTACGATTCTGTGTGGAACAATCCTTTTTTATATGATTTATTTGTTTTTATCTCTTTTTTAGCCATAGTGGCAGAAAATGTTTGTAATTTTGCACCGTAAAAAGATTGTATTCATGCGCAAACACTTTAATATATTAATATTACCGGCAGCGGTGGCATTCGTTATCGTCGTAGTCATGCTTGTCAGCTACCTCCACGCACCGGACGAGAACCAGCCCGACTACAGTCAGAAAGCATATATCCACCTCATCGGCTCACCACTGAAGCCCGACAACGTGTCCGACTATATTTGGGTAAGTCCCCAGTTCAATGCCACCGATGTCCCGCCTGGCAACTACAGCGGACTCGTCAGGCTTGCCGGCAACCATTATGCTGTAGTCTCCGATGCCGGTACTCCGAAAGGTTATTACAATTTTAGTATCGACATTGACACTACCGGACAGATTACGGCAATACACAATAACGGATTCCGCAAACTCGGTGATGTCAACGACGACCAAGAGGCAGTAACTTATGATGCCGACTGCCACCACATATACATCGGCAATGAGGAAACGGCTGCCATTGAGGAGTTTGACGCTCTGAATGGACGTAAACTTAATAGGCAGGTAATCAGCGATTTCAAGCGGCTGGCTGTGCACAACCGTATAATAGAAAGTCTCACTTACGACCCCACAGAGAATTGTCTCTATACTTGTAATGAGGGACCGCTCAGAGGTGACCCGGGGCAGATGATCCGTATCCGTAAGTTCGACACTGATTTGCATGATACGGGTGAGTATACTTACGTCATGGACGACCCACTGTCTGAGGTGAAAATCGGTGACAATAGCCATGCTTTCGGCGTGGCTGAGCTGCTTGCCATCGGCGACGGAACGCTGCTTGTGCTCGAGCGTGAGTTCCTTGTAGCTCCGGCAGGTATAGGGTCGTGGGTGGTCAACAAGATATTCCGTTTCAAGCCGGGTGTCGAGGAGAAACAATATGTCACCGGATGGCGCACACAACTGAATGTCGACGACTTCACGTTGGCTAACTATGAGGGTATGTGCCTCGGACCGAAACTGCCAAACGGACGGCAGGTCGTGATACTCTGTGCCGACAGCCAGAACAGGGTTCACGGTGTGTTGCGTGACTGGTTCCGGACGATACTCATTTAAAAAAATCTTTTACCGCTCAGGCACGATTATTTACCTCTTAAACCGATTTTTGGCTTTCTATACACGAATGTCGAGATTCGGGGGTTGTATGTCCTGATTTTTTATATTATATTTGCAGCGGTAAAATGTGTAAAAATCTGCTGGTTAAATACATGGTATGGCGCGGGAAAGCCATAAATATTGGTATAAATAATGACTATCCCGCCGACGTGTTGAGCAATTTGAGCGACAATGCTTTCTTGTTCGACGGCATGCCGTGTGGCAGTATGGAAGGCTTCCTGCAGTCGCTGCGTCATGGCGAACCGGCTATGCAGCGGCGTGTCTGCCTTATGGACGGACGTGCGGCACGGCAGTTCAACGGTAACTTGACGGGTGAGCAACTGTGGTGGAAGGGACGGCAAATGCGGCGAAACAGCCGGGAACTCAATCGGCTTGTGGCTGATGCTTACAAGGCAATGTTCATTCAAAACTATGATTTCCAGACGGCTCTGCTTACAACATTCGGCAAGCGGCTGTACTATTCGACAGAAGTTGTCGGCAACGGCGAACCTGTCATCTCCGACCGTAAAATCTGCAATATTCTCTGTGATCTCAGGGACAAATCGCAGGAGATTCTGATAGATATGTTCTCAGCCCGTGACAGGTATCTGGGCGATGCGGCTGAGCGGCTTGTCCATGACGCTATAAACCTCGTTGACGACCTTTCTCGGGAAGACAGCGGCAAGAAGATTAACATCGTTTCGGTGAGTTCCGACCAGTCGATATTCTATAATGATTATCTTTTCTGCATCGGGTTGAGTTCAACCGACATGAAGTTCCACAACAACGCGACAACTACAATCAATAACTCCGCTAACGGCAACAACCCCATCGGCAAGTTATGGCTGATGGAGGTTGCCGTCAGTAACGGTTCGATGAAATATAAGAGGGTCCTGGACTTTGGTACTACAGACATGCTTCAGCGGAAACTCCGCGAAGAGCACATCACCGATAGTGTGAGGACGATTCTCATCGATGGAGTCACTTTCCTGAAAAATTAGTCTTATATGTGAAAAAGCGGCTGAAAAATTTGGAGATACGGAATAAAGTCCTTACCTTTGCAAATTACTAACGCTACATATTGTTCCACCGTAACTTATGCAGTACCTTATTTATATATGGGGTTGACTGGATTTGACGGCAAGACGAGATGGTGTGTAAGCATGCGGAGCCACGTTCATCCGGCTCCATAATCAATGGTGGACAAAAATTAATTGGCGAAAACAATTACGCTCTCGCTGCCTAACCGAAGTACAGTAAGTTACTGGCTTAATCGCGTCACAAGGTGATGCGACGAGACACCGCTCCGAGGATGTTGTTCCGAATCCGGAGATTCAGCGGTGCAGGATAAATCGGAAATAGCTCTCTGCGGCCCCGCACGGATAGTGAAACTTTTGGGGATAAGGCAGTAGTTGGTGGTCCAGGTCTTGCTGCTGCACGAAAACCGAAGGCTGGAATAAGCATGTAGAAAGCACATGATTTCCTTGTGCGGACGTGGGTTCGAATCCCACCAGCTCCACAAAAAATATGCCTCATGACAGATTTTGTCATGGGGCATATTCATTCATCGGGTGGAGCGACGGTTTCCGAACCGTCGTTTGCAAAACTTATTCGGTCCTTTAGACGGTTCGGAGTTTTGTAATTACTTACGTATAATCTTTGCAGTTGTGCCGTCGGCACGCTTTACTATTAGCAGACCCTTGCTGGATTTGTCAGCCTTACGTCCGTCGATGGTGTAGTCAATATTTAGTCTTAATCTATAATTTTGTTATTTATTTCATGAGGCATGAATGTTCTATAATCATCACCGTTCTAATTGGGCATCTTTTAGCCTGTAAAAGATACCCAATTAGGAGCTAAAAGATACTCAATTAGGAGCTAAAAGATGCCCGATTAGGAAACGAGTAATGGCATATTGTCTGTTACCGCACACAAACAGTGGTGTTCTGTTTTGTCACAAATCAATTGGTCAGTGTATATTTGAGGTGGATTATTTAACCAAATTAGGGGTAAAATCTGTTTTTTTCAGCAAAAAATGGGCATTGCGGATGAATAACTATTGAGTTTTTTGTTTTATCTTTGCCCTCGTGTTTTATCAACAATCACAGCGGACGGCGGTCCGAAACAAACAAATTACCTAACTTAGCTTTATAATGAAAGATCTGCTAAAATTTTACACGTCTTATCTGATTAGACGCAGTAAGTTATCGCACACAACACGCAAGGTATTTATCATAGCTTTGATGATGTTGGCATTTATCACCGGATCGCAGGCTCAGCGCATGACTGATGTCCTCGACCGTGGACTCGTGGCTGTTTACCGTACCAACGGAGCAAACGAAGGAACATTCCTCAGTTGGCGTGTTCTGCCGGAAGAGTACTATGACGTTACCTATAACGTTTACCGCAATGGAACGAAAATCAACAGCACTCCGCTCAGCGTTTCCAACTTTGTCGATGCCGGTGGCTCACAGAATGCTTCCTACACGGTGGCTGCCGTGGTACGTGGCAGAGAGCAACGCCAGTGTAAGGCTGTCCGTCCATGGAACTGCGCACTGAACAAGTATTTCTCACGCAAATATGTTGGGTACATGGACATTACTCTACAGAGGGTTTACTCACGTGTAAACTCCCGAAATGATATTACCAATGATTATTCGCCTAACGACGCCAGTGTAGCCGACCTTGATGGCGACGGCGAGCTGGAGATTATCCTCAAGCGCATTAACAATGCGGACGCGGCTAATCTTTATCGTGCGTCGAACACCGATTATACCATTATCGAAGCCTACAAACTGAACGGCAAGCGCCTGTGGTGGATCGACTGCGGACCGAACATGGTCAGTCTGAACAGCACAGAGATTGACGCCGTGGCTTACGACTGGGACCTCGACGGCAAGGCAGAAGTCCTGCTGCGTGGTGCCGATGGAATGGTTATCCACATGGCTGACGGTCGGACATGGACCATTGGCAACAAGAACGTAAATACCCGTAACACGTTTGCAGGAATGAAATCCGGTCAGTTCTGCTGGACTCACACAGGAAACGAATATCTCATTTATATGAACGGTCAGACCGGACGCCCATATCAGGTAACTGACTTCCCACTGAAACGACTAGAAAATGGCGAGACCGACCTTAACAAGGTATGGGGCGACGGCTATGGCCACCGCTCATCGAAGTACTTCTTCGGTGCGCCTTACCTTGACGGACGCAAGCCTAGCATTTTTATCGCACGTGGAATCTACACCCGCGAGAAGATGATTGCGCTCGATGTCGACGGACGCAGCCACTCGCTTAGAACCCGTTGGACATGGAACTGCAACAATGCCAGCAGTCCATGGTACGGACAGGGCTATCACAACTTTTCTATAGCCGATGTCGACTGGGACGGGCGTGACGAGATTGTCTATGGCTCAATGGTTATCGATGACAACGGTCATGGACTGTCGACAACAGGTCTTGGTCACGGCGACGCACAGCATGTCAGCGACTTCAACCCATACGTTCACGGTCAGGAAGTATTCGCCTGCAATGAGACACAGCCAGCCTGCAACTACCGTGACGCTACAACCTCACGCATTTACTATCGCTTGACATCAGGCAGTGACGACGGCCGTGCTATCATGGGCAACTTCTCGAACAGCTATCACGGCTCGCAGGGACGCTCTACTCAGTCGCCGATGATCAGTTCCATTACCGGCAAGAGCATTGGCAACGACTTCATTGGTTGGAGCGACCTCAACGCAGGTATCTACTTTGATGGTGATTTGCTGCAGGAAGTCCTCAACTCACCGGGCTCAGGCAGAGACGCAAAGATCGACAAGCCGGGCTCAGGCAGACTCTTTACTTCGCAGGGCTGTAATATGAACAATGACTCGAAGAACAACCCTTGCTTCCAAGGCGACATCCTCGGGGACTGGCGTGAGGAGATAATTCTCCGTCATGGCAGCGACGGACTACGCATCTACACAACCGCTATTCCTACCCAGTACCGCATTCCGACTCTGTGGTCTGACCATCAGTACCGCCAGAGCGAGGTTTGGCAGATGTGCGCTTACAACCAGCCGCCTCACGTGAGTTACTTCCTCGGTGAGGCTGAAGGCATAACCGTTGCTCCACCATCATTGACAAATACCAACCGCACAGAGATTTACAATGGCGGAACAATCAACTCCGGTCACAACAACAAGCAGGTTATGCTTGCCACAACGGGCAATATGACAGTTAATGTTGCCAATGGCGCAAGCCCTTGGGTTGTATTCGACAATGCCCCGACATGGGTTCAGGGTCACGACAACAATAACTATATAACCAAGGCAACCTACACACATACACTCACTGGTGGCGCCTTCACTGGATCAACACGACTCGTCAAGCAGGGAGACGGATTCCTTGCTCTGCCTAAGGTCACCGAGACTTATAGCGGTAATACTGATGTCTGGGGCGGCGGACTCATCTTCGACGGAACAATGGAGAACAGCCGTGTATGGATGAACCGCTTCACTGCACTAAGGTCAACGGGCGGCAACTTCAAGAAAGGCATTATCCTGGAGTATGACGCACGCCTTATTCCAGGTGGAAGCAATGTAAAGAGCAATGTTGACGCACGCTCACTGACAATGAATTTCGGCAGCCGTGTTATCTTCGACATCTATTCCAATGACATCACAGCCGACCAGATAAACCTCGATACTCTCACACTGAAAACCGTTTCATGGAATGACGGACCGGCTTATCAGAAACCTGTCTTCCAGTTCATCCAGCACAACCGCAACGGACAGTCGGCTCCTGCAGAGGGTGCTTACTTGCTCGGCAAGGTGAAGAATGTCAATGGCAATCTCTCGAATATTATAGTCGAAGGACTTAATGGTGTCCGCTACAAACTTGCTCATAACAGCACAGGTCTCTATCTGCTTGTCGGCAACGCTCAAATGCCGCAGGAGCCACAGCAACCTTCTCAGCCAGCAACAGGAGGCGAGAACGGCTGCATCCATTGGATATTCGACAAGGGCGTTCCTGGTCAGCAAGCCACTATCGGCAACGACCTCGCCAATTACGTTATAACGGATGTCTACATGGCAAGCGGACTGACATACGGTGGCGTGAAGGTTCTCAACGACCTCAATGAGTCCCGCATCGGTGTGAAGGTCGACAATGAGCCTAATCCTTCCAATGACGACAAGCTGTCGTTCTGCGTAACTCCAACCAATGGCGCTTCACTGAACATCACAAGGATAGAGTTTACCGCAACACGTATCGGTACTGACGGCGGAAACATCGATGTCAGCTGGGCTGGCAAGAAGATTGCAACCGCCCTCCGTCCGGCACGCAACAAGGCTAATCCTGAGTATACTACCTACACGTTCGATGTAACGACGACCTCGCCTCAGAAGGGTCACAAGCTGACGTTCAGCTTCTACAACCTCGGTATAACGAAACAGTTCGGTATCGCCAACATTAAGCTCTATGGAACAATATCATTCGGATCACGTGCCAAGGCAAACGGATTCGGCGAGACAACAGGAATAACCGGCATTGTCTCCGAGTCTGACGACACAGCTCCATGGTATACCATCACCGGTATGAAGGTAAGGAAACCGACGCGCCCGGGTGTATACATCCACAAAGGCAAGAAGGTTATCATCCGTTGACGTAAATAAAAACTAACTACTAAATAACTAAAAGGAAATGAAAATCAATCAATCTGCTCTCTTCGGACTGCTATGCAGTGTGCTTGCCCTGTTTGCCACACCGGCGCAGGCAGGCGGCAGTCCGGTTAGCGTGAAGTGGGCGTTCGACAAAGGCACTTCAGGACAACAAGCTACGGTCAGCGGCCAGTATGCCAACGTGGTAACAGCTACGGTCAGCAATGGCTCCCACCTGACTTTTGCGGGAACAAAGACACTGGACAACGGGCTCACCGAAACCCGTATCGGAGTGACTCAGAGCTATGAGGCGACAGCTACCAACGACAACAAGCTCACATTCCGTGTAGCCGTTGCCGATGGCTATACATTCAAGGTAACCCGTGCGGCATTCACCACAACCCGTGTTGGCACCGACCAAGTGTCCGTCGATGTGTCGGTTTCTGGTAAGAAGCTTGCCACCGGACTCGTTCCGGCACGCAACAAAGCCAATCCGGAGTTCACTACATATTCATATACAATAGCCGACGACAAGGCAACCAGCGGTCACAACCTGTCATTGAACATCTACAATTTGCTCAACCTTAAATCCGCAACAAAGCGTTTAATTTTCTATTAATAATTTTTATAAGTCTCTGAGGAACAATAAGTTCCTCAGAGTTTTGTCATTTGCAGAATTTTCACTAATTTTATGGTGTAAAACAAA
>Ga0256406_1005739_pt1 | contig 13004 bp, 12 predicted proteins | sample RumenRJG_03DNA_FD_185986 | JGI IMG/M metagenome (GOLD analysis project Ga0256406, IMG submission 185986) | Bovine rumen microbial communities from Lethbridge, Alberta, Canada - RJG_03 | ecosystem: Host-associated > Mammals > Digestive system > Stomach > Rumen | place: Canada: Alberta | collected...
GAAACGTTCGATGATTTTGCCTTCGGGGGTAACAATCCCGCCTTTGATCGACGTTCCGCCGATATCAATGCCAATGTAATTCATGCTTTTAATACCTCTGTAATAACATAGCTCCCTTGTCCTAGGGTTTCGCCTTTCTTGCCCGCTGGCACAAAGAATGTGTCGCCTTTTTGATATGGTAGCCCAGCGAATGTGCCTTGTCCCGATAAGAACGTAATCGAGGCAAAAGACGTTGCCGGAGCAACCACTTCAGAACGTTGTTCCACATTCCACTCATAGGATGTGAAATAACGGCAAGAACCAATCATGTGAGGTGGGAAAGACGGACGAGAATATGGTTCATAACGAAGAACCTTTAGGGCCTTTTCGACATGGAGTTCCCGTGGTTTTCCATCTTTTCCGATACGACCATAGTCATAAAGACGATAGGTCAAGGTGCTATTTTGTTGAATTTCAATGACGGTGACGCCTTTCCCAATCGCGTGCACCGTACCAGACGGAATGAAATACGATTCTCCCGGATGAACGGGGATAAAGTTTAACAATTCGAGGATGGTTCCGTTTTGGATTTTTTGTCTGACTTCTTCTGCCGATGTCTTCCGTTTGAAGCCAACATAAAGCCCGGCGCCTTCTTCGGCCGCAATGACGTACCACATTTCGGTTTTGCCATATTGCCCTTCATGGCTTAAGGCATATTCGTCGGAGGGGTGCACTTGCACCGATAGGTTATCCGCGGAATTAATGAGTTTGATTAAAACTGGGAAAAACGGGAAAGAAGCAGGAAGAGAACCGATGTCTTCTTTCGAAGCCACATCCATTAAGCGCTTGCCACTTTCTTTGCCTGAAGCAATAAACGAAGGACCAGCTTCATTAAACGATAATTCCCAACATTCGGCGATGGTTGGTGTAGGGGCTTCTTTGCCCCATTCTTTCAATAAGGTTCCACCCCAGAGATAATCTTTGGTGGAAGGTTTTAGTTTGCAAATCTCCATAGGCCTATAACATTCTATCAAAGTTCCCTAAAGGGAAGCGAATTTTTCTTCAAAGTTGCGAATTGGCAATATATCGGGCAAGAAGGAGAATCACAACAAGATTCAAAACTATGTTTGATTTTCTTTATATTTTTTATACAAATTTATTTGACTCAAATTTATTTGTGTTAAAATAAGCAAGGAGAAATCTATGTTTGTTGGAAGAACGAAAGAATTAGAACAACTGAAGCGTTTCTTGTCCGGCGATGATTTTCAAACCTTGCTTCTTTATGGAAGACGAAGAGTGGGGAAAAGCGAACTGATCAAAGAAGCGTTAAAAGATAGTGACGCGGCCGTCTTATATTTTGAAGCAAGGGAAGTCAGTCCTGTTTTGAATCTTCAATCATTGGAAAAGAAAATCAAAGAAACGTTGTCTTTGCCTTCTTTTGTTCATTTCGCATCCTTAGAAGAAGCCTTTGAAGCCATCTTTGTCGAAGCAAAGAAACGGAAAATCGTTTTTGCTTTAGACGAATTCACCTATTTGCCTATTCTAACGAATGGAGAAAATGCCGACGCTAGTCTTGCCCGTGTGATCGATGAATATAAAGGCGATTCTTGCCACCTAAAACTAATCGTCTCTGGTAGTTATGTTGACGTCATGACCAAAATGATCGAGAAAAACCGACCATTACATGGGCGGTTCACTTCTACTCTTCTCTTAAAAGAATTCGATTATTATGAAGCTTCTCTTTTCTTCCCGGAATATAGTGCTGAAGAGAAATTCAAAGCCTATAGTTGTTTTTCTGGCCTTCCGTATGTGCTCTCTTTGATGAATCCCCATCAAAGCGTGGAAGACAACATTAAGGAACTTTATTGCAAGCCCGATACCATCCTGGACCTTTTTGTGCATGAGACCATTTCTGCGGAAATGAATAAGGTTGAGCATCTCAACACGATTCTTTCTTTGATTGCGAGCGGTAAAACGAAACATATCGATCTTCTTTCCGTGCTCGGCAAGGAAGCAAGAATCGAATATGCGTTAGATAAGCTTGTTCATATGGATATCATTCAAAAGAATTACCCTATCAACGAAAAAACCAATAAGAAACTGACGTTCTATTCGTTTAAAGATCCGCTCCTGGCCTTCTTTTATCGTTATATCTTTTCGGCGGATACTTATCGCGAGGTTCAAGGAGAAGAGGTCTTTTTCCGGGAGAACATTCAGGAAGATTTAGCAAAATATTACTTACCAAAAATGTTCGAGGAAGTCGCCAAAGAGTTCTTAATTCGAAAAAACAAAAGAGGGACGAACGATATTCCTTTCTCGGAAATCGGAACCTATTTCTATAACGACCGCTACAATCGTAAAAATCTGCAATTTGATGTCGTTACAAAAGACAAAAACGGATATATATCCTATGAATGCAAGTACACCAATAAGCCTTTGGACAAATCCGTTCTCAAAGAAGAGCAACAACAAACTGGCACTTCTCCTCTTCCTTTTTATCGGTTGGGTTTTATCTCAAAAGTAGGATTTTCCAAAGATTTTAATGGGGATAATAAGGATATTTTCTATACATTAGACGACTTTTATAACGAAGATGAAATTTAACACAAATAAATATGGGCAAAGCGAATTTGTGCATTTTTAGAACCGACAAAGGCAGGCGCATTTAAGCCCAATGTCGGAGAAAATGATAGAAGTTTTTCCGACGGGAATAATCGCTGTTGCACAGGGGGAGTTCTTTGATATGAAATTCAGAGTGGGTCAAAAAGAAAGTATCCATCAATGTTTCGGACATAAAGCCAAACACTCTTGCTTGATATGGATTGTGGTCGCTCAAATCTAAATTCTTCTCAACTTCCGAAAGAGTGTTAAATAGAAAATTAGAATATTGGTCGTAAATTTCTTTCTTTGTGACAATCACATTACCATAGTGAATTAAAGAATTTGAAAAAACGACTTTGTCATAGGCTTTTAGATATTCAGGATAGAGTTTTTGAATTGCTTGTCTCGTTGTATCAATGTCAATCGTTTTGCCGCCGCATTTAGCGTAATAGTCATAGTAATTTTTGGAGAAAAACCGCAGTTTCTTAAACGAAAAAGAATGCACACTTACCTTTTTAGGCAGAAGGACATCATATTTATGAAAAAAGCGAAGCAGTTCTTTGGAAGTATAGGGAACAAGAGTCTTTTTCAGTGAAAACGCGTGATAAAAATATCTTCGATAGTGCATTAAGCCGACTATCTCTGCATCTACATTCTTCCAAATCCAATATTGTCCGGTAAGTTCACAATAATTCGGATTCTTTGAAGCAATGTTGAGACCGGTGTCATCCGTATAATCCGCTCCGATGGAGTGAGAGTTTTTACCCACTCCTAAAAGATAGAAGTTTTTGTCGTCCGTAAAACGAGGCGATTCTTTGTGGGCAACAACAAATATAGATAGCTTATTTTTCATGGGAGACTCCGTTTTCAAATTTGCAGCAACTGTTTGAAGCAAAAAGATCGTTGTTATAGAAAAGAGGAAATCCTTTTAACAATTGGTGCGGACGCTTCGTCTATAGATTGGTCCTATTTTTTAGTGTTTAAACGACTGTATCGTTCCATCCATTTTAAATATTCGCCGTTTTCAACGTGTTTTAACCAATCTTGATGTTCTAGATTCCACCGAATCGTTGGCACAATTCCCGTTTCAAAATTGTAAGTAGGTTTCCAGCCCAGCTCCTTCTCGATTTTGGTTGGGTCCATGGCGTAACGAAGATCGTGCCCTGGACGGTCTTTAACAAAAGTAATTAAAGATTCTGGTTTGCCGAGTGCTTTCAAAATCGTTTTCACAACTTCAAGATTGCTTCTTTCGTTATGGCCACCGATGTTATAAATCTCACCGTCTTTGCCTTTACGGACAATAAGATCAATAGCGTCATTGTGATCGCCTACGAAAAGCCAATCTCGAACGTTGGCACCATTACCATAAATTGGTAAAGGCTCATTCCGGCTAGCTTTTTGAATAATAAGCGGAATCAACTTCTCAGGAAATTGATAAGGACCATAGTTGTTAGAGCAACGAGAGATCGTTACAGGTAACCTGAAGGTGCGATGATATGCCAATACAAGCAAATCAGCCGAAGCCTTAGATGCAGAATATGGCGAAGAAGTACGAATGGGCGTATTCTCCGTGAAGAAAAGGTCTTTCCGATCTAACGGAAGGTCACCATAAACTTCGTCTGTCGAAACTTGATGATATCGCTTAATGCCATATTTACGGCATGCGTCCATTAAAGTTTGTGTTCCAATAATATTGGTTTGAAGGAAAATGCCAGGATTCTCTATGGACCGATCAACATGAGATTCAGCCGCAAAATTAATGACGTAATCGAAATGTTCTTCTTCGAACAACGCAAACACCGCTTCACGATGGCAAATGTTTTCGTGCACAAAACGGAAATTTGGTTTATCGAGAATCGGCTCTAACGTCTCCATATTTCCCGCATAGGTAAGCGCATCAAGGCAAACATAACGATCCATTGGATAACGGTTTACCATCGTTTGAAGGAAATTCCCTCCAATAAAACCTGCACCGCCAGTAACTAAAAATGTGGCCATATTTATTTTTCCTCCTTTGCTAAATCGCAAAGATATCGTTTGGTTGCGTCTTGCCAAGTAGGAAGCCTGGTAAAGCCCGCGGTGTCCAAGGACTTTTTTGAAAGCCTAGAATTTAATGGACGGCTGGCTTGATTGGGCACCAAACGTTGATATTTTTCGGTGGACACCGGATGGACAATTACGTTCAAATGGCTTTCTGCAAAAATAAATTTAGCGAACTCCGCCCAGCTGGTAAATCCTTCATTTGTTGCATGATATATCCCATATTTATTCCCAAGCATCATGTCACACATTAGTTTGCTGAGATCATAAGTGTAAGTCGGAGAGCCAATTTGATCGTCTACAACGTTTAATTCACTATGTGTCTTAGCCAAATTCAGCATGGTACGAATAAAATTATGGCCGTTGATTCCAAAAACCCAACTGATGCGGATGATGAAATATCGTTCCAATGCGGCCTTAACAAAGTCTTCGCCTTGAGATTTCGTTTTTCCATAAACAGAAAGTCCGTCTTTTGGATCATCTACCTCAAAGGGACGGGTACCTTTTCCATCAAAAACGTAATCGGTGGATATATAAAGCATCGTCGCATTCACTTCTCGGCATGCCTCAGCAATATATTTTGGCCCCAAGGCGTTAACACGATAAACGGCTTCAGGCATGCTTTCCGCTTTGTCGACAGCCGTCCATGCTGCATTGTGCATCACAATTTCAGGGCGATACGATCGAATGAACTGGTGAACTTTGTTTTCATCCGTAATATCCAATTCTTCTTTGTCAACGCCAAGAACCTGGCTATAACCGCGTTCTTTCAACTCTCTAACGCAATCAAAGCCCAATTGCCCACGCACGCCAGTAACAAGAATTTTTGAATCTTTACGGACCATAATCATTTACTCCTTCTACTACGCCTTTCACGATTTCCATGTGAAAAGCGACTCCCTTTTAAAGCAGTTGAAATTTCCCATCCTTCATACCAAATATAATGCGCGAATCACGAAGAGAAGGATGAAGCTTATCTTTGGGCGAAAGATCTAAATCCCCTTGATACGGCCACTGAATGGCGATATCGGGATCATCCCAACGAATCCCCCCTTCGTAGCCAGGATCATATACATCATCAACCATATACTCAAAAATGGCAGTATCACTAAGGACAACAAAGCCATGGGCAAATCCTTTGGGAATCATGAACATGTTGTGGGTTTCAGATGACAGGACGACTCCCACATATTTTCCGTAAGTGGGAGAGTCTTTTCTCAAGTCGACTGCAACATCGTAGACTTCTCCAACCACTACGCGAACAAGTTTCGCCTGCGGCTTTCTGGTCTGGAAATGCAGCCCGCGTAGAACGCCTTTATGAGATTTTGACTGATTGGCCTGAACAAAATCGTACTTTAAACCTGCCTGGTCAAATAAATCTTTTTGATAAGTTTCCGTAAAATAACCGCGAGAATCGCCGAAAACCTTCGGCAAAATAATGTAGACTCCATCAATGGGTGTCTTTTGAAAATCAAATGCCATAATCAATACATGACCTTTCCTTGAGAAATATGGAGCAAGTATTGTCCGTATTCATTTTTCTTCATCGACTCACCCGTTGCAATCAATTGTTCCTTACTAATCCAGCCATTTTTAAAAGCGATTTCTTCAGGGCAACAAATTTTGAGAGACTGGTGCTGCTCAATCATTTTGACGAAATTAGACGCGTCGTTGAGAGAATCCATGGTTCCGGTGTCTAGCCAAGCATAACCCCTGCCAAGTAAGGAGACATGAACATTGCCTTGCTTGAGATACATGTTGTTAAGAGAGGTAATTTCTAATTCGCCTCGGGCACTTGGCTTCACTTTCTCAGCGAGTTCGGAGACACCTTGCGGATAGAAATAAAGGCCAGTAACCGCGTAATTGCTCTTCGGTTCCTTCGGCTTTTCCTCAATTGAAATGACTTTTTTATTGCTATCGAATTCCACAACGCCAAATCGTTGAGGATCAGGGACATAGTATCCAAAGATTGTGGCGGTACCTTCTCCTGCTCTTTTAACTGAGCTCAAAAGGTGATTGCCTAAGCCTGACCCATAGAAAATGTTGTCGCCGAGAATCATGGCACAAGCATCATCGCCAATAAAATCTTTGCCGATAATAAAAGCTTGAGCAAGACCATCAGGAGATGGCTGCACTCGATAAGATAGACGAATGCCAAAGTGCGCGCCATCCCCTAAAAGTTCTTCGAATCTCGGAGCGTCTTGCGGAGTGGAAATAATGAGGATATCTTTGATTCCAGCAAGCATGAGAACGGATAAAGGATAGTAAATCATCGGCTTGTCATAAACAGGCAAAAGCTGTTTAGAAGTTACGAGCGTCAGGGGGTATAGTCTGGTTCCAGAACCACCCGCCAAAATAATTCCTTTCATAAATAGCCTCCTTATTTATTGATTGCCTTTGGCCGGCAGAAAAGAAGAGGGAAGAAATAAAACATATTGTTTTTGAGAGCAAATTTGATTTCAAATTTGAGCATTTCCTTTAAATATAAGAACTTATTCAAAGGTTTTTTGAAATACGGAGCCCCGAAAAATACTCGCCCATCTCTTTTTATGTTACGGAATCTCTTTAGTATCTTTTTCAAAGGATTCCTCGCGTTTGTAAAAAAGTTCTGCGTCATTACAATGTCGATGGTTTCCGATTGGATTCCCGCCGCTGCCATGCGGAAGAAAATATCGTCATCGACGTAATCTAGAAGAAGATCTTCGTTAAAGTAACCTATCTTTTCAAATACCTTACCCGAAAAAAGCGTGCAGGAATTAATGCCGAGAAGATAGCCTCTCATGTGTTGCGTAGAATGATTTTTATATATCTTGAAAGTAGAGACCTTCCGAATCACATTTGGCCCATATTTGCCCGGACGAAATAATTTAAAGAAAGGCATATACGTCAAGGCTTTGCCGGAATTGCGGCATTCTTCTGCTTTTGAAAAATATTCATCTGGCAATGGTGTATCTTGATCAAAAATGATGATCCAATCTTCGGGGGTAATGTATTTTTTAAGAATGGAATTGTAAGCAATGGGAAGGCCTGAATTGCCATGTTGTGTTTCGTAAATTAGGCCTTTTTCTTTGCAATATTTCTCATTTTTTTGCTGAATTTCTACATTGGTTGAATTGTCAAAAAAAGCAGGAATCAAACCGTGATCTTGAATTCGTTTGAGGCATTCCAAATTAATCGGGCCATTAAATAGTACCGTTAGAGCATAGCAGTCCATAAATGCTATAAACCTCCTTAATTTTGTTGCGAGGATGATAAAAGAAACTAACTGCAAAAAGAAGAACGATGGAGAAAGAGAAACCCCATAGGAGCAATAAATTGTCGAAGACGGAGAATACACTAATGGCAGACAAATTTAAGGTAATCATCAAAGAAATATCTGGCTTCTTTTTAGTGAGCCAGGGAAGCAAAAAGAAGAGGATGCACATTTCTCCGAATTGCAGCAAAATTCCCGCTAGCCCTCCTGCGACTGCGCTTTGCGCAAACATTGTTCCAACCGTCAAAGCTGGACTGGGTAAAGACATCGTTAATGCGATATCAGGAAATAGCCTTTTGGATACAAAATCAGGAAGTAGAATATAAAGCGCTTTTTCTAGGGTTAATTCTTGAGCGCGCGGAATGTTGTATAGTAAATTTCCCAGGGGAGTCTCAGCATAAGAAATAGCACCAGCAAAAGGAGATAGGTAGGAAGAATCATCCCGCATGGCAGACAGGCTCATGACAACGCTTGAATCAGACCACGCACTCCCATTTCTCAAATTGCCTAAACCGCTGAAGATATAAGCAGTAAAAACGGCAGCAATAACAATTAAAATCACTCTAAAAGGCGTTAGTTTTATTTTGGAGACAAAAGCTAAGACACTGGAAACCAAGCAATAAAGAACCATGCCTCGTGAATAAAGAAGCAGGAAATAGAAATAGACAAAAGCAATCATAGCAAGGCAAAAACCACGATACTTTTTCTGCCCATAAACAAAGCAAAGAGATGCCCTAAGATTCAAAATAACAAATAAAGAAACATAAAAGGTATTGAAATAAGGAATTTCAAACTTCCCATATGAATGGATGTTGCCCGCGAGGACGTTCACAACCGGAAATGATTTATTGATGGCAAAACCGACTGCAACAAAAAGCAAGCAAAGAAAAAACAAATAAACAGGGGGCTTCGCGAAATAAGTCAAAGCAAAACTCAAATTTAATTTTTTAAGCACGCATCGGTCGAAGACGAGCCCCAAAAGAAACGAAATACAAACTAGAATTGCGAAGAAAAAGAAGTTATCGGGGTCAATGCTTGGATAAATACTAAATAAAGATTGCGTATAGCCTAAACAAGAAAGCGCCCAAATGGTTCCAAACAAATAAAAAGGGTTCAAGAAAAAACGATTGCGGATGCCACATGTAGCGTTCTTTGAAAGGTCAATCATTTCCTCGCTCTCCCGCTTTCTTCCGCTTCAAGACGCCAAGGATTTTCTTGCACCAGTGTTGCTTTTCTAAGAATCGATAACTTTGGTTCTTCACTTTCAGATGGTTCGTTTCTAAATAAACGTCTAACAACAACTCTGAAACAAAGCCAAAAACGCGCTTCTCGTTTCCTTCGTATTTGGATAGATCAATCTCTTTCTCTAACGTAAACAAAATAGAGAACATCCAATCTAAATAGGCTTTTGTTTGATCAAAACGGGCAATAAACATATTGAAATAATGCCCGGAAGTTTGCTTCATATGATGGTCAAATGCCGGCAAATAAGTGGGATACTCGCGCGCAATGATCTCACGTGTCTTATCTAAAGCCTCCCGCTTGTGCGCGTGCACATAATGGGATTCATTGGTTTCGATATAGTAATGCCGTTTTTTCGGAACGATGAAATCGTATTTTTGAAGGATTTTATCAATTTGAGGGCCGGTTAATGCGTTTTTGAGATTCTTGCTGACAAACAACCCGTTACGCACGAAAATTCGACGGTAATGGTCGAAGCCCATAATGTCACAAGAAAGATTCTTGTACGCATAGTAAAAGCCAGTTAACTCACAATAAGATGGATTCTTTTCGGAAATGTTATCTCCTTGATCGTCGCGTGTCGGAAAGAAATGAACCGTGCGCGAAGCCGCCCCTACTTCAATCGGCAAATAAATCGGATCGGCCGGCATGGGGTATGGCTTGTGAGAGATGACGACAACGATAATGTGTGGTTGTTTTCCATTTTCCATAAAAATACGGGGCCATTATAATTCAAAAGTGGAGGGTTGAGTAGCAGGCTTCCACCCCTTTTATCTTCCGTGTAAAAAATGAAAATACAAGGAGTACTTTCAATTTTTAAGGGGAGAAGCATATAATTCAAACCATAAAATGAGCGAAGAACAGGCCACGAAAACAACAATAGAAAAGCCGGCGGAAAATCCACCGAGTTTTAAGAAAAACTACCTCTTTAGCCTCGTGGTACAAGTTTTGACTTACTTAATCCCGTTAATTACGGCGCCTTATCTTTCACGGGTTTTAACGCCAAGCGGGGTCGGTGTTAACTCTTTTGCGAACTCTATTGCCACTTACTTTACATTGATTATCGCCTTTGGGTTTTTAACCTTTGGCACAAAGGAAGTTTCTCGGTTACATACTTCAAAGAAAGAATACTCTGCCGTCTTTTGGAACATCGTCTTCTCGCGTCTATTTATCTTTTGCCTCGCTTTCCCTGCCTATTTCTTAATGGCGTACTTTTGGGGATTTGGCAGCTCCGTCGATAAAAACGTATTTCTCATCTATTCTTTGACATTGATTGCCACATTACTCACCATCACTTTCTTATTCCAAGGTCTAGAGAACTTTAAAACCATTTCCTTAATCACCATCGGCGTCAGAGTAACGGCTGCCGTCTTGTATTTCTTATTGGTAAAAAGCACGGATGACTTGCTAACCTATATTGCCATCTATGTTTCTACGAATCTCTGCATTGCCGTTCTTTCCTGGGCTTTTGCCATTCCGAAAATCGAAAAACCCCATTGGAACGACATTCATATTTTCAAATCCTTAAAAAACAACCTTGCCTATTTTCTTCCGACCATTGCCATCTCGGTTTACACCATTCTTGACCACACCATGATTGGCTACCTATCGACCACGGAAGAAGTCGGTTACTATGAAGAAGCTTATAAGATCACGACGGTCATCGTTGGCTTAGTGAACGCGGTCGGCCCTGTTACCTTAGCTCGTATCAGTGCTCTCATCGCGGAAGGCAACGAAGCCGAAGTGGAACATAAGATCCTTCAGACCAGCGAACTGTATGGTATCCTTGCGTTCCCTTGTTTCTTTGGACTCTATGCGGTCGGAAGATACTTTGTTCCGACTTATTTTGGTGCGGAGTACCTTCCTGCCGTATCCGTGCTTTATTGGCTTACTCCTTTGATTCTAATTATTCCAATATCCGGGCAGGTACAAAACTTTTACTATGCACCACGAAATAAAATCGCCACAACGATTTGGTTCTTCTTAGCTGGAGGCACTGTGAATTTCGTCAGCAATTTCTTTGCCATCCCTGCTTTTGGCGCTCGTGGTGCCGCCATGACATCGTTAGCCGCAGAAGCAATCATCTCTTTCTGCTTCGTCCTCTTCTCCCGAAAAGAAGTCCCTTACCGCAAAATTCTAAAAGTACTTATCAAGCCGTTATTAGCGTCCGCCATCATGTTCGGCGCTTTGATGGCGGTGAACTACTGGGCGCTTGATCCATACCTTTCAAAAGGACTTTGGAAAACGTTAATCGATGTAGGGACCGGCGTTTTGCTTTACTTTGGGCTCTGCTTGTTGTTCCGTGAGCCAATGTTATTAACGATGCTGCATAAAGTTTTTAAGCATAAATCGCGCGAAGAAGTTCAACAATAACAGGAGGCTTTGAAACGCATCCTTTCTTTCTTAGAGAAGAATGCTGTCCATGCTCTATCTTACCAATAGCAAAGAATAGAAAAGTAGTTTTGCCCTTACGAACTGTGCAGACCTTTATTCATCGTGATTTTGCTCATCAAGTTCCGCCGACAAGTCTCGATTTGATCTGGCGACAAACAGGGATCGAAATCTAAAAAGAACTCTCGCATTTCATCGAAATTAATCAAATAACTCACGCGTTCATCTTCTGAATCCGAATCATACGTGTTAAATGGTTTGTTATTCTTCACCATAATCACGACTGCGATTGGGTCCGTGATAGAAGAGACCCAATCTTTCACAGCTCGTGCATGGTAAGCGTTTTGGTTCAACGGATTCTTTAGATGTTCCTCGCTCCCATCTTCGCGAATTTGTATCCACTCATCGTCCTGTTCTGTCCCGCGAACTACACCGTTCCAATCCTTAGTTTCTATCACGAAGACGCCACGCTCATTGATTAAAATGTGATCAATCTGCGGCAGTCTTCCTTTTTTACTTCGCAAATAGACTCCGCTGATTAAATGGCTGTAATTACTTTCAGGGAAAAGTGAAGCTAAAACGTAATGAACTTTTGCTTCCCCTTCGTTCGCTAACTCACCAACATAAGGCTGTGGCCCGTGTGGCCCAGATGGCCGTTGGTGGGGACGGATTTGCTCATGCGTTTTAGAACGAATGGCAATAAAAGCAAAAAACGAAGCTAGGGCAATGAGGATGAATAAGCCCAAGACCACAAGTAAAAGAACCAACGCCTCCATAAATAAATCATCCTTATTCTAATATTAATAAGACGTAAAAAGACGATTTTGGACTATATTTTCTACTTCCGCTGATTTTCTTTCAGATTTACATAAAAACAAGACACCTAAAAATAAAAAGTACTTTTATCAATTTTTTAGTGACATCTCGAAAATATTGTGATTCATCGATAAATTCTTATTTATTTTATATATTGTTAAGACTAAAAATTTTTTGGGAAGCGCTTTCAGAAAAAAAGAAAAAATAATGATTGACGATTTACCGAATTATCAAATAATAGGGCACATAGAAGCGGTGATCCTCCGCCTCTTATGGCGACGAAAGCGCCTGGCGCGTCAAGAAAAAAGAAGTGCGCGTCCAATGCCTTTTTCGTTTACCCAAAATTCGGATAGAAAGGATATTTGCGCACATGAATTCGAAAACATTGCTCTATGTGGTCAAACGGATCGGCATGGCAATTCTAACCATCTTCATTGTTGTAACGGTGACCTTCTGGTTCATGCAACTAATCCCAGGCGGACCATTCACCTCTGAAAAATCGGTATCCGCTACGACACTAGCAGCCTTGAAAGCAAAATATGGCCTCGATAAACCCTTGTTCGTTCAGTATCTTCAGTATCTGTGGCGAACCATCACGTTAGACTTCGGACCATCGATGAAGCTCAAAGGCCAAAACGTCATGGATATCATCCGAGAAGGCATGAAGTATTCCTTCCCACTT
>Ga0256406_1005740_pt1 | contig 13003 bp, 6 predicted proteins | sample RumenRJG_03DNA_FD_185986 | JGI IMG/M metagenome (GOLD analysis project Ga0256406, IMG submission 185986) | Bovine rumen microbial communities from Lethbridge, Alberta, Canada - RJG_03 | ecosystem: Host-associated > Mammals > Digestive system > Stomach > Rumen | place: Canada: Alberta | collected...
TTTTGCACCATAAAATTAGTGAAAATTCTGCACATGACAAAACTCTGAGGAACTTATTGCTCCTCAGAGACTTATAAAAAAGATTAACAACAAACTATGCACTTAGTTGCGGAATTAAGGGTATAGTTTTCCCTATTTCCGCCATTTCCTTGATGTGAGTCAAGAAAAATAGTAATTTCTTAGGAGAGATTATCAAGCCTATTTCCGCTCGATCACCTTCTTCCCCTTGTGAATATACACTCCGCTTCCTGGTTTGCCGACACGCTGCCCAGAGAGGGTGTAATAGTTCTCATCCTTGTCACGGCTGTCAGCATTTTTTATCGTGTTGATGCCATTTGTGGTGCTGAGGAACTTCTTCATTTCTGACAATGCCGAGGTGGCATAGCCAGTACGACTGTCGAAGAGTGGGGCATTGTACCAGCCGCTGAGACTTGTCCCCTTGGCATTATATTCCGGCCACCACCAGAAGAGACCTGTCACCTTACTGTGTTTGTTGAGCATCGTGATGAGATCATCGGTGAACTTTTTCTGGCCTGCATCCGTATAAGGATATTCTTTTATATAGTCGTAGGTCGTTCCGCCGACGGCCCAAGCGTAGGGATAGCCCGTCTCGACAATCATGATGTCCTTACTTGGGTAGCCCGTTTCCAACTTGCTGATGGCTCCTTCTATCTCCGTCAAGGAACCATGGAAATAAGGATAGTAGCTTAGGCCGATGATGTCGTAATCGATGTTGGCAGCTGTCATCTGATTGTAGAAGTTGGTCAGCGCCTTATAGCCGGTGTTGTCTTTTTGTTGCGAGGTAGACACACGCTCCACGTGCAGGATGATCTTTGCTGCTGGACAGGTCTCGCGTACGGCTTTGGTAGCCTGGCCAAGGAGCTTCTCGAAGCGTGTCCAGTTGGCGGCAGACGATGACGGCCAGCACTGTTTCAAGGTGCCGTTGGGCCGTCCCCACAGCATACCATAACTGATCTCGTTGCCAGTCTGTACGAAGTCGGGCTCCGCTCCGGCGGTTTTCAGCTGTGTCAGCACGTCTTGGGTATAGTCGTACACTTTTGTAGCGAGGGCATCATCACTGAGTGAGGCCCAGGCAGCCGGTGTCCATTGTTTCCCCGGGTCCGCCCATGTGTCGGAATAATGAATGTCAAGCATGAACTTCATTCCAGCATCCTTGATGCGTTTGCCGAGAGTTTTCACCCATTCCAAATCCTGGCAGACGTTTTCGTCACTGCTCCATGTATAAGGATCACTGCTGTTCGTCGTCTGCTTCGTCGGGTTGACGAAGAGGCGCACGCGCATGGCATTCCAGCCCTCGTCTTTAAAGAAGCTTAGCACGTTGGAGATACTTTTCCCGTTGTGGTCATAATAGGTTGCCCCCTTCTGTTCGTAGTATGGCAGCATAGAGATGTCACCGCCGACATACTTCTGTGCCATGGCAGGAGCAAAAGAAGCTAAAGCTGTAAAGGTGATGATGATGTTTTTTATTGTCTTCATGTTGTTGGATGTAAATCGTTATTTCTTTAAAAGGGGAGTGGATAGGTGGTAGGTGTTGGGTGGTAGGGTGTTGGGTGGTAGGTGTTGGGTGGTAGGTGTTAATAATATGCCATGTTGTCCACGTGAGACCTCTCCGAGGTCTTTGCCTTTTGCCCCTATACCACCCCAGGTCACTCGGTGCCGTGAGGTCTCGCTTCGCGTCGCCCTCCCGTCACCTTCGACGACCAGGGGTCATTCAAGGTGTAACCCCTTTGGGGTTATTACTATGTCGTTGCATGATGTAGGGATTGTACTGCCTATACTCACTTGTGTTCTTCCCGATTTCGAGTGGTGGATTTCCTTGTGCTTGTCTCGATTCCGAGTGGCGGATTCCCTTATGCTTGTCTTGATTCCGGTCGTTGTGAGCTGGGGATAGCGCTGACCCCGGAGGGGTCACACCATGAATAACCCCAGGTCGTCGAACGGGCGCGGTGTCGAAGCGTAGCGAGACACCGTGCCCGTGAGCGACCTGGGGTGTGCAGGATGTCGGGAAGCAAAGACCTCGGAGAGGTCTCACGTGGAAGGAGTGGGGTGTTGGGTAGTGATACTCCCACGTGGTAGGTTACTTCACCACCACTTTCTTCCCGTTGTGTACATAGATACCGCTCTGCTGTGGCTTCTCCGTCAACCGCATGCCGTTGAGGGAGTACCAGGCATCGTCGTTAGCCTTATTGTCCACGGTGATGTTGGAGATGCCGGTGGAGGAGTCGATGACGTTGCCAAGGACAGTGCTCAGTCCATAATAGTTACCATTCTTGAACTCCTGGTCGTTCTGCTGTCCGATTTTATAGGCGTCCGTGAATGTTGTAGAGGACTTCCAAGATGAAAAGATAATGTGTGTAGGTGTAGAAGCTGTTGTGCCGGTGTATGTACCGTCCCATGTCCATTTATACACGGCATTTCCCGCATCTGTGGTACCAACCTTTGTACAAGTAGCACCAGGCCAGTTACCACCTGTGTAGTTGCCCTTGTCATCCCATGCCCAGCATTTTATAGCCTCGTAACCAGACCAGCTGCTCGGCACCTCGAAGAATGCACAGGTCTCGCCGTCGTTGACCTTGCAGGACGACGGTGCCGTCCAGTTGGTCACCTCATCCTTGATGTTGTTGATGCTGCTGATGTCAAGGCTGTTGGAAACATAGTACTTGAAGTTCTCGCCCTCGCAAGCCAACTGGAAGCCGGTTGTAGGAACACTGGTCGGTGCGCCCACAACGATGAGTACCTCACCGTTGGTGCCCTTCACCTTGGCATAGTAGCCTGCTGACGAGCCAACAGAGGTCTCCACAGTGCTGGTGTTTGTGATGCCGGCGAGCTTGCGGGCGAGGATGCATTTCTTGATAATCGTCTTGTAAGCCGTCCAGTGGCTGATCCAGATGCACGGAGTGCCTGGCATGGCGAGGATGTAAGCGTTGGCGGCGGCAATATTGGCACGCAGGGGAGAAGGATTGTCGTGTGGCTCACCCGTGTCGTGGTTGTCGACGAAGGTCACGGCATACTGTGCGTAGCCATCAGCACCCATCAGTGTGGTGGTCTTATAATTGGCCAGCTTGCTCCAGTTGCTGTTGCCAAAGGCATCCTGTATGACGTATTTCATCGGGAAGTCGAAGGCGGCACTGGTCATTCCGGTAGCGTCCACCCAGTCCTTCACGCCACCGAAGGGATGGTCACCGGTTTTCGTGTCGGTAACAGATCCTTGCCAGTACTCGCCAACAGAGTATTTTGGTTTGGCAGCAGTGTTATACGTGTTGATATATTTGGGGTCGAAGCCTTTCACGAAGTCATAGCGGAAACCAGCGTAGCCCATCTCGTTGAGCAGGAAGTCCTCATAGGTCTCCACGTTCTTCTGTGTGGTGGTGTTTGTGTGGTCGAGGTCACGGCATCCGCCGTCGTTGAGGCCGGTATCCTTGTTGCCCTTTACTTTGCCGTAAGCCTCAGAGCTCTTGTTGGTGTTGCCCTCGTCGTCGCTGCATATCTGCGTGTAGGTGGTGTTGTCCCAAGTGACGGAGTAGGTCTTGTCAGTGTTTTGACCCGTGACGGTCTCGTTGGCGAAAGAGCACCAGCTCGACGGACCGTTCTTGTGGTTGATGACGACGTCGGCGATGATGCCCGTACCCTTGGCCTTGTAGGTCTTGATCATCGTGCGCAGTTCAGCTTCAGTGCCAAAGGCGCTCTTTTGGTCGAACCAGTAGATGGGGTAGTAGCCCATATTGTTCGACGTGGTGTTGGGGTAGCCCGAAGGCGGTGCCCAGATGAGGTTAAAGTACTTGGAGAGTGTATCGGCCTGCTGAGTGAGGTTGCTCCAGTTCGACTCGGTGTAGCTACCCCAGTAGAAGCTCTGCAGCATCACGCCGCCATAGTTTGAAGGCCATCCCTGTGCCCATGTGCTCGTTGGCAGGGCAAGGAGGATGCCGAGGATAAGATGTTGTAATTGTTTCATGTTATTGTATTTTATTTGTTTTCAGATTTCTCTCTTACTGTTGACGCAAGGTGGATATCATCTGTTCTCACAGTCTTTTGGGTTTCCTTTGCGAAGTTACGAAAAGTTCTTGTTGCGCTATTGCATGATTTATATCAATTAATGATTATTGTGTGCAAACGATTGCGCATGGCGCCCGGACTGTGTCGCTGCTTGTCGCTGCTTGCAGCGGCGCCTGCTTTTTCGAAAAAAAAGCCAAACCGTTGTGCCGTGTCGCCAGGGAGCCGTACCTGTCTCGCCTTCTATCTCGCCGAGCGAAAAAACCATCATGCGGGCAGCCTTTGCGGAGGGCTTCCCAGAGATTATCCTCAAGGACAACGGCTTTGCTCCTTTGACAAAGCCCGCGGGCCAGAGCTTTGATGCCTGTGTCTATAGTTGCTCACCCGTTGCGCGGCATATGCCATAGACATCGCTGGCATATGCCACGGATATCGCTGGCATATGCCTTAAATATCGCAGGCATATGCCACGGACAATCCATAGAAGTAGTGCTAAAGTTGGAATGGTATTGCCGGTGACACCGTAGTGAGGGCGGGGTTTATACCCGCCCTCACCCAGCAGGTCAAACTAAAAAAACGGCATACATCATTAAAGAGGTATGCCGTTTTATTGATTTTGGCCGGAACAATAATTACATTTTTCAGGCTGGAATTAGCGTTTAGCGATAATTCTATATTCGTAGGGTCGGAGGCTCAGCTGAGAAGATAGCGTGATGTCTTTTCCTTGGTATAAGTCAGTGACGTGACCCCGCCATTCCGTCGGCACTGTTGCCGTGCAATCCTTGTCCCTAACGTTGACGACTATCAGGTAGCGCATGCCGCCGTTTTTCTTCTCGAACATCATAATATCCCTGTTAGGATAGGCTTTGTAACCGCCCCGTCTGAATGCAGGGTGGGAGGCGTACAACTTCATGAGGCTACAATACTCCTTATAGATGTCGGGATTACGACGCCAATCGACGGGTACATAGTGGAAGAAGTTGATAGCGTTGGGATAGGCCACCTCCTGCGAACCGTAAATGAGCGCCCCACCATGGAGGAAAGTGGCGGCGACAAACGCTGCCATAGCTCCGCGTTCGTTGCCAAACTCCTTAACGGGTGATATCTGCGCACTCTGGTCATGATTGGTGATGAAGCGCAACTTCACCTTTCCGGCAGGCAGCGGGGCATACTCAGCGCTGTCGGCAGCAAAAAGGTGGCTGGCAGGCTGATGTTTCGCAAACACGCTGACCAGTGAGTCCTTATAGTCCCAGGCATAGTTCATATCGAATCCACCCTCTGTGAAGTTATCGGGACGCTTGCCCTCTGCCAACATCAGTATCTGTCGCGGAGCAGCGGCCTTACGCAGCTGACTGATGGCATCGTGCCAATAGTCAGCGGGCACACCGTCGGCCACATCGCAGCGGAAGCCATCAATGCCCACCTGCTCTATCCAAAACAGCATCTCGCCGGTCATGGCAGCGCGCAGACCTTTGCTGTCGTAGTTGAGGTCGGCGACATCCGTCCAGTCCCATCCTGGTCCCTGTGGGCAGATGATGGTGTCGGTTGTCGCATCATGAGTGTACCAGTCGGGGTGGGCCTTTATCCAAGGATGGTCCCAAGCCGTGTGATTGGCAACCCAGTCCTGGATGACAGCCATGCCACGGCGGTGAGCCTGCTCCACCAAATATTTATAGTCGTCGAGGGTACCAAACTCAGGAGCCACAGCCTTGTAGTCGCTGATGGAGTAAGGAGAGTTCTTGCTCTTGGTAGTCCCGATGGGAAAGATCGGCATCACCCAGACGGTATTGGCACCCAAAGCCTTGATAGAGTCGAGGTGCTGTGCAACGGCTCTCAGCGACTTTTGAGATGCAAAAACACGAGGGTTGACCTGATACATGATGACATCCTGAGGGGTAGCTAACTGGAATGTCGGTTGCTGTGCCTGTAACGCGAGCAGCAACATGAGGAGAGTGACAAGTGATAATAATCTTTTCATAGTGCTCTTGGATACAAAGGGCTGCCTCCCATGTATGTCGATGAGAAGCAGCCGATATTCATACTTTGAATCGTTTAGCGTATGTGATTACTTGGCTAAGAAAGCAAACGCGCCGGTGATATCATTGAAATAAACATCATATTTTCCGGCGGGAAGATTTAAATTTGAACCACCTTGCAATCCTACACCATAGAACTGATTCTTTTCATCATACTGGAAGCCATCAAGACCCCAGTTGACGTCCCATGCATTATTGGCGCGGAACTTCACTTCACCACCATCTTTGTTGTCGAGCTCTACATACCAGTTGTGTGGAGCAACTTGAGTCATATTGAGCGGTGTTCCGCCCCAATCGTTGAATTTTCCAGCAATGTCAATGACTTTGTAGGTAGCTGGTGTCTGGTTATCAATCTTCGTCCAGCTGTAGGTGCCTTCATTGAAGTTGTACGTAAAGGTATAGTAGCCTGTTCCCGGGCAGACAATAGCGCCCGCCTTCTTGTCGATGATGGAGCCGCTCTCACTGTCATCGCCGTCGGTCTTGCTGCCTAAGGCATTGTCCCAAGTTCCATAATCCTCACCATTCCAGAGCTTCAGATTCTTATTACCATTCGCATCTTCGAAGTTTGTGGTGTAGGTATAGATACCTTTCTCAGTAGGAATCATATACAGATTCTTTACTTTGTCACTCCAAGCATTGACCGCACCCACGACATAGAACTCCATGAAGTCGGGAACCTTCGGTGTGACATACACATTGAAAGTCTTGGAGGTCGTTGTTATAGCCTGTCCAGCGCTGGTCTTGACGATAGCGGTGATATAGGCAGGCAGTGTGCGCTCCTTGTTGACCAAGCCATAGTAGGAGGTCACCACATCAGTAATTCCGGCGGTAGAGACGAAACCATCGGCCGTCATGTCGAGGGTTTTGTCGGCGGTGCCACGCTCCTGCTTAGGGAATGTCACAGTGTAGGTTGTGGAGGCATTAGGATCGGTGACGGTAGGAGCCTGGAAACGGCAGATATTCACCTCGCTGTTGGTAACTTCCTCCAGATTGATGGGGTTGACTTCCTGGATGGTGTTGTTGTCGAAGGAGGCGGTCTGTGCCTGTTCGGCGGGTGAGCTCTGAGGCACACCCTCCCATCCGTAGTCGTCGCTGCTGCAAGATGTCAGTGCTGCACTGACGAACAGCAACATGTATATTGTCTTTTTCATGATAATAGACTTAAATTATTTTATCTAATCAGCGTGTATGATGCCCAGGCAGTGGCCTGACGCTGCAGGCCCTGCCCTGGGACTGTCGCAAATGAATTATTTTACAGAGCGGAACTGATAGCAACCGGAGAGGTCATCGAAGTAGAGCACCAGCTTGCCCTTAGGCACAGGAATGGCGGCACCCTCATCGTGGGCCCATCCATAAGGATAGTTGTTATTGCAGTACTTATTTCCGTTCTCATCAACAATCTTGATGATACCCTTAACGGCAGTGAACTCAGCATACCATACATGGTTGTGGCCATTGTTGAACATAGGCTGCATCTCTATTGGCGTATCACCTGCGCCGGAGCCTTCAATCTTCATGCTGGTGTGCACGGGATATTTGCTCTCGTCAGGGATATTCTCGCCATCAAGCTTCTTGATCTCAAGTGATTTTGATGCGCCACCATCTACCTTCATGGTCAATTTATACCATCCGGTCTCCTCTGGACTTACACCATCACCGACATCATTGAAGTTAGGAGCATTGCTACTAAGTTGAGGAGCTGCGAAAGTACCACCCCAGGCCTGACTCCAGTCGCCAATACCCTTCACAATCTTAAAGCGTGACTTGACGTCTTCGGCAGTTGATTTATTGACATAGAAGGTCTTGGTGTAGATACCGTTCCAGGAGGCATCATAGCTTTGGTCTGGATCGAAATCGAATGGGATGTTAGAAGCGTAGCTAGCATTCCAAGTAGCTCCGGCTCCATAGTTGGCATCACCAGTGATGTACCAGATATTTGGATAATTGATAGGATCGACGTAAGTCGGTATCACCTTAATTTTTACGGAGTTGGAAATAACCTTACCATGACCACCCTCCACATTGGCGAGGCAGCGTACATAGACATCCAAGGGTGTGGTAGGTAACGTGTTCTCCTCGTACTCTCCTAACACCACAATGCCTTTTGCAAAGTCTGTGGCATCAACATCGCGAGAGACTTCGCCTGTGGTAGACCCATCGAGCTGATAGAAGGTGGCAGCCTTCGTCTCCTTACCCGTCTCATCGACTTCAGCAGGCTCCCATGTGTTGGTTAAAGAGATCTGCTGGACGTAGGTTGTCTTTGCCGGGAAGCCGTAGGCTGGCTGACTCCAAGAGAAATGCAGCGTGCTGCTGTTGGCCAGACTGATATAGGAATTGGCGTAGGCCGGCGTATTCAGTTTGAAAGTCTGAGGCAGGTTGTTGTCATCGAGGACCGGATTAGCGTCACGGTCGCTGTCGCAAGCTGCGAACAACAACATAGCGACCGTCATCATCAATCCACCTGCAAATTTTATTGTTTTCATAATAGATGAAATCTTATTGGGTTAAAATCCTTGCCCCAGAGGTATGGGGCAAGATATTCTACATTAATAACCAGGGTTCTGCTGTAAGTTACCGTTGTTAGAAATCTCCTTGGCAGGGATGGGGAACAAGGCGTACTTGCTGTCTACGTTGTGGGCCGCACCACTGTTGGAATTCATGCCCTTGTAGGACCAGATGTAGTTGTTCGTGAACTTGTTGAATCGGATGAGGTCAGAACGGCGCCAGCACTCCCAGGAGAGCTCACGGGCGCGCTCGTCGAGGATATTCTGAGCACTCACGTTCTGGAGCTCAGCGATGCCGGCACGCTGACGTATCTGGTTGAAGTACCAAATGCCATCATGACCATTGACGTTGACGGTGGCACCTCCCACAACCTGGCATTCTGCCAGCATGAGATAGACATCGGCAAGACGGAACATCGGGAAGTCGGTATCAGGGAAGGAGTTGGCGTTCTCTATCATCGAGCCATCATCTTTCAGGTTGGTGAACTTAATGTAACCCCAGCCACTGTTAAAGGAGCCAATGTCTGTAATTTCCTTGCTCTGTCCGTCGGTATAGAACTTATAACGCACATCATTGGAACTGAACTTGTCTGCAAACTCAGGTGTCACACGGGTACCGCCCCAACCTGAGCCACCGAGACCTAAGAGTGTCTTGTAATCCATACTGCCACCGCACTCAGCGTTGACGATATAGGTAGTGCCACCATAAGCCTGTGTGTAGTTGTGGTCCTGAAATACGCTGAAGATAATCTCATGTCCTACGCCGAGGTATTTGTCGTTCTCAGCACCGAACATATTCTTCCAGTTCTCTTTGCTCTCCAGCTGATAGCCCAGGTCAATGATCTGTTTGCAGACATCCACACACTTGGCGTAGTCGTTGACACCGGCATACACCTTACCATTGAGATAGAGCTTGGCGAGCATCATGAGTGCCATACCCTTGCCGGCACGATACTTCTCCGGATTGGCTGGAAGGTCGTTGATGACAGCAGGGAGCTCCTCCTCGGTGAGCCAAGCGTAGAGTTCCTTACGGTTCTTATAGGTTGGCTTGTCTGTCATAGCATTGTTCTCCGTAGCGAAAGGCATACCACCATACATATCAATGCCATGGAGGTAGCTCAAATCGCGGATGGCACGCGCCTCAGCAATATACTGCGTCTTCTTGGCGTCGTCAAGCTTGTCGGTAGCCTTCAGCTGACGGATAATCTCGTTGCAGACGGCAATCTGCTGCGTGAGACGATAGAACATGGCAGAAACGAAGACATCGCTGGAACCCCACTGAAGTCCGTGCAGGTCTTTGATGGTCTGGTCGTTCCAACCAATAACAGCCTCATCCGTGGGCAGCTCCTGAAGGTTGAAGAGACCGCGCAGATACTGACCGAAACCTGCATCGATACCATTGATATCTGAGTCGTCGCCATTATGGCCACTCACAGCTAGTCCGGCGTAAGCCTTACCTAACAGGCTGGTGAAGGCGTCTTCGCCTGTAAGGACATTGTTAGGGGTACTGACACTGGGGTCGATAGGCTCCACGTCAAGGTCACCCACGCAGGAGGTGAAAGAGAGCATCGTGGCTAATCCCAAGGTGAGCACCCCTGCAAACTTCTTATTTAGTTTCATAGTTTCCTATTGTTTAAAAGTTAAGATTGGCACCTACGAGGATGGTCAACGGGCGCGGATAGAGACTGTAGTCGATACCGCCAGCAACCTCTGGGTCAAGACCGTCGTAGTTGGTAATTGTGAATACATTCTGGGCTGTAACGTTCAGACGGAGCCACTTAGTAGCCTGATAAGCCAGCGTGACCTTATCGAGTTTGAGGAAGGACGCATTCTGAACATAGTAATCAGAGAGATACTGTGCCTGGCTGAAGTTGGAGAAAGCAGCTGATTTCAGACGATTGGCAATGAAGCTGTTGGTCCACATGTCTGCCTTCATCTCGGTGTTGGAGGCTACGTTGTTATAAACATAGTTGCCAAGACTTGCGCGGGCAGAAGCCGACAGCGTCCACCGCTTCCAGCTGAGAGATGTATTGAGTCCCATGGTGACATCAGCATCTGGCTTCTTATAGAGGTAACGGTCGTCGTTATCAATCTTTCCGTCACTGTTACGGTCTACGTAGACGCCCTCCAGTGGATGACCGTCCTTGTCGTAAACCTGCTGGTAAACCCAGAAAGAGCTCATAGGATATCCGACACGATGCAGCTGGATGTTGTTACCTTTGCCACCGGTGATGCCACCTGTCTCGACGCCAACATAAGTGGGGTCGTCGGAAGCTGTCAGCTTGGTAATCTTGTTCTTGTTCCATGCCAGGTTGAAGCCGAGGTCCCAGTGCCAGTCGGCAGTCTCAACAGGAACGAAGTTGATAGCAAACTCAACACCAACATTCTTCATGTTACCAATGTTCATCAACGCATGATTGGACAGGTTGGTAAGAGACGGGATCGTGATATCATTAAGCAGGTCCTTTGTCTTACGGACATAGAAGTCGACGCTACCGTTGATACGATTGTTGAACCAACCATAGTCGAGACCGACGTTATAAGTCCATGTTGACTCCCACTTGATATCAGCAGCATAAGCGTTCAGCGTGTAAGGCAGAATCACACGGTCACCAAACTGGTAAGCACCTCTGGCGGTGTTCGTAGTATAGGTACCGATAGAAGGATAGTCACCCTGGTTGATATTCTGCTGACCCGTGATACCCCATCCCAGACGGAGCTTCAGGTTGCTCAGATACTTCATGTTCTTGAAGACAGGCTCGTCGCTGACACGCCATGCGAAAGCTGCCGATGGGAACAGACCCCACTTGTTATTCTTGAAGCGGGAGGTACCATCATCACGGAGGGTGAAGGTAAACATGTATTTATCCTGCAGCGTCCAGTTCAAACGTCCGTAGAAAGAAATCAGATACGACTCTGTTGCTGTACGCGGTGTGTAGGTGTAAGACGGCACGAGATTCTGATCCAGCGGAAGCTGTACGTCTGTGGTGCTGTTGTAGAAATGCTGCCAGCTGTAACCGGCGAGTATGTCGAAGTGAGAGTAGATGCTCTTCAAATCACGGGCATAGTCGAGATAGAACTCCAATGTCTGGTCACGACGGAGCTGTCCATACTTCTCGTACATACCGGCACCATTCTGTACCTTGTCGTGCAGAGAGGCTTCAGAACCAGCGTTGAGGATGTTCCATCCTGTTGTCGTAGAGATATCAAGACCGAGGTTCAGGTTGGCACGCAGGCCAGGAACGTATTTGAAGCTATAGTCGAACTGGGAGTTACCGATGAAGCGGCGTATATTGGAAGTCTTGTCCTGCTCTTCAAGCTGAGCCACAGGGTTGAGCTGCGACATGGTGTTGGAAGCCCCGTTTGCCATCCATGCTGTATAACCATGGATGCCGTTGGCATCATATACAGGCTTGCAGGGGTCGTAGAGCACGGCACCGGCGATAGCACCCTCATCAGCAAACTCATTGTGGGTGTAGACACCCTTCATGTTCAAGTTAATCTTCAGACGATTGTCTAAGAGGCTTGGTGAGAGGTTGACAGAAGCCGATCCACGCTTCATGCCTGTTGTACGCAGCACACCATCGTCGTTGAGGGCACTGGCACTGATACGATAAGGCATGTTGAAAACGTGCTGGTCTTTAGCGGCTACACCACCTGTGATACTTGCGTTAACCTCCTGTGCGAAAGCGTCACGGTAGATTTTCTTCTGCCAGTCAGTATCAGCATTTCCTAAGGCTGCCATAGCATCAGCATTGCTGCCATAGTTCTGCTTGAAGAAGTTGGTAAACTCAGAAGCGTTCATGTTGTCGACATACTTTGTAAGCGTCTGCCATGAACCTGTCAGGTCGACATTGACCTTTACCTTTCCAGACTTACCCTTCTTTGTGGTGATAAGAATGACACCATTAGAAGCACGCGAACCGTAGATGGCTGTTGCGGAAGCATCCTTCAGAATAGAGAAGCTCTCAATATCATTTGGGTTGATAGTAGAGAGAACATCGCCACCACTGATTCCCGTTGAGGAGATGGGAAGTCCATCAATGACAATCAACGGGTCGTTGGAAGCGGAGAGTGAAGAGCCGCCACGCACACGGATGGTAGAGCCGGCACCAGGACGTCCACCTGCATTGGTGATGACAACACCAGGAGTCTTACCCTGCAAGAGGTCAGCGGGCGACGTAGCAAGACCCTTGTTCAGCTGGTCAGCCTCCACAGACATCACAGAACCCGTAAGGTCTGACTTCTTTACGGCACCGTAGCCGATGACCACGACCTGGTCCAGTGTCTTCTCGTCAGCCTTGAGGGTGATGACCATGTTGTCGCCGGCTGTCACCGTCTGCGGGGTCATGCCCAAGTAAGTAAATGTAAGTTTAGTACCGGGGGCTACATTGATGCTGTAGTTACCATCCATGTCGGTGATACCTACGGCCTTACCGTTGGCAGTGATGG
>Ga0256406_1005741_pt1 | contig 13002 bp, 10 predicted proteins | sample RumenRJG_03DNA_FD_185986 | JGI IMG/M metagenome (GOLD analysis project Ga0256406, IMG submission 185986) | Bovine rumen microbial communities from Lethbridge, Alberta, Canada - RJG_03 | ecosystem: Host-associated > Mammals > Digestive system > Stomach > Rumen | place: Canada: Alberta | collected...
TGAAAGTCGGCCTGCTGCACTCATTCACAGCTGCCCCTAAAGGGGCTATATCAGCGCTTTCTTCCACTGGCGCAACCCCAAAAGGGGCTTGCTGGTTTGCTTTGATTACCTGCTACCACTTCAAGTGGTTACTTCTTGTACTTTCCCACCGGCTCACCCGTGAACGGGTCGATGTACTCTACTAACGACATTTGATCGTACTCCTGATCCTCTTTTAATTGTTGCTGGATATACTTCTTTATTGCAGCAGTGTTCTTTCCTGCCGTGTCTACGGAATATCCCCGGCACCAGAAATACCGGTTTCCATACTTATATTTGAGATTTGTATGGCTTTCAAATATCATGAGGGAACTTTTTCCTTTCAAATATCCCATAACCTCTGAAACGGAAATATTATATACACCAAAAGCCGGGGCGTTAGTCCCGGCTTTGATGTATAACATATAATATATACAAAAACCTTTGTGATTACCTAAAACCTTTTACCTGCCGATCAGGCGTACGGATTATAGATGACTTTCCTGGTCTCTGTGTCGCGGCTGTAATGTTTTACAAAGTTCCAGACCATCTTTGCATATTCCGGATAGAGTCCATGGACCAGGCCATCGATGTAATCGAACTCTACCATCGGGACACCATCGTCATTGATCCGCGAAGGACTCATCTGTGTAGACCACGATGTTCGTGTTCAGACGTACAGCGCCGTTGCGGCCGTACATATCCGCGCTTCTGTAGACATACGTGGTATCCGCCGGGTAGTCTGCCATGACCGGATGGGCCATATACTTACTTCCCGTCAGTTCCTCCATGACTGCAGATTCATTCGTCTGCACCTCACCCATGGTCTCAAATGTTGCCTCGTTACCAAGTGTGCCGCTGTAATTCAGTGCTGATGCAGTCATCGGAGTGACCGTTGTCAGCATAAGGGATGCAGCAAGCAGAAGTGATAACCTCTTCATAAACGTACCCCCTTTCCATCATGGATACCCCTGCTCCCGCTTTTGCAGGAGCAGGGCGCTAAATAATATTATTCTACGTACGGGTCATAAACGATCTCTTTGGTTTCCGGATTGCGGCTGTAATGTTTCGCAAAGTTCCATGCGACTTTCGCATATTCCGGATACAGAGCGTGAACAAGTCCTTCTGTGTAGCTGACACCCGCCATCGGAACACCGTCTTTGTTGTTGATGAGCCATGTGGTGTTCTTGTACTCGTTGTTGAGGGTGATCTGTTTGATTGAATTTGCTTTGAAACCAACGATCGGATAGGTCTCAAAGTCATAGGTATCGATGGCTGCCATCTCGTTCCATCCAAGAACTCTGTTAAGAACAGTCTGGTACCCGGATGCGATGGTCATATTGGCTGAGTCAAATGCACCGCCCAGATCGTACGTAGAAGTTGTCAGCATAAGCGGAATATCGATATCCGCGAACTGTGCTGCTTCTTCTTCGGTTGTGTCATAGCCTGCTGCTGCCATCGGCACAGCTGCTGCGAACAGAGATGCGTCACCGCTGATGGCAGCCAGTGTTGCGCGTCCGCCCATTGAATATCCTGTTACATAAACACGGGACGGATCCAGTGCCGGATATGTGTCAAGCATATACTGAACCAGCTGCGGAAGAACTTCCGGTGTAATTGCATCAGTCCACTGACGCTCTGCGTTCATTGTGCCGCCGATGTACTGATGTTCCGGAGCTACGATTGCGAAACGCTCTGAACCAGCAAGATCAAGGAGACCAATCTCATCTACAAAGAGTCTCGGATCGTCGCCGCCGCCGTGATTTGCCAGCCACAGCGGAACACTGTGCTCCGGTGCTGTATTGTTAAGTACTTCGTCCGGAAGATACTCGAACCATGTCTGGAGGTACTCGCCACTCTTTGTCTTAACTTCACTGAAACGCTCTTCCTGATGTTCAATCAGGTTGATGCCATCTTCTGTTCTGCCATTGATAACTGCATTTCTGTCACACAGTGAATACGGAGCCTCATCGAAGCCATATCCCTGGTAAGGAGTACCGGCTGTGTATCTGCCGCGTTTGTTGACCGGTACACGCATCGCTTTAATGAACATGTTGTTGTAAGCATCAGCGATTGTGGTCTTCGCATCGGTAAACTCTTTTGCAAGGACAACTCTCTGAAGCGGCAGTGCCTGGTTAAAGTAAGCGGTCTCTGTATCATTCTCTTCAAAGGAATCAACATCGTTGGCTTTCTTATACTGCTCTACAGCGGTCTCATCCGCTTCCTCTGCGCCTGCGATATAAACCGGAACCTGTGCAGCAACCTCGCTGAGATGATCCATTTTTCCGCCGATGAGGCACATGCCTGCGATACGGCTGACATAGTCGAAGGTTGTGGAAACATAGTCGTTCAGGAATGTAGCACCGCCATCGATACCGATGACATACTCATATCCGTAACCGCCGAAGTACTCCGCGTCTGAATAGTACGTCACATTTCCGTCCGCATCAGTCTGGGACTCTTTCTGCGCCAGCATGGCTGTCTGCAGCAGATAGTATGCTTTCTGATCAGCGACGCCAAATCCTGCTTCCGCATCGACCGGTGTCACAAGGACAACAGAACCGACAGCCTGGTCTACGATATCCGTTACACCGAGGCCCTTCAGATACTCCTCTGCGCTGGCCTTATCATCAAAATGCTGGTCTGAGAAAACGATCAGGTTGGTATTCAGACGAGCGGCAGCGCGTCCGCCATACATGTTCGCGGAACGATAAACAAAGGTTGTGCCTTCCGGATAATTATCCAGGCATGGATGAGACATATACTGTTTCACCATACCGACACGCTCCGGTTCCAAATTTTGCTCAGATACAACAGATGTCTCTCTTGTCTCTTCCAGTGTCTCAAACGTTGCCTCTGTGTTCTGTATCGGCGAATAGTTCAGTGCAAATGTGTCAACCGATAAAAGTGTTGAAGCGAGCATTGCGCAGCTGAGGATTGTTGCTATATTTTTTCGCATCATATTATATAAACCTTCTCTCTCCGAAATTTTGAATTGTAATGTTTCTCATAAACCGCTCCTGCTCCACAGGCAGGAGCGGCTGCTTCCTTCATCAGTCTTTGTACTGGTTATAAACAATCTCCTTCGTCTCGGAATCTCTGCTGAAGCACTTCATCCAATCCCATGCCAGCTCTGCATACTCCTGATACAGACCATGCGGGATGAACTCGATGATACTCAGGCCGACCATCGGAACGCCGTCATCATTGTTGAGGAACCACTGATGCAGCGGATACTCGTCATTGACCATTGTCTCGCGGTAAGTATCGCCTGCGAAGCCGCTGAGCGGATATTTCCCGAAATCAAATGTCACACCGTCCATCTCGTTGTAACGCAGATAGTTGGAGATATTGTCCTGGAAATCCTGCGCAATGTAACCATTGGCAGAATCAAAATGTGTAGGCGTGTCGTATGTACAGGTGGTCAGCATCATCGGCATATCCAGCTTTTCGAACTGGGCTTCCTGCTCCTGTGTATGCTCGATCGGCGTGCCGGACATGTTGACAGCGGCTGCGAAGAGACTTGCGTCGCCGTATACGCAGCGGTTGGTAGCGCCGCCGCCCATGGAGTATCCGGTTACATATACGCGCTCCGGATCCAGCTGCGGATACTTGTCAAGCATATGCCGAACAAGTACCGGCATGGACTCTGACAGTGTGTACCACGGAGACGGATCGCCGAATGCTGCGTTCAGGTCTTCAGAGGTGTGTCTCTCCGCTACTATGGCGATTCTCTTCTGGCCTGCCAGTTTCAGCCAGCCCAGCTCATCGATTGCCTGAATCGGATCATCACCGCCGCCATGGTTCACAAGAATAAGCGGAATACTGTGCTCGTCTGCTGTCGCATCGAGGACTTCATCCGGAAGAAGTTCATACCACGTGGTTACGAACTGACCCTTGTCATCTGTGTAATCTTTCATCAGCTGGTCATCCTGCATCTCAATAATATTGATGCCTTCCGGTGTGCGGTCATTGACGATGGCACTGCGGTCTGCCAGCGAATACGGCGCCTGGTTCCAGTTGTAGTTGTTATATAAAGTACCAGCTGTATATAAGCCGCCTTTAACGACCGGAATACGCTCGACTTTGGTGAAGAACTCGTCATAGGCTTCCTGAACGATGGCTGCCAGATCGACTTCCTCTGTCTCGGTCGTGATGACCTGCTGGAGCGGGTGCTCACTGTTGTAGTACAGTCCATTTTCTCCGTTGTGTCCGCTGGAGTCTGTCTCATTGGCTGCCTTGTATTTCTCAACGACTGCTTCGGGCACATTGACCAGCCATACCGGCAGTGCACACGGAATCTCATGGATCTTCTCCATGTCTCCGCCGATCAGGAGCATGCCTGCAATACGTCCTGCATAGTCCATCGTCGGTGCCACGTAATTATTCAGGAATGTTGCGCCGCCACCGATACCGATGATATATCTGTTTGTGACACCGCCAAAATAGCCTGCATCCGCATAGTAGGTCGTTGTCTCACCACGTACAGCGAAGCCTACATTGCACATTGCTGACTGCAGCTGATAATACGCGTTCTGATCGGCCTGACCAAATCCGGCTTCCGGGTCGATCGGTGAGACAAGGACAACGCTTCCGATCGCCTCATCGACCATCTTTGTGAGACCCATGTCTGCAATGTACTGCTGAGCCGCTTCTTTGCTGCCGAATGTCTCGTCAGTGTAGACGATCAGGTTCGTCTGCATACGAGGACCTCCTGTGGTGGTGTTGAGCATGCCGGCAGAGCGGTATACATAGGTGGTTCCCTCCGGATAGCTATCGAGCGCCGGGTCACCTGCAAAGGTTCTTCCCTCGTACTCATCCATTAAGAATTCCGGACCATTCGCATGCGCTTCCTGCAGTGTCTCAAAAGTGGCCTCGTTGCTCTGACGACGTTTGTAGAAATCTGTCGCCTGTGCATTCACGCCCATCACAGACACAGCTATTCCTGACGCCAGAACAAATGATATCAGTTTCTTCATAAAATTGACCCTCCCTTCGTTTAACATGCTGTTGTTTTTCACTGTTAAAACGTTGTTATTATTATATATGACGGATTTCTCCATTTGAATTAACTAATGTTTCGTCTTATTATATATTTTGCTTATTCAAGAAAACGTTTTCTTGAAATTTTCACGATTCTTCTCAGCTTTTTTAGGATTTACCGGGCTATATAATCGAGGCTGTCGCAATAGATGAAGCGACAGCCCCGATACGGCGGCTCCGCTGTCATCTCGTGCTCCGCCCCCGATGATGGGCGGTCGCCGGGAACCATGATATGCAAGCAGGCTTGCATCCTGACTTCCGTCTCGCCGCCTTCACATAAAAAGGAGTACCGCAAAGGGTACTCCTCACGTTCCTCTATTCTCTTTTCCTCTGTACGCCATCGCGGTCATTCCGACATTTTTGTGAAAGACCATGCTGAAATAGTTAGAATTACTATATCCGACCAGTTCCGCAATCTCCGCCGTGGTCATGGGGGTACTGCAAAGCAGCAGCTTCGCTTGTTCGATGCGGACCTGTGTCAGGTATTTAACGAAACCGGCTCCCATCTGCTGTTTAAATATGCAGCTGAAATGGCTTGTACTCAGCCCCACATATCTGGCCACATCGGAGGCGGAGAGATTTGCTTCCTGATAATGATCCTTAATATATTTCTCCGCTTTCCCCACGACATCGTAGGAGCGGTCTACTACTTTGTCCCGGTAGGACAAAATCCTGACAAGCAGCTTCCGGACCTCCTCACAGACTGCCTCGCGGCTCCCCGCGTCCATGGCTACATCTGCCGGATCAGAGATCTCCTCCAAAAGCTGCTGGGGATCTCCGCCGATCATCTCAAATTCCTTGACGCAGGAGAGAATCGTACCGGACAGAAAATAAGATGTAAATGTTCGTGATCTGCCAAGTCTGGCGCCTGCATCATTGACATAGGTCTGCGCAAATCGTGCGGCATCGCTGCATCGGCCGGACTGAAGAAACTCTCGGAGTTTTTCTTCCCGCTTACGCTCATTAACCAGGTCCTCCGTATTGATCCGGCCATCCTGAAGCTGGCTCAGTCTGGCTTCGGTCTCCCGCAGGCGGTTGACCAGCATGTTATAGTTCTCCGAAGCCTGTAATTCCCGGTCCATCTTTTCCTTGAGTGCGGTGAAGGTTCGAACCACTTTCATGGGTGTAATCGGCTTGACCAGATATTCCTCCACGCCCAGTGTGATGGCTTCCTTGGCGTAGGCAAATTCCATATATCCGCTGAGGATAATGATGCGAATTTCCGGAACCAGCTTCCGGACGATGCGGCTCAGCTCCAGCCCATCCATGAAGGGCATCCGTATATCCGTCAGCAAAATATCCGGTTGAAACTTTTCCAGTGATTCCAGGGCTTCCTCTCCGTTTGATACAGCATCATGGATATAGAACCCATATTGCTCCCAAAGGATTCCTTTCCTGATGTTTTCACGGATCGTGATCTCATCCTCCACCAAAAGAATACTATACATAACTTTCCTTCCCCTTTATTCGTTTCAAACGGATCCGCACCGTTGTTCCCTCATCCAGATGACTTGTCACATACAGACCGCATGCCGGGTCATCATAGTAAAGCCGGATGCGTCGGTTCACGTTGTACAGACCGAAGCCCATTCCTCCATCCTTATAGGACTGGGCATTGCTGCGCATGCTCTCGTTCAGGCGGTCCACCATCCCGGCCTCCATTCCAATTCCGGTATCGATGATATCAAAAATCAGGTATTCTTCATTCTCCAAAAAGCCGTTGATTATGATCTTTCCGCCGCCGCTCTTGTTCTTGATGCCGTGGTAGATTGCGTTTTCAACGATGGGCTGGAGAGTCATCTTCAGCATATCATATCCGAGAAGTGCCGAATCCATGTACGTCTCACATGTGAGGATATCATTGTAGCGGCTCTGCTGAATATAAAGATAACTCTTCACATGTTCGACTTCCTTCTCCACGCTGATCCAATCCAGTCCGTTGCTCAGCCCCGTCTTAAAAAAGACCGCCAGATTCTCGGTCATCTCGATGGCCTTTTCATTTTCATTCACGGCCACAAGCCAGATGATGGTATCCAGTGTATTATAAAGGAAATGCGGCGCGATCTGCGCCTGCAGCGATTTCAGCTTCGCTTTCTGCAGATACTCCTGATCCTGTTTATGAGTTTCCAGAGTCTTTTTCAGTTCAGTCAGCATTCGATTGTACTGTTTTTCCAGCACACCGAATTCGTTCGGCGATATTTCAGTCACAACGGCATCCAAATTGCCGCCCTCGGCATCCAGCATCAGTTCCTTCATTCTGGTAATCGGTCTTGCCAATTTGGCCGCCACTAAAAAAGAAATACAGGCCGAGCCGAGAATCATTCCGATGGTTCCGAGCAGGATCAGCATTCGGATGTATTCCATCTGATGCATGAGTTCATGAAGGTAGACACATCCGCAGACCCACCAGTCTGTATTCGGAACATGTTTATAAACGCACAAAACATCGCGTCCCGTCGCATCTTCCAGGAGTTCATAACTGCTATTATCTGCCGGCATGACATGCCCCGGGGCTGACACCTGCTCAAAGATCTGGCTTTCGCCAACCAGGATCTGCGCGTTTGAGTCTGCAATAAAGTAGGAACCGCTTTTACCAAGATGCTGTTCATTCAAAAAACTTTCAAATGCATCGTTCTTAAACTCAATGGCTGCAGAACCGATCCATTTATTCGTAGTCTGCTCCATAATTGCCATGCCGTAGATGATAAATCCGTTATCTCCGCTCTGGTCCTCATCTTTGGATATGGCAATCAATCTTCCCGGGGTTGCTGTTACAATCGTCTCGATCTGCCTGCTTTTTTTGCTTCTGTCCGAAGTATGGACCCCCGTCTTCTCATCGTAGGCAGTGCCTTTCCTATCGAATACATACACATTTTCAATGGTTTGATTTGTCAGTTCGGTGGTTCTGTACTCGGCCATGTCATTGATCAGCGCCATGGATGCGCTGAACTTGTCCCCATCCGTGTTCAGAAAGATCCTGACATTCCGCCCGTTAACCCACTGATAGATCTTGGCGGTATTCTCAACCAGAATTTGCGCTCTGGCACCGATCACCTCCGAATATCTGACCGCCTGATCCACCGCCATTTCCCGTTCGGCCCGGAAGAGATAACTCAAACTGATACCGGCAATTCCGGAGGCCGAGACAACGGAGAACGCGAGAAAAATTAAAATCAGCTGGAACTTTACTGATCGGATTTTTTCAATTAAGTGACTCATGGCTTTGACTGAGGACCTCCGTAATACGCATCGATATTTCTATCATTAATAATGCGGTATTCCGAGTAATTCATCTCCGGAACATCCCTGCCTTCACTTAAATCCAGAAGTTTTCTGACGATCTGCGTTCCCCAGTCCCTCTGACACTGAGACATTGTAAACGCAGCCTGTCCGTTGCGTATACCATCCAGAATTTCAAGGGTATCATCAAATACAGCCAGAAGACGGTCCTCTTTATCCCAGCCATAGGCCTTAAAAATCCGGATCCCCGCACGCCCGGTGGCATCCAGCTGAACCAGCGCTGAAAAATCCGGATTTTCATTAATCATGGCTTCTATATCATCCATGTACGCGGTCAGGTTTGCCGTCGAAGATCGGCAGTCAGCGACCTCTATCTCCGGATATTTCTCCGTAAGCCGATCGATCAGTCCATCCTGACGCAGCTGCAATCCTGCCTGGGTCAGCGGGCCATTCTCAATCAGGATCTTTCCCTTCCCGCCCAGCAGTCTGGATAGTTCTTCCGCCATTGCCTGCCCCGCGGTGTAATTATCGGTTCCGATAAATTCCGCACGTTTCGACGTTTCCGCATCCGTATCAAAACAGATGACCGGGATGCCCGCGTCCACCGCCTTATCAATATACGGAGTCAGCACTTCCGAATCGCTCGGCGCGATGGCGATTCCATCGACGCCCTTCTTGATCATATCCTCCAGAATAATTGCCTGGTCCTCCGCGCTGAACTTTGCTGTCGCTTCCATAATCAGTTCGATCCCGGCCTTGGAAGCAGCCGCTTCTTCCTGCGCCCCTTTACTGATGTCGGTAAAAAAATCTGTCGTACCCGGAAAGATCACGCCAAATGTATATTCATCAGCCTCTGCCGCGTATCCTTCCAACGACACCGCCGTTATCAGCACGCAGCTTAAGGCAATTGCTTCAAGCATCCGTTTTGTCGTTTTTCCCTTCATTTCTTCTTCTCCCTGTTTGCCACCCTTGTCTAATTTGAATGAAATATCATCCGCATGCAGCATAATTTTAACACATATGACAGGGATTAAGATATATAGAAATTAAGTGACTGATCCGGCAACGTTTAATTTAGCGGATGACACGTATCAGAAACTTTTCCCGGCACCGGTTCTGTTGCTTGCCTTTCAGATAATATCCTCCGTCAGAGGTGTCGCATGAAATTGTGTTTTCTTTCCCGGAAAATCACATACGGTCACGATGTCATGCTCGCAGCCATACTTGTTTGACGTCCGCTGCCTGCCGTTGTGAGAAACTGGCAGTCCGGTCTGTTTGATGTGAATTCTGAAAATCTTTTGCTAAATCAAAAAAAGGAAACGACAGGCAATACACCTTCCGGCTTGCCTGATCGTTTCCTTTTTTCTACCTGCCCCCCGGACAAGTGGTAAAGTTTTGATAAAGATAATAGTCTTAAAAAGCCTGCAAGCGCCTTACTTTAGGCGTTTTCTCTAATATCAGGCTGCGAAGTAGTATCCGACTCCCCATTTGGTATGGACATATCTCGGTTCGCTTGGGTTTTCCTCAATTTTTTCTCTCAGACGGCGGATGTGAACGTCCACGGTTCTCACGTCGCCCGGATCCGGCGATTCGTAGCCCCATACCAGATTCAGGAGGTTCTCTCTTGAATATACCTTGTTCGGGTTGGTTACAAGCAGCTCCAGAAGATCGAATTCCTTCGCCGTAAGGTTGACATCCTTACCGGAAATAGTTACGCGGCGGCCGTCTACGTCCATGCGCAGATCACCGGCTTCGATAACTTTTCCGCTTTCCTGGGGCTGTGACCTGGTCCCTGTCCGTCGCATGATCGCCTTAATTCTGGCTTTTACCTCGAGAATATTGAATGGCTTGGTGATATAATCGTCGGCTCCGTAGTCAAGCCCCATAATCTTGTCCATGTCCTCGCCTTTGGCTGTGAGCATAATGATCGGGACATCCGAAAACTCGCGGATCTGCTGGCAGACCGTCAGCCCGTCCATCTTTGGAAGCATAAGATCAAGCAGAATAATATCGTATTCGTTCGTCTTCGCTTTCTCGAGAGCTTCCTCACCATCGTAGGCTGTATCCACCTCCATATCATCCTGTTCCAGGCTGAAACGGATACCCTTGACAATCAGTTTCTCATCATCTACCACAAGTACTCTCTTTGGCATTCTATTGCTCCTTTATGTTTGGCATGCCTTTAATTCACGCAGATCCGGTCCTTCAGGCTGGCGTAGATCGATCCCTTGATGCCGGGCACCAGCATGATATCCTCCGGTACAGAAAAGTTTCCGTGCGCCGTGCGGTATTCAATAATCGCCTTCGCGCGCGTTTCCCCGATTCCGGAAAGTGTCATCAATTCCTCCCGCCCGGCGGTATTGATGTTGACTTTTCCTCCGCCGTTCGCCGGGTCCCCGGGAGTGTCTGCATCGGCGGTTCCTTCCGCCGCCTGCCCCTGCGCCTCCATCTTAGCGGTTTCTTCCAGCGTGTAGATGACAAGCTTTTCTCCGTCATTTACAACCCTGGCCAGATTGCACCATTCCCGGTCTGCACCGGATGCAAATCCGCCGGCGTACATAACCGCGTCTTCGGCTCTGCTTCCCGCCGGAAGCTGATAAACCCCCGGTTTCAGGACGGCTCCGCATACAAATACGGAAATTTTCTTTTCCGTCTGTTTTTCCACGGCCGCCGCACCATCCGACCGATCTCCGGCCGGGACCGCTCTGCTTTTTCCCTCTGTTTCCGTACCTCTGCTTTCCGTCACGCGCTCAAGCACAATTTCCCGGCGGCCGCAGGCACACTGGCTGAAGAAAATAAAGGCTATAAGAAATATATACAGCGTCTTTTTTACGTACAAACAACTCCTCTGACTTTCTTCTGTCAGAATTCCCCGTTATGCCTGTACTAAAATGTAATTTTAACAAAATTGAAACATTTCTTCAACTGGATTTGCGTGAAGAATAATCACGAAATCCGGAGGGAAAATGGTGCTTTCTTTCCTTATCTTGCCCAGTGGAAGGCCCGGCTGACGGCTTTCTTCCACCCTGCCCACAGGTCAGAGCGCTCCTCCGGCGACATGGAAGGTGCAAACCGTCTTTGAAGGGCCCAGTTTTTCCTGATTTCTTCCCTGTTCCTCCAGTAGCCGGCGGCAAGTCCTGCCAGGTACGCCGCTCCCAGCGCGGTTGTCTCAATGCATTCCGGGCGAAGAACATTGCAATTGAGAATATCCGCCTGAAACTGCATAAGGAAGTTGTTGGCGCTTGCACCGCCATCCACCTTCAGTTCATTCAGGCGGATTCCGGCGTCGGCCTCCATAGCCTTCAGCACCTCCCCGGTCTGGTAATCGAGGGACTCCAGTGTCGCCCTGACAAGATGGTTCCTGCCGACACCGCGGGTCAGACCGACAATAACACCGCGGGCATACTGATCCCAGTAGGGGGCTCCCAGACCGGTAAAGGCAGGTACCACGTAGACGCCGTTGGTATCCGGCACCGCCAGGCTCAGCTCCTCCGTCTCGGCTGCTGTTTTAATAAGGCCCAGTTCATCTCTCAGCCACTGAATAGCCGCACCGGCGACGAAAACACTTCCTTCCAGCGCGTAGCTGACCGGTTCTCCGTTCAGACTGGCGGCGATGGTTGTCAAAAGCCCGTTCTCCGAGACTACAGGTTTGTTTCCGGTATTCATCAGAAGGAAGCAGCCGGTGCCATAGGTGTTCTTCGCATCACCGGCGTTAAAACAGCACTGGCCGAAGAGCGCCGCCTGCTGATCGCCGGCAGCTCCGGCAATAGGAATACCGTCGCCGATCGGGCAGTTTTTTGTATATCCGAAAATGCCGCTCGAGGGTTTCACCTCCGGCAGCATCTGTCTGGGAACGGACAGTCTGTCCAGTATTTCATCACACCATTCCAGCTTGTGGATATCAAACATCATGGTCCGGGACGCATTCGTGTAGTCTGTCGCATGAACCTCACCTCCGGTCAGGTTCCAGATCAGCCAGGAATCCACTGTACCGAAAAGAAGCTGTCCTTTTTCCGCCTTCTCACGGGCTCCCGGCACATTATCCAGAATCCATTTCAGCTTGGTTCCGGAGAAATAGGCATCCGGAATGAGCCCGGTGTGCTTCCGGATATTTTCACCGAAGCCCTCCGCTTTCAATATATCGACGATCGGCGCCGTTCGCCGGCACTGCCATACGATGGCGTTATATACCGGCTTCCCGGTATCTTTGTCCCACACAATGGTCGTCTCACGCTGATTTGTGATACCGACAGCCGCAATGTCCGGGGCGGACGCGCCGATGCGGCTCATCGCCTCCGCGGCGACCGCAATCTGGCTTGACCAGATGTCCATCGGATTGTGTTCCACCCAGCCCGGTTTGGGATAAATCTGCTTAAATTCCTGCTGCGCCATGCTGCATATACTGCCGGCCTGATTGAAAAGAATGCAGCGGGAACTGGTGGTTCCCTGATCCAGTGCCATGATATATTTTTCTGACATAGAAAATCCCCCTGCGAAATAGTTTTTGCAGGTTTATTATACCGCAGAAACCACCGCAGAGGGAATGTATTCTGAAGATGCAGCCGTTATGCATCGAACGCTTTTTCCAGCCGCACCGCCATCTCATCAATATCTTCTCTGGTAATGACGAGCGGCGGCACCAGACGAAGGACATTGGTTCCGGCTGTCAGTATGATAAGCCCCTGGTTCAGGGCGCCCGTT
>Ga0256406_1005743_pt1 | contig 12999 bp, 10 predicted proteins | sample RumenRJG_03DNA_FD_185986 | JGI IMG/M metagenome (GOLD analysis project Ga0256406, IMG submission 185986) | Bovine rumen microbial communities from Lethbridge, Alberta, Canada - RJG_03 | ecosystem: Host-associated > Mammals > Digestive system > Stomach > Rumen | place: Canada: Alberta | collected...
GTCGCCTGCTGGATGGCCAGCTTGTCGGCATCAGAGATTGGCCTGTCCTGATAGGCGCGGACCGTACGCCGTTTCATCAAAAGGGTGAGCGTTTCGTTCATGGTTGTAATGATATACAAAAAAGTTTTGAAAGGCTATTATCGTACTATGCAGCATGTCTACGCGTACCGGTATCGGTGGGTGGTGTTGCTCAGCCTGGTACTCTTGACGGTTGCCGTCGAGATTCCGTGGATGAACCTCGCCCCGCTCGGTCGAACGGTCAATGCATTTTACCAGGGAGTCTGGAAGGGTTCGTGGCAGTTCGTCGACACGATGATCGTGACGTACATGATCATGTTCGTCCTGTTTGCCATGCCTGCCTCCTGGTTCATCTCCAAATGTGGAGTGACCGCGTCGGTCTACTGCTCGGGGCTCTTGATTGCCATTGGAAGCGTGATCCGTGTTTCCGGCTATCATGATCCGATGCCGATGATCATCAGCCAGGTGCTCTATGCAATCGCCCAGGTAATCACCCTGAACCTGGGCGTGACCACCGTCGCCCGCTGGTTCCCCATCCGCGAGCGGGGCATGGCCATGGGAATCCTTTCCTCCATGCAGTACATCGCCTTGGGGGCAGACATGGTGCTTCCCGGTTTGATTGCCTACGACTACATCTTCAACCTGTTCCTGGGTGCCTTCGTCTGCACGGTTTTCGGCATGGTGGCCGCCGTGCTGATCAGCGAGCGGCCCCCGACTCCCTCGTCGCTAGTGGAACCAGCGGACGAGGTGACGCTTTTTGCCGGAAGCAGCCCGGTCATCACCGGCGGCAGGTCGCTACGCGGGGTGACCGTCGTCTTCGCCATCAGCTGGGGCGTGTTGATGGCGATGCTCTCCAGGGTCGATTTTCTCGCCGGCCAGCTGGACATGCCGAGTACCTCGAAGTTCGCCTTGGCATTGATGTCCAGTGGAGCGGTGGGAGCCGTGGCCATCCCCGCCCTCAGCGATTACACGCGCAAACGCAAGAAATGGTATGCGGTCTGCCAGGGCATGGCGCTACCCGGCCTGCTGTTGATGGTATGGGGGGTCGGCAACCGGATGCAGGTCTACATCGGGGCGTGTCTTTTCGGATTCTTTGCCTTCAGCGCGATTCCCATCGGACTGCAATATGGCGCCGAACTTGGCTACAAGTATCCCGAGATCAAGATCCAGGCGCGCATGACCCTGTATTCCCAGGCGGTCGGCATCTTCGTCATGCTGGTTTCCATGGAGGGAACGGTGATGGAGCAACGCTACAACATGGCCTTCTTTGCCGGACTGTTGCTTGCCTGTTTCTTCGGCTGCACCTTTTTGGACGAGAGCCCCGTAATCATTACCGAGGATGAACGGCTGGACCAGGAAATCAACAAGGAAATCGTCCAGACGGAGTAAAGGCTCCGGCTGGAACGCCACGCTCGCGCCTCCGGGCCCTGCATACCATAAGGAGCTGTTCCTTCCGTCCATTCCGGCTTTGGATACAGCTCCATGAAACATTCCCCCATGCCATCAGGCAAGAATGGCTTTCTGTTCCAACAACTGGTTGCGGAGCTCTGTCATGTCGACATCTTTTGGTCCGACATTGTGCTTCAGGGCCAAGGCCGCGGCGGTTCCGACAGCTTCACCGATTGCCATGCATGTGGGCATGACGCGGATTGTCGAAAGCGCGACGGCGTCCATGCTGATGCACCTGCCGCTGAAATAGAGGTTGGTCAATTCTTTGCTGACCGTGCAGAGGTACGGGATGCCATACGGATGCTCGACGGCCCGGTTGATGGTGGAATCATCAACCGCGCTATGGATGTCGATGATGTAGGAACCGAGGGCTATGGTGTCTTCCGGGACCCGGTAGTGCAGCACATCATCCCCGGTAAGCGTCTTCCATCCTTGAAATCTTCTTGTCTCGCGGATGCCCATGAAGGGAAGGATGCGTCCAAGCTTGATATCCTCGAATCCAGGGATATGGTCTTTGAGCGCCTGTATGAGTGGCAAAAGTTGCTTCTGGCCGCGCATCTCCCCCTTGGTCATGCTGAGGATATCCGTCCCGTCTGTCCGGAGAAGCCTTGTGCTGTTCAGGAAAACCTCGCCTGGGTGCATGCTGTTGATGTAGATCAGGGTGTCACGGTCGACCGGGCAGGTTCCTTCCTCTATCCATTTGCGCAACAAAGGCCGCAGACCAAGGAACACATGGCTTTTTTCCCTGCGGAGCTGGTCGACGTTGTACGTATCCTTGTACTCGGTGGTCTTGCATCCGCTGTAGGCGATCATGTCCGGATGCTTGTCGAGGAAATCGAAAAACTCCTCTTCATGGAAATCGATGATGGAGCACATGACGGTTGGCGGCTGGAGATTGTGGGTGCCTTCCTGCCCCATGTCGTAGGAACATCCCGCCAGATATCCGACATCTCCGTCACCCGTGGCGTCTACATACAGTTTCGCTTTGACCGTAACCTCATTGCCCTTCCCGTAAAAGGTCAGGCTCTTGATGGTGCCGCATTCCACGTTCACACGGGCGGTCTCGAGATGGAGCAGCACGTCCACTTTTGCCTCATCGCACATGTCGAGGGCAAGCAGCTTGAACAATTCGCCATCGATCACCGTGACGGAGTCATGCAGTCCGCATCGGGCATGGCCCCAGGTGCCATGTTCCTTGGCCAGACGGTCGATGAACTCCTGGGCGATTCCCCCTGTCACCTGCCGGCCATTGCGGTCGAGGTATCCGAGCAAGGGGAGGCCGAGGGTGATGTTGCCTCCAAGATATCCGTTTTTTTCCACGAGCAACACTTTGGCGCCAAGCCGTGCTGCCGCCAGAGCCGCGGGAAGGCCGCCAGGACCTCCCCCGATGACACAAAGATCATAGGTGAACGAATAGTTTTTCATGATTCAAACTCCCAAAGAAAGCAGGTAGTCTCCCACCGTTTTTGCGTATTTCATGGTCTCCATCTTCAATGGCATCGGCATATTGGCAGTCGCCGAAAGTTCGTACACAAGGGGGCCTTCATAGCCGATGTCCCGCAGGACCTTCATGATTCGTTCCCAGGAGATGGTGCCCATGAAGGGAATCAGGTGTTCGTCAAGGTCCTTCCCGTGGTTGTCGTTGAGATGCGTCGCTTTCAGACGCCTTCCGACCAGCCGCAATGCCCGGCACTGGTCCTGCATGTTCCGGTGCGCATGGCCGAAATCCCAGCACACGCCTACCTCCGGGCAATGATAGTCGTCCACCAGAGAGACAAGTTCCTCGGCACTGGATCCGAATCGGCGGTAGGCTTCGTTGTCCCGCATGTTCTCGTACGCGATTCCGACGCCTCGCTTGATGGCCAGGTCGATGATCCCGTCATTCGCCTCATGGTTGATGCGGATGCAGGCTTGCTCGTCCAGCATTGCTTCTCCAAAAGCCATGGCCGGATGCAGTACTGCCCACTTGACTCCCATGATCGCGCTGAGTTCGATTCCCAGTTTGGCAAGCTCGAGATACCGGTCTTCCTGGTTCTTGTCAGGGTAGGGGACGCCCCCGGGAACCTTCCGATAGACCGGATGGCTTTGGGAGAATGTCACGCCAAGGCTGTCCGCGTATTGCCGGGTGTCTTCAGCGACAGCCCTCCAGTCCTTTGTTTGGAATTCCGTGGCCGTATCGCTGGTTATCATGGCGCACATGTTCAGGTCCAATACGGTATAGCCGGCTTCCTTGCACATGCGTATCTGTTCCTTATAGGTGGTGAAGGGATCGTCGCTTCTTCCTTTTCGAAATGCGGAAGTCATCAATCCAATATGCATAGCTCTTTCTCCTTTTCCTATAATATCACAAATATTTCTTTAATCAATTTGAAAGAAATTTCTTCGATTGAAAAATAACATTATGTAAATAAATAAAATAGTATTGAAAAAATATTTAAAAGGTTTTAATCTTTAAGAAAAGGTGGTGACGCTGTCCACCAATTGGGAAATGTCGGGTATATGGAGTAGGTATGGCGGCAAAAAAGCATGCGATGGTGACATTGAAGGATGTGGCTTCGGAGGCGGGCGTCTCGCTCGCGACCGCGTCCCTTGCTATCAACGGGAACTCCTTGGTCAAGCCGGAGACCCGTCTGCGCATCATGGAGGTCGTGCAGAAGCTGGGCTATGTCCCGAACGAAAACGCCCGTTCCCTGATTACCCGCCGGACCAAGGTCATCGGACTCCTGTCGGTCCATGATAGCGACCAAAACGCCGGTATCCGTTTCAAGGAGACTCCTGGCAATTACTTCACGGATATGCTGTGGAGCTTGGAGAAGGGTATCGCGGAGAGGGGATATCATGCGGTCCTTGAATGGTACAATGTGAATGACCAGACTCCTCCGATGCTGGCTAACGCGAATCTTGTCGACGGCATTATCTGTGTGGGAGGACTTGCCCATCAGCGGCTGCTGGGGATGCTCAAGGCGTGTGGCGTTCCTATCGTCTTGGTGGGCTCTCGGAGCAAGACCATCGATTATGTGGATGTCGATCTGGAAGAAGCCGCCTATCTGGCGACGAAATATATTGTCTCGCAAGGACATAGGGACATATTGATGCTTGCCGGTCCCCGCGGGTCCCAGAGCTCTCCCCGTAAACTGGAAGGGTTCCGCAAAGCGTTGGAAGAGGCGCGGATGGACGACACCGCGCGGTCAGTGTTTACCCATGACTTCAGCGGGGCGGCAGGCATGAGCCGGACAAAACAGGTGTTCGACAGCGGGTTCCGGCCTACGGCCATTGTCGCAGCCACCGACAGCCTCGGGGTCGGAGCCTTGCACTATTTGCATTCCGTCGGGCTCTCTTGCCCGGAGGATGTTTCCATCATCGGCTACGAGAACAGCACGTTTGCCCAATATGCGATTCCCTCCTTGACCACCATGGCGATCAATGAGGGGGCATTGGGAAAGGACGCCTGCGACATCCTCTTCCATCGGCTTGAAAATCCCGGTTCGCGGCATATCGCGGTCTTGCACCACGCCACTCTGCTCGAGCAGGACTCCGTGTGCCGGCGCGAAGGGGCATAGTTTTCGTTGACAGCACATCAATACTGACATATCATGATGATGAATTTATTTTAAAACGTTTTAAACGTAACGACCTTTCTCGGAGACACACGGGAGGAATACCGGGAAAGGGCTTGATTGGGGATACCCAGAAGGAGGGACAACATGAAAAGAGGATTGGTGTTGTTGGCTATGCTGGTATCTGGCATGGCCGCTTTGTTCGCGAACGGGTCGCAAGAGTCTGCGCCTTCGGCAAAAAGCCAGGCGACGAAAAGCCAGGTGGCAAACGTCGATGCGCCGAAGCCTACATTGATTTTCACGACCAGCAAGACTACCACGGACATGTCCAAGGAGCAGCCCGCCAGCTTGTACAAGGAAGTCACCGGGTATGACATCAAGTGGGAATCGATGGACAGCACCGAGCAGCTGATGCTGGTGCTCGCATCAGGCGAGAAGAAAGACGAAATCGCGGTTTCCCACCAGCAGTTCCCCTTGGTCCTTTCGGAAGGCGCAGCCATGGATCTGACCGACCTGATCGACCAGTACGGTCCCGATATCAAGAAAGCGGTACCGACCTTGATGCCGCTCGGCATGGTGGATGGGCGCATTTACGGAATTCCCAGCCCGAGAGCCGCAATGAATTTCCCGAAATGGTTCGTCCTTGGCCGCCAGGATCTTCTGGACAAGGCTGGTTTGAAGCCTGCTTCGACTCCGGCCGAGTTCCACCAGCTGCTGAAGGACATCAAGAAGGCATATCCGAGCATGATTCCGTTCGGCATGGACAACGAGCATCCGAACAGCCACCTGGTTTCCACCATCACCAGCGGATTCGGTTTCCGTGGAGAGTGGATGGACGTGAGCGGGAAGCCGACCTTCTATCTGAAGAATCCCGGATTCAAGGATTACATCGGCTACATGGCTTCCTTGTATCAGGAAGGTTTGCTGGATCCGGATTTCCCCGCCCTTACCCGCAGGGACAAGTTCACCAAGATGAGTTCCCTCCAGATGGTGTTGATGGATGATTCCTGGGATGGTTGCCGTACCTATGTCGCTTCGACCACGGATGCCGATCCCACCTCTCTGGTGGAGCCGATGCCGTTCCTGAAGGATGCGAACGGAGTCGCGCACCATGAGCTGGCAAACGGAGCTGAGTGGTTCGCCGTCATTCCGGCCAATGCCGACCACCCGGTCGACACCATCAAGGCGATCAACGAGATCATGAAGCCGGAGAACCAGGTATATCTTGCCGCCGGTGTCGAGGGTGTCCACTTCAACTACGACAAGGAAGGAAACATCATCCCGATCCAGCCGAAGTTCAATGAGGACAAGGCCATGGCCCACCTGTTCTTCACTTCCATGCGCAGCGAGGTGATCTACAACAAGATCTGGCAGGCTCGTCTGATGAAGAACGCCGACATGTACCGCATCGCGGTCCATTCGAAGAAGTTTGCCGAGCAGTGTGCGGACAACGCGATAAGCCCGGTCCTGTTCGCGCCGGCTGTCACGGTCATCGACAACTACAATGCCTTGCTGGCCTATGTGAAGGACGGTTGCGTGCAGGTCATCACCGGGAAAAAGCCTCTGTCCTACGTGGATGAGATGATCGCGTACTGGGATGCAAATGGTGGTAAAGAAGTCGAGAAGTTCTACGCTGACTGGGAAGCGAAGAATAAGTAAGAGGTACATGACTGAAGGGGAGGGGTGATGCGAGATCATTCACCCCTTCCCGTTTTCCTAGGAGGCGACCAATGGTACGTACAACAGAGCAGAAACGATTCCGCCGTTCGCAATACTGGAAAGGGAACTGGCAGCTGTATGCATGCCTTGTTCCCGGTTTGTTGTTCCTTTTCGTGTTCAAGCTTTTGCCATTTGCAAACATTTCGATTGCATTCAAACAGTTCAAACCGATGAAAGGCTTGGCAGGAAGCCCTTGGGTGGGTTTGAAGCACTTCCAAAAGCTGTTTTCAGACCCCGCCATCTGGCAGGTCATCAAGAACACCCTGGTCATCAACCTGCTGCAGCTTGTGTTCATTTCGCCGGTGGCGATGTTCTTTGCCATATTGATCAACGAGATTTCCCACCGATGGTTCCAGCGCACAGTCCAGACCATCATCTACATCCCGCATTTCTTTACGTGGGTTGTCATTTATAGTGTATTCTTCATCTTGTTCGGTAGTAACGGTTTGATAAACCAGGTCATTACCCGCCTCGGCGGAAAAGGCATTCTTTTCTTTGTCGACAGCAATTGGTTCCGTTTCGTCCTTGTCGCCTCCGCGATGTGGAACAAGGTCGGATGGGGAACCATCGTCTATCTCGCCGAATTGACCAAAATCGACCAGGACCTGTATGACGCCGCAGTCGTCGACGGAGCAGGAAAACTGAAGCAGATCTGGCATATCTCGCTTCCAAGCCTGTTGCCAACCTTCGTGCTGATGGTGACCATCAGGCTCGGCACCATCATGACCGATGGCTTTGGACAGATTCTCGTGTTCTACAACCCATCGGTCTACGATGCCGCCGATGTGATTTCCACGTACGTCTACCGTGTCGGTCTGGGACAGGCCAACTTCAGCTATGCGACCGCTGTGGGACTTTTCGAGTCGGTCGTCGGCCTGCTGATGGTGCTTGGTTCCAACTTCCTCAGCAAACGGCTGACAGGAAAGAGTGTCTGGTGAGGAGGGCGATGTATGAAATTGACACGTGGTGAAAAAGTATTTGTCGTATGCAATGACCTGTTCATGTTGATTGTCGCCGCCATATGTGTGCTCCCGGTGCTCCACATCTTCGCCCGCGCTTTCTCCAGCGCCCAGGCGATCGGGCAGGGACGAGTCATTTTTTGGCCGGTGGATTTCCATATTGCAGGCATCACCTACATTCTCGAGGAGACCTCCTTCCTTGTTTCGCTCCGCAACAGCCTCGTCATCACCGCTATCGGTACGGTCTTGGCCGTCTTTTGCGCGATCTTGACCGCCTTCGCGTTGGCGCAGAAGGAGATGAAGGGCAGGGCGTTCTTCCTCTACCTCTATGTCTTCTGCATGATTTTCCACGCAGGAATCGTTCCGAACTATTTCCTGATGAAACGGCTTGGGTTTCTCAACACCCTGTGGTGTCTGATCCTCCCTGCCGTGGTCAATCCGTACTACATCCTGGTCCTCAAGCGGGGGTTTGAGACATTTCCCTCCTCGTTGAAAGAGGCCGCCCAGATAGACGGTGCCTCGTGGTTCACCATTCTGTGGCAGATTGCCGTGCCGGTGTCCAAGGCGCAGATCGCCACCATCGTGGTCTTCTACAGCGTGCATTACTGGAACAAGTACACCGACGCCCTGATCTACGTGACCGACAACGTGAAGAGCCCGATCACCATGTTCCTCTACAACATGGTAAAGAACACCAACATCGTTGACTTCACGGGTATCTATGACGAGCTGCCTTACATCAGCCAGGACGTGTTCAATGCGGCGACGGTCCTGCTCGCGGTCCTGCCCATTCTGGCTGTATACCCGCTGATGCAACGCTATTTTGTGCGGGGAACCATGGCCGGGGCGATCAAGGGTTGAACATTGCCATGAAACTGTACGTGGTCCGGCATGGCGAGACTCCATACAATGTGGCGCAGGTCGCATGCGGCACCGGAGACGCCCCTTTGACAGAGAAAGGTATCCGGCAGGCGAAGGAGCTTGCCGGGTATATCAGGCAGCACCAAGCCGAGCTTGCCATCCGACATATCGTTGTCTCGAACCTGCTCAGGGCAAGGCAGACCTGCCGCTATGTCGAGCAGGTCTTGGGCTTGCAAGCCGTTGTGGACGAGCGGTTCCATGAGCTTTCTGTCGGCGATTACCTTGGGTTGCGTACGGGTGCGGAGACCTCCGAGGTGGAACGGTACCGCAGGATGCGGGCGGAGCCGTTTGTCCGGTTGTCGGGGGGCGAATCCTTTGCCGACACCTTGGTCAGGGTGTATCCCGCGCTGGATGAGATCAGACGGATCTATGCGGGAGAGAATGTCCTGATCATCTGCCATGGGATCATCATGCGCACAATCGCGACCTATTTCGGGTCTTTCAATCTTGATTCGCTCGAATCGTACAAGACCAAAAACTGCCAGATGCAAGTGTTCGACATGGAAGACGGCAGGGTTGTCCCCCCTTCCTGCGTTCCGCTTTCGAAAGACCGGATGGAAAAGGAGACAAGCGGCATCGTGTCTTCAGGCGAGACGTGGGGTGATTGAGGCGAGGAGTTCTTAACGAGAATTTAGCTGACAGCCATCCAGCGAGAACCTACACTTTGGATATGGATATCGCATGGGTTTCTACCGCCCGAGACAGAGATGTGCGTGACGGGTTGCTGGCCCAGGCAGGGCTGGCGGTTGACGGGGATGTCACCAGGTCGGTGCTCCTGTACGACGGGGATATGGCAGTCGGTACGGCGAGCCGCAAGGACAACGTGCTCAAATGGTTCGCCATCAACCCTTCCTACCAAGGGCAGGGGCTGGTGGGCATGTTGCTGACTCCGCTGGTCACCGAGGCCATTGCCGCCGGCATTTCCCGCCTGTTCCTTGTCACCAAGCCCGGCAACGTCGTCCTTTTCCGTCCCTTTGGATTCTTCTTGATTGCCGAGACTTCCCGCATGGCCTTGTTGGAAAACCGTAAGGACGGGCTGTCTTCCTATCTTGCCGCCCTAGAAGGACCACGGACGGGAAGGGTCGGGGCAATCGTGATGCATGCCAATCCGTTTACCCTTGGACATCGCTACCTGGTCGAGCAGGCGAGCAGGAGGTGCGACGCCCTGCACCTGTTCGTCCTTTCCACCCCTGGCGGTCCTTGGACGAGCGCGGAACGCCTCTCCATGGTCACGTCAGGTTGCGAGGATGTGGGGAATGTCTTTGTCCATGCAAGCGAGGAATACCTGGTTTCTCCGGCGACGTTTCCCACCTATTTCCTGAAGGATGGCGCCACCGGCGCGCAAGCCGAGCTGGATATCGCCATCTTCCTGGACAAGGTAGTCCCTGCTCTCGGCATCAAGGTCCGGTTTGTCGGGACGGAGCCCGAAGACCTGGTGACCTCGGCCTACAACAAGGCGCTCAAAGAGGCCTTGCCTTCCAGGGGTGTGGAAGTGGTGGAGATTCCCCGGCTTGTCGTGGAAGGAAAACCCGTCAGCGCCAGCAGGGTGCGGGCATATCTCGGGCAGGGAAAAGTCAGGGAGGCGGCGGTTTTGGTGCCGGACACGACACGTCCCTACCTGGTCAGGGCTCGAACGAGTAGCCCACTCCCCAGACGGTGACGAGATGGGTGGGCGTTTTGGGGTTCGCCTCGATTTTCGCGCGGAGACGGTTGATATAGACCATGATGGTGTTGTCGTCGACGGCGATATCGCCCCAGACATTCCGGTAAAGGTCCTCTTTCGAGAAGACTTGTCGGGGATGTTCCATGAACAGTTGCATCAGCGCGAACTCCTTGCCGGAAAGAAACTGCTCCTTCCCGCCCCGGAAGAACCGCTTATGGTGGGTGTCCAGCCGGAAGGATCCTGCCTCGAGCAACTGGCGGGTGGCAGGGGAGGAAAGCTGGGAGCGGCGGATCAGCGCCTGGATCTTGGCTCCGAGCACCACGGGATTGAAGGGCTTGGTGATGTAGTCGTCAGCACCCAACCCGAGTCCGTAGAGGGTATCGACATCCTCGATGCGGCTGGAAATGATCATCACCGGGACGTAGATGTGGTGCTGGCGGATGTGTCTGAGTACGGAAAAGCCATCGGGTTCCCCCAGCATGATATCCAGCAGGATGACTTGATAGGCGCAGGGGGAGGCGAGGATGAGCGAGAGGGCTTGGTTTCCGTCAGAGGCATAACAGGGCTCCATACCCCTGCTTGCCACGACTTTTCCCAGTACTTTCCGTACAGCCTCATCGTCATCGACAATCAAAACGCGTTGCAAATCCGTTGTCGATTCAGTTCCCCACATGGTGAAAACAAGACTACCATGGTTTTGAGGATTTGTAAAAAGTATCGGAGTTGGTCATGAGGCGCGATGGGGTATCGAAACTGGTAGCGAGGGCGTTGGTCGGACTGGGGGCGATGGTTGCCTTGGCCCTCGCCCTCCTTTTCTCCATCCGCTCCTTTTCCCAGAAGTTGATGAAGGAACAGGTGGACAACTACGCCTCGGTGGTCCGCGGCATCGCTCTCAACGTGGAGAACGTGACCAGCCAGTCTGAGCAGGCGCTTTTGCTTTTCGCCTCTTCGGCCGACTTCGACACAGCCCTTGGCAAGTACACCGACGAGGGACTCTCCTGGCCGTTGAACCGCATTTCCCTGCAGTTCTGCGTCTACTACGCCCAAGTGATCGACAACATGCTGATTTCTCCCAGCGACAATCTGGAAGACAACATCTGGTCCCTCCGGCGCAAGGAGTATGTGCCCCTTGCCCTCGTCAGCAGTGACGAATATGCGGTCTTCCGTGTCTATCGGACAGCCCGCAAGAACGAGACCTCGCTCGGTATCACGGTGACCAATCCCCACGGCTACCGGGTCACGGCGATGATCAGCCTGGACCTGCTCTATGACAAGGTGCTGCAGATGGTCAAGCTCGCAGACTCGGATGATTTGCTGATGAAGACCAGTGACGGCTTGATCGTGATGAGCCGCAATCCCGCCTTGGTGGGGCTTTCGGCACACGATGCCTATGAGGAGCTGGGAAGGCAGCATGATGTGGACGTCTCTCCGATGCTGGAAATTGTGGAGCGGGAGCAGTCGACGGACAAGAAAGCGGGAAGGGATACCTACGTGGGGTACTGGTTCGACGACCAGGATTCCAGGCCGACCCGCAAGCAGGTGGTCTTCGCCAAGTCGGTGGCGGGTTCGGGAAACTTCATCATCAGCATGGTGGTGGACTACCAGCAGTTCATCACCTATATCGGCAGTTCCCTGTTCGGCATCACCATCCTCGCCCTCGCCATCTGCACGATTGCCCTCGGTCTCTGGTTCCATCAGGTGATGGCGGGCAGAAAGCGGGTGATGATGGAAAAGGAGAACACCTATCTCAGGGAGCTGAACCGGTCGCTGACCTACGTGAACGAGATGGCCAGGCAGAAGAACCAGCAGCAGAGGCTGGAGATCATAGGCATGCTGACCTGCGGCATCGCCCACGAGTTCAACAACCTGCTGACTCCGATCATGGGCTACTCGGGGATGCTGCTTGAGCAGAAGAAGCCAGAGGATCCCGAATACGACGAGGTGAAGGAGATCTTCACCGCCAGCGAGAAGGCCCGCGACGTGATCCATCAGATTTCCTCGTTCGGACGGAAGAACTCGGAACCGTTCAAGCCGGTCGAGCTCAAGCGGCTGGTAGTCCAGATTACCAAGCTGGCCAAGGGGCTGATGCCGCCATCCATCCGTTTTTCCAGCACGATGCCGGAACGCGAGGCGACGGTGTTCTGCAACACCACACAGATTTCGCAGGTGGTGCTCAACATCATCCTCAATGCCATCGACGCCATCGGCAAGAAAGAGGGACACATCCGCATGACGGTTGACTTCGTCCCCGCGGAACAGCTGCCTGAGCGGGCCGATTCCCTGGCTGACGAGTTCATCGCCATCAGGATCAGCGATGATGGGTGCGGCATGGACGAGGCGACCAAAGGAAAGATCTTCGAGCCGTTCTTCACCACCAAGGAGAAGAAGGGAGGCAACGGACTGGGATTGATGGTTTCCGACCATATCGTCGTCGCCCACCATGGGCTGATCCTGGTCGATTCCGAACCGGGAAAGGGCTCCACGTTCAGCGTGTTGCTTCCCCGAAGCGAAGAGCGGAAGGTGGAGGAGCGGACGGAAATCGCCGGTATCACCGAGATGCCGAGCGTGGACGTGCTGGTGGTCGACCCTGACCCCTCGACCGTGGACCTGTATCGCAAGGGGCTCTCCAAGCGGCAGTTCCATGTGACGATCTCGCAAAGCGGGAAGGACGCGATGGGACAGCTACGCCACCATTCCTACGAGGTATTGGTGG
>Ga0256406_1005744_pt1 | contig 12999 bp, 8 predicted proteins | sample RumenRJG_03DNA_FD_185986 | JGI IMG/M metagenome (GOLD analysis project Ga0256406, IMG submission 185986) | Bovine rumen microbial communities from Lethbridge, Alberta, Canada - RJG_03 | ecosystem: Host-associated > Mammals > Digestive system > Stomach > Rumen | place: Canada: Alberta | collected...
TGAATCCCGATGACAAGATAGTCGTCGAGATTGACCATGCCGATGGAGTGTGGATAAACGACTGCGAGGAGCTCAGCCGCTTCATCGAGTCGCACCTCAGCCGTGAGGACGAAGACTATGAGCTCGAAGTGGGCTCGGCCGGTCTCGGACAGCCCTTCAAGGTGCCGCAGCAGTATGTCAACAACATTGGTAATGATGTGGAGGTGCTTGATGCTGAGGGGCATAAGGTAAAGGGCGTTCTTAAGTCGGTCGACGGTACTGACTTCACTGTAACAGTTAGCGAGAAAGTGCAGGTAGAGGGAAAAAAACGTCCGCAGCGCATGGATGTCGACCACACCTACAATATGGACAGTGTGAAATATACAAAATACATAATAAGTTTCAAATAACTATGGCTAAGAAGAAAGAAGAGACCGTCAGTATGATTGATAGTTTCCGTGAGTTTAAGGAAACGAAAAACATCGACCGTACTACCCTTGTGAGCGTTCTGGAGGAAAGCTTCCGCAACGTGCTGGCCAAGATTTTTGGCAGTGACGAGAACTTCGACGTGATTGTGAACCCCGACAAGGGTGACTTTGAAATCTATCGCAACCGTACAGTGGTACCCGATGGCGAGGTGAAGGACGTGAACAAGGAAATCTCGCTCACCGATGCACGCAAGATAGAAGCCGACTACGAGACGGGCGAGGAAGTCTCCGAGCCTGTGGACTTCGCTAAGTTCGGTCGCCGCGCCATTCTCAACCTGCGCCAGACGCTCGCTTCAAAGATTCTTGAGCTCGAACACGACTCACTCTATAATAAATATAAGGATCGCGTGGGACAGGTCATCTCGGCCGAGGTCTATCAGATGTGGAAACGCGAAGTGCTGCTCATTGATGACGAGAACAACGAGCTGATTCTTCCCAAGAGCGAACAGATTCCCGCTGACCAGTACCACAAAGGTGAAACTGTGAGAGCTGTCATTCTGCGTGTGGACAACGAGAACAACAACCCCAAGATTATCCTCTCCCGCACCAGCCCGACCTTCTTGGAGCGCCTTCTCGAAGCCGAGGTGCCCGAGATTGCCGACGGACTCATCTCCATCAAGCGGGTGGCCCGTATGCCGGGTGAGCGCGCCAAGGTGGCCGTGGAAAGCTACGACGACCGTATCGACCCCGTTGGAGCCTGCGTTGGTGTGAAGGGTAGCCGTGTGCATGGTATCGTGCGCGAGCTCTGCGGTGAGAACATCGACGTTATCAACTACACCGCCAACACCAAGCTCTTTATCCAAAGAGCCCTGAGCCCTGCTAAGGTGAGCAGCATCAGTATCGACGAGGAGAACCATAAGGCAGAGGTCTATCTGCTGCCCGAAGAGGTGAGTCTCGCCATTGGCCGTGGAGGTATGAATATCAAACTTGCTTCCATGCTCACTGAATATACCATCGACGTGTTCCGTCAGGTGCCCGACAGCGAGGTCGACGAGGATATCTACCTGGACGAGTTCTCCGACGAAATCGACCAGTGGGTGATTGATGCCATCAAGGGCATCGGACTTGAGACCGCCAAGCAGGTGCTCAACGCGCCGCGCGAAATGCTTATCGAGAAGGCCGACCTGGAGGAAGAAACCGTCGACAACGTGCTCAAGGTCCTGAGAGCTGAATTCGAGAAGTAAGTAACCACAATCCATCCAATATCCTAAAAGGAAACATTAATGAGCATCAGATTAAACAAAGCATTACGTGAATTAAACATTGGACTCCAGACGGCAGTGGAGTTTCTGGAAAAGAAGAGCGAGCTGGGCGAGGTGAAATCCGAACCGAGTTTCAAGCTCAACGATGCCCAGTACAAAGCGCTCGCCGAAGCCTTCCGCAAGGACGCGGAAGTGAGAGACAAGGCCGACAAGCTCTTCCAGAAGAAACCCAAGGAGAAGAAGCGTGAGCAGGAACCTAAGGGCAACCGGGCAGAGGATTACCTCAAGTCGTCAACCCAGCAGCACTACAAGCCATTGGGAAAGATTGACCTCGACAACCTCGGACGCAAACCTCAGGCGCAGAATTCTGCTGCTCCAAAGGAAAAGGAAGCTCCTAAACCCGAAGCTGCTGCCGTGAGTCGGGAGAAGGAGACCACTGCACCTGTGCAGGTGGAGACACCCAAGAAAGTGGAGCCTGTCAAAGAGGAGCCAAAGGCAGAACCAGTGGCTAAGACAGAGCCCAAGGCTGCCCCCGTCGCAGAGACTCCGGCTCCGCAGGTAAAGGCTCAGCCTGAGCCTGCTAAGCCGGAACCGGTGAAGGCCGAAGTGGCTGCCAAGCCTGTTCCGCAGTCCGAGGCTCCGAAGCCGGCTCCGAAAGCCGTTGAGCCCTCACCTAAGGCTGTAGAGCCTGCAAAGGTCAATGTGAAGCCTGTCGCTCAACAGACTGCCCCTAAGCCTGCGGCACAGGAGGTAAAGCCTGCTGAGCCTGTGAAGGAGGCTGAGGCTGATAAGAAGACCACGAAGCCGGAGGTGTTCCAACTCAAGAGTGAAAAGAAGATTCTCAATGCGCCCAAGGTGAACGTGCTGGGCAAGATCGACCTCGACGCACTGAACCAAAGCACCCGTCCCAAGAAGAAATCAAAAGAGGAACGCCGGAAGGAGCGCGAGGAGAAAGGCAACGGACATGGAGAGCGCAAGAAGCGCGTACGCATCAACAAGGAGCGCGTCGACATCAATGCCGCTGTCAATAGCCAGCAGAACAACAATAATAACAACAATCAGCAGAACCGGAACGGCAATTCCAAGAAGAAGAAAAACCGGAACCGTAACCAGCGTCCGCTCGAGGTCAATGAGGAGGATGTGGCACGTCAGGTAAAAGAGACGCTTGCCCGTCTGACGTCGAAGCAGAATTTCAACAAGAAAGGCGCCAAGTACCGTAAGGAGAAGCGCGAGGCTGTGCAGGAGAAACTCAACGAGGAGGCACGGGCTGAGAAGAAGGAGAGCAAGGTGCTCAAACTTACTGAGTTCGTAACTGTCAGCGAGCTTGCCACGATGATGAACGTCAGCGTCACTCAGGTCATCAGTACCCTTATGAGCATCGGCGTGATGGCATCCATCAATCAGCGTCTCGACGCAGAGACCATCAATATGGTGGCCGAGGAGTTCGGCTTCAAGACGGAGTATGTCAGTGCTGAGGTGCAAGAAGCTGTGAGCGAGGAGGCTGACGACGAGAACGACCTTGTGCCGCGCGCACCCATCGTTACTGTTATGGGTCATGTCGATCATGGTAAAACTTCACTGCTCGACTATATCCGTAAGACGAATGTCATTGCAGGTGAGGCCGGAGGTATCACACAGCATATCGGCGCCTATAACGTGAAGCTCGAGGACGGACGGCATATCACCTTCCTCGACACTCCGGGTCATGAGGCTTTCACGGCTATGCGTGCCCGCGGTGCCCAGGTGACTGATATTGCCATCATCATCATTGCAGCCGACGACTCCGTCATGCCCACGACACGTGAGGCCATCGCACACTGTCAGGCTGCGGGCGTGCCCATGGTGTTCGCAATTAATAAGATTGACAAGCCGGGGGCCAATCCCGACAAGATACGTGAAGACCTCGCCAACATGAATCTGCTAGTAGAAGAGTGGGGCGGCAAGTATCAGTGCCAGGAAATCAGCGCCAAGAAGGGAGTCGGCGTAAAAGAACTCCTTGACAAGGTGCTCATAGAGGCCGAGATGCTCGACCTCAAGGCCAATCCTAATCGTAAGGCTGCCGGTACCATCATTGAGTCTTCACTCGATAAGGGCCGCGGTTATGTGAGTACGGTGCTTGTGAGCAACGGTACACTGCATGTGGGTGATATTCTTATCGCCGGTACAAGCTACGGCCGCATCAAGGCTATGTTCAACGAACGTAACCAGCATATTGACAACGTGAAACCGGCTGAGCCTGCTATCATTCTGGGTCTCAACGGTGCTCCGACGGCAGGCGATAAGTTCCACGTGCTCGACACTGAGCAGGAAGCACGCGACATAGCCAACAAGCGCTTGCAGCTGCAGCGCGAGCAGAGTCTGCGCACTCAGAAGCGACTTACGCTGAGCGACATCTCTCACCGTATTGCTCTCGGCTCGTTCAAGGAACTCAACATCATTGTGAAGGGCGATACCGATGGCTCCATTGAGGCTCTGAGCGATTCGTTTATTAAACTTTCCACAGAGAAGGTGAAGGTGAACGTCATCTACAAGGCTGTAGGACAGATTAGTGAAAACGATGTTACTCTGGCCGATGCCAGCGATGCCATCATTGTAGGTTTCCAGGTCCGTCCCTCGGCAGCCGCCAGAAAGCAGGCTGAGTCGGAGGGTGTCGAAATCAATACCTACTCGGTCATTTACGATGCCATCGACGATGTGAAGGCCGCTATGGAGGGCATGCTCGACAAGGTGAAGAAGGAGGTTGTCACCGCCCAGGTGGAGGTGAAGCAGGTCTACAAGATATCCAAGGTGGGTACCGTGGCCGGTGGTCTCGTCACCGAAGGCAAGGTGCATGCCAAGGATAAAGCCCACGTGGTGCGCGACGGTATCGTGGTGCATACGGCTGCCATCAATGCGCTCAAGCGCTATAAGGACGATGTCAAGGAGGTGGCTACGGGCCTTGACTGCGGTATCAGCCTGGTTAACTGCAACGATATTCTTGTGGGCGACATCATAGAGACGTTCACAGTTATTGAGGTGCAGCAGACTTTGTAGGCAGAAAGTGACGGCGTGACTGCTTCTGCAGAAGCGCTAATTGTTATTTCTCTTGGGGATGGTTCTGCACTTTGTTGCGGCCGTCCCTGCTATTTTGTTATATGGAAGAAAAGAATTTGAACAACGAATACGTCAGACAGGTAGCGGAGCAGAAGTACGAATACGGCTTCACCACAGACGTGCATACGGAGGTCATTCCGCGCGGACTCAATGAGGACATCGTGAGACTCATCTCGCAGAAGAAGGGCGAGCCCGACTGGCTTCTGGATTTCCGTCTGAAAGCATTCCGCTATTGGAAGACTTTGGAAATGCCTACGTGGGGGCACGTCCATGTGCCGCCTATCGATTTTCAGGCTATTTCCTATTATGCCGATCCGCTTGCGAAGAAGCCTAAGAACAAGGAGATTGATCCGGAGCTGGAAAAGACCTTCGACAAATTAGGCATACCCCTTGAGGAACGGTTGGCTCTGAGCGGTACGGCAGTTGATGCCATTATGGACTCTGTGTCGGTGAAGACGACGTTCAAAAAGCAGCTCGCTGCGAAGGGCATTATCTTTTCAAGCATTGGAGAGGCCGTGAAACAGCATCCCGACCTTGTGAGACAATATTTGGGCAGTGTTGTTCCTTATCGCGACAATTTCACGGCAGCCCTTAACTCGGCTGTCTTCAGTGACGGGTCCTTCGTCTACATTCCCAAGGGAGTGCGGTGCCCGATGGAGCTGAGCAGCTACTTCCGCATCAATGCCCGCAATACGGGACAGTTCGAGCGGACGCTCATCGTGGCTGATGATGATGCCTACGTGAGCTATCTCGAAGGTTGTACCGCTCCTATGCGCGATGAGAATCAGTTGCATGCTGCCGTGGTGGAAATTGTGGTGATGAACAATGCCGAAGTGAAATATTCCACTGTGCAGAACTGGTACCCCGGCGATGAGAAAGGACGCGGCGGAGTGCTTAATCTCGTGACCAAGCGAGGTGACTGCCGAGGTGTCAACTCCAAGCTTAGCTGGACGCAGGTGGAGACGGGCTCTGCCATCACCTGGAAGTATCCCAGCTGCGTGTTGCGGGGTGACAACTCTCAAGCTGAGTTCTATAGTGTAGCTGTAACCAACCATTACCAGGAGGCCGACACAGGTACTAAGATGATTCATATCGGCAAGAACACCAAGTCGACTATTATCTCGAAGGGTATCAGTGCCGGTCATAGCCAGAATTCCTATCGCGGTCTTGTCAGAGCCACGGCTCATGCCGACAATGCACGTAACTACAGCAGCTGTGACTCACTGCTGCTGGGCTCCGACTGCGGTGCCCACACTTTCCCCTATCTCGATATTCAGAACGACACTGCCGTAGTGGAGCATGAGGCAACCACGTCGAAAATCAGCGAGGACCAACTCTTCTACTGCAATCAGCGTGGCATACCCACAGAGGATGCCGTGGGACTTATCGTCAACGGCTATGCCAAGGATGTGCTCAACAAGCTTCCCATGGAATTTGCCGTGGAAGCGCAGAAACTCCTCGCTGTGTCTCTTGAAAATACGGTAGGATAATGTCTATCACCTAACTCCTAATTTATAAAAGAAATGCTTGAAGTTCATAACTTGCATGCTACTATAGCAGGTAAAGAAATATTGAAAGGCATTGATCTCCGTATTGCTGACGGTGAGATTCATGCCATCATGGGTCCCAACGGTTCCGGTAAGTCAACACTCTCGGCAGTGCTTACGGGCAATCCCCTCTACACGGTAACAGAAGGCTCGGCAACATTCAATGGTAAGGATCTCCTTGCCATGAAGCCTGAGGACCGTGCACGCGAAGGCATCTTCCTGTCATTCCAGTATCCCGTGGAGATCCCGGGCGTGTCGATGGTCAACTTCATGAAGGCTGCGGTCAACGCCAAACGCAAATATGAGGGCAAAGAGCCTCTCAACGCTTCGGAGTTCCTCAAGCTTATGCGCGACCGCCGTGAGCTTGTGGAACTCGACCCCAAGCTCTCGCGGCGAAGTGTCAACGAGGGCTTTTCCGGAGGTGAGAAGAAGCGCAACGAGATTTTCCAGATGGCCATGCTCGACCCGCGGCTTTGCATCCTCGATGAGACCGATTCCGGACTCGACGTCGATGCTATGCGCATCGTAGCTGAGGGCGTGAACAAGCTGTTTACACCCGAAAAGTCCATCATTGTTATTACTCACTACGACCGTTTGCTCGACATGATAAAGCCCAACGTGGTGCATGTGCTCTACAATGGCCGTATTGTGAAGACAGCCGGTCCCGAACTGGCCAAGGACATTGAGGACAAGGGCTACGACTGGATAAAGGAAGAGGCTGACAGCAAGTACGGTAAATAAGAAAGGAGGAGATGATGACTCATTCAGAACAGCAATACATCGACCTCTACACAGAAGCCCGCCAGCAGATTTCCGGTCACAGCGCACCGGTGCTCAATGCCCTGCGCGACCAGGCCTTTGAGGATTTCCGGCGGCAGGGATTCCCCTCGCGCAAGGTGGAACGCTATAAGTACACCGACATGCAGGCACTCTTCGAGCCGAACTATGGTGTCAATGTCAACAGGCTCGATATTCCGGTGAATCCCTACGACATCTTCCGTTGCGACGTGCCCAACCTGAGCACTTCGCTCTATTTCGTTGTCAACGACTCGTTCTATAAGCGTGCACTTCCCAAGGCTTCTCTTCCTGAGGGTGTCATGGTAGACAGTCTGCGCGATGCTGCTGCAAGCCATCCGGAACTGGTGTCCCGTTATTACGGCAAGCTGGCACACAGTGGGGAGGATGCAGTGACGGCTCTCAACACCATGCTGGCCCAGGATGGCCTCTTCATCTACGTGCCGAAAAATGTCCGACTGACCAGGGCTGTGCAGGTTATCAATATCCTTCGCTCCGATGTCGACCTGATGGTGAACCGCCGTGTTCTCATCGTGATGGAAGAAGGCAGTGAAGCCAAATTCCTTTTCTGCGACGATTCAGCCGACGACCGCCATTTCCTCTCCACTCAGGTCATAGAGGCCTATGTGGGCGAGAATGCAAGTCTTGACCTCTATTGTCTTGAGGAGACCCATCTTAAGAATACTCGCGTAAGCAATGTCTACATCGAGCAACAAGCCTCGAGCCACGTCAACCATGACGTGATAACCCTTCACAACGGCATCACGCGCAATATGCTCAACCTCACTTTCCGTGGCGAGGGTGCTGAGTGCTCATGCAATGGATGCGTCATAGCTGACTCCACGCAGCATGTGGACAACAATACGCTCATCGACCATGCCGTGGGCCATTGTGACAGTCACGAGCTCTATAAGTATGTCCTTGACGGTAGTGCCAAAGGAGCCTTCGCCGGAAGGGTACTTGTCAGGCACGATGCGCAGAAAACCACTTCCAACGAGGTGAACCAGAATCTCTGCATGACCAAGCAGGCCCACATGTACACCCAGCCCATGCTGGAAATCTATGCCGACGATGTGAAGTGCTCGCACGGCAGCACGGTGGGGCAACTCAACGATGCAGCGCTCTTCTACATGCAACAGCGGGGTATCGATGAGCACGAGGCCAAACTGCTTTTGGAGTTTGCCTTCGTGGGTGAGGTCATCGACCATATTCAGCTCGAGCCTCTGAAGGACCGGCTTCACTATCTTGTGGAGAAGAGGTTCCGTGGAGAGCTGGGCAACTGTGTCAACTGCAAGCTGCGTCCATAGAGGCAGTGTTTTATCAGAAAGCCATTCATCATGTACGATATAAATAAGGTAAGGGCTGACTTCCCCATCCTCTCTCGTAAAATCTACGACCGTCCGCTCGTCTATCTTGACAATGCGGCCACGACGCAGAAGCCCCTCTGCGTTCTCGATGCCATGCGCGAAGAGTATCTCAACGTCAATGCCAATGTGCACCGAGGCGTCCACTGGATGTCGCAGCAGTCGACTGAGCTTCACGAGGCTGCACGAGAGACCGTGAGGAATTTCATCAATGCCGGTTCTGTCAACGAGGTGGTGTTCACACGCGGAACCACGGAGGGCATCAATCTTGTGGCTTCCACCTTTGTCGATGAGTTTATGAAGGAAGGCGACGAGGTGATAGTCTCCACGATGGAGCATCATTCCAATATAGTGCCCTGGCAGCTTCAGGCGCGCCGGAAGGGCATCGTCATCAAGGTCATCCCTATGACTGACAACGGCTTGCTCGACCTTGATGCTTATCGCCGGCTCTTCACGGATCGCACCCGTATAGTGAGTGTCACCCATGTGAGTAATGTCCTTGGCACGATAAATCCTGTGAAGGTCATGACGCAGATAGCCCATGAGCATGGTGTACCCATACTTGTGGACGGTGCACAAAGCACTCCGCACTTTAAGGTTGACATGCAGGACTTAGACTGCGACTTCTTTGTTTTCAGTGGACATAAAGTCTACGGCCCTACAGGCATAGGAGTGCTCTATGGCAAGGAAGACTGGCTCGACAAGCTGCCCCCTTACCAGGGCGGCGGTGAGATGATAGAGCACGTTAGCTTTGAGCATACCACCTTCGAGCGGCCCCCTTTGAAGTTTGAGGCTGGTACTCCCGACTACATTGCCTCTCATGGACTTGCCGTGGCACTCGACTATGTGACGAAGCTCGGTATGGACCAAATTGCCGCCCGTGAGCAGGAGCTTACGCGTTATGCCATCAGCCGTTTTCAAGAGATTCCCGAAATGCACATCTTCGGCCCGACTGACGATAACCATGATGCGGTACTGAGTTTCCTCGTGGGCCATATCCATCATATGGACATGGGTACCCTTCTCGATCGTCTCGGTATAGCCGTGCGTACAGGCCATCACTGCGCGCAGCCTCTCATGGACCGGCTCGGTGTGCTCGGTACGGTGCGTGCGTCGTTTGCCCTTTACAACACCAAGGAAGAAATAGATGTTCTGAAGAGCGGTATCGAGAAGGTGGCCCGCATGTTCTGAGGATGATGAAGCACGCTCACCTTTTACCCCATTTCTTCGAAGGTCTCGTTGAGGCTGGTTGCGATGAGGCCGGGCGTGGCTGTCTCGCCGGGCCGGTCTTTGCCGCTGCCGTCATTCTGCCCGAGGGATATGATAATGGCGAGCTCAACGATTCGAAAAAGATTGCTCCTCACAGGCGTGAAGAGCTCAGGAAGGAGATTGAGCACGATGCACTGGCCTGGGCTGTCGCAAGGGTTGAACCCGCGGAAATCGACAGCATCAACATTCTCAATGCCAGTATCAAGGCCATGCATATGGCGCTCGACAAGCTGTCCGTGCGGCCGCAGGCCATTATCGTGGATGGAAACCGATTCAAGCCCTATGGAGATATTCCCTTCCAGACCATTGTCAAGGGTGATGGCAAGTATCAGGCCATTGCGGCTGCAAGCATCCTTGCCAAGACCCACCGTGATGAATATATGGATGCCATCGACAGTGAATTTCCTGAATACGACTGGAAAGAGAACAAAGGCTATCCCACGCAGAAACATCGGGATGCCATTGCCCGCATAGGACTCTCGCCCTATCATCGTAAGACTTTCCGTGCCCTGCCTGGAGCAAAGAAGGCAAAGTGAAGGGATACAGATTGTTTCAAAGAAATTAAAAGCCCCGGCCATACTTCCCTTTTGGAAAGGTTTGGCCGGGGCTTTTCTTCGCTGGCGACAGTCAGCTTTGGAAGCTTACCTTCTATGAAGCTCCGCATGTTTCTCCTGAAAAAATCATCTTCCTCTCGAAGACCTAATGCTTATTTGCTTAATTGCGGCGCAAAAGTAGTGAAATTCTTACAACGTGGAAAATATTCCGTCTCCTTTTTCTGGCCTTGATGAGGGTTATAACTATCCTTAACAGAAAATGCCACCTTTCTAACATTTTCTGTGGGTTTCCTCAGGTTAGCAAGTCGCTGAGCTTGTAGATGTTTGCTGATTTGACCCACTGTTGAAAAGGAGTTATCCACTGAAGGATGCGACTAAGTCTCAAACATGACCTGCCCCGCAAAGGATATGAAGAGGCTTGGCTTAAAACATTTGACATGTAACAATCAACAAGCCCCGCTATGCGGCTGATTCCTGTTTTAGTAGTATTCGCCGTTGAGACCCTTTTTCAGATAAGGCTCCGCAGTCTGATAACGTATGCGGTAAGCTCTTCCGCCCGAGTTCTCTGCCGGACCTATCACTATGACCCAGCCGTCGATATATCCCGCGTTGGCAATAATCAGTCCGTCGGGCCGTTCCATTCCTGTGGGGATGTCGTCGCGACTGTTCCACATCAGCTGCTTTATTTGCTTCTCATCGCATTTGAATATTTCATTGGGCGTGAGTCGGTGCCCGTCCCGTTTCGAAAATGTGGCACAGTCCTCAGTTGTCCATGTCACGGAGTCGCGGTCGGTGACCGTCGATTCGAAGGTTACGATGTCAGCATCCTCGTAGGTCCTCACAATCTCCACCTTGCGCTTGCTGTCCTGATGTTCTTCTTCGAAGCTTCCGCAACATCTGAGAAGCATGTCGCGGAAGTCGCTTTCGCGCATTCTCGGTGGGGCGTCGACATCGAGCACGTCGCAGAGCCAAAGCTTTACCTGCGCCATGGCCTCTGCATTGCCGCTTGTGGGAAAGTCGACTTCGGCTTCGAACTTGTTCTCCCGCAGTGTTATCTTCTTGGTGTCCATGAATCCGCGTGCTTCCGTGCTTAGAGCAAAGAGCAGCAGCAATAGGTTGATGAGACAGCAGTTCTTCATATTCTGCAAAATTACTGCCTTTTTATGGATTGTCAAGCAAAGAGACGAAGGAAAATTATCCAACTTGTACGAGACTTGTTCCTATCGGGGTGTTACTGCCTCCTTTGTTAGCAGCATGTACATAGGGCAATGACAAATGCTATGCTCATTGAAAGCGATTATCTAATTCAAGTTCCCCAAGCGCTTATGCTCTTTCTGAGGGGGTGTGTCTTGCTGGTAGGCTGCGATTGTTTTCAGGGCAAGAAGAGCTTGAAATGAAGAGAGTGTGCAATGGAAAACTTTGATTTTTGATACGGAAAAATGGGCGTTAAATAATGCTAAAGCTAACCGAATCCTTTACAAACAAAAATCTCGAAATAGAGAAAATCAGAGCGCTTTGAGAGCCTTTTTTGAGTACTTTTCGCTCGAGATCGGACCTCGAGGGCCTCGTCGAAGTACCTCGAGCGCCTCGAGATAGGACTTCGAGCGGCTAAAAGCATATGTTTTACAAGGCCAAAATAGGGCCTTTTCGGGCCTTTTTAAGCGGTTTCAAGGGCTCTTAATAGGCCTGTGAAAACATAAATTCCTAACATACAATCAATTACAAAGTCTCTCTATTTTGGCGTATTTGAGAGCAAAGTAAGTCTTGCTTCCAAATATGCCCGTATTTTGACACTTTCGGGTTCTTTTTTATTTACAAACTTTTTTGAAACCTTTGATTTTTGATACGCGTTTTCGGGCCGAAGTCAGAAGAGTGTGCAATTTTCAGATATGAGATGTCCACTGCAGGGTGCGGCCCTCGTGGCCGTCCGCAAGCAGCGAATGTTGAGGGTGTGAGAGACTCTCTTGACATCGCCAATGCGCTACCCAAAACACCTTCAAAGGATTATAACTGATTGACATAGGAAAAAGGTTATGGAAAATAGTCATTGACAGGCTTCCGCTCTCAACGGAGCTATGAGGCTAAATCTGCGGGATTGTCTTACGAGCAAGCTCGACGGCTATCCCGCAGATTTATCCTCACCCCTACGGGGCAAAGCCTGTCAATGACGAAAATCGCTTCGCGTAAAATTGCACCTGCGGTGCATAAAATAGACCCGACTTCGTCGCTTTTTTGTTGAGATAAAATACTGTTATTGATAATCAGCAACTTATAAGAAACAGCAAGAGATTTAGGGTGACTCATTTGGTAATATCGAGAGAGCCTTTAAATGCAGGACATCAAGTTATGGATAATCAACAGTTATATCAGCGATTACTGATTCAGACCAAAACCGATAAAACCTCTTTGTGTCAGTGCCAAGGGCTTAGGCCCTTGGCTCCAGGGGTGGATCTTGTCGCTGACACAAAGAAAAACCTCGAAAACAGGCTGACGTGGTGACTCCTAATTTCACCGCGTTAGCCTGTTTTTACGGTTTTTCTTGCTGTGATGCAAGCCTTAGGCACGAAGGCTGTTGCTTCTCAGTTGTCGGCTTGCCGAAGCTTGCTTCGAAGCACGCCGACAACAGAGAAGCAACAAAGGGCGCAGCCATTGCATCACAGCAAGTGTTTTGCTGGTTTTGGTCAAAAATAAAATAATATGAATGTCTG
>Ga0256406_1005746_pt1 | contig 12996 bp, 11 predicted proteins | sample RumenRJG_03DNA_FD_185986 | JGI IMG/M metagenome (GOLD analysis project Ga0256406, IMG submission 185986) | Bovine rumen microbial communities from Lethbridge, Alberta, Canada - RJG_03 | ecosystem: Host-associated > Mammals > Digestive system > Stomach > Rumen | place: Canada: Alberta | collected...
GCAGGGGAGAAGGCGGGGATCCTGAGGCCGGGCGTGCCGGCGGTGGTTCTGTCGGAGCCGGAGGAGGCGCGGAAGGTATTCGAGGAGCGGGCGCGGTTGCTGCCGTGTCCGCTGTTCGTGGTGAAGCCGGAGGACTTTTCGGTCCGTCCGGCGGATGGGCGGAGCATTGATTTTTCCCTGCGTTATCGCTATGATTGTAAAGACTTTCCCGGGGAAGGCGCGGCAGGCTGTTTTTCTGCAGCCGGGCTGTGCTCCGGAACCGCGGAAAATGGCGCGGCGGGGGATCTGACGCAGCCGGGCAGTGCGCCTTGGCTGACGCCTGGTCCATCCTATGAAACGGCAGCAGGCGGCGCGGCGGAGCTTCAGATTGACGCAAGGCTGAGGACGCCGGCGCTGTATCAGGGCGAGAATGCGTCTCTGGCACTGGTGGCGGCCGGGCTGTTCCGAGGCGGACGAGGTGCGTGCCGCAACGGGAGTCAGGTATCGTCGTCGGAGCAGGCGATGGCAGGCGGCAGCAGCCTTCCGGCGGTTTCGGAACCGGAGAGGCATGATGTTCTGTCGGAGCGGGTGATGGCAGGTGGCAGCAACTTTCCGGCCGGTTCAGGACCGGAGAGGCATGTTGTTCTGTCGGAGCGGGTGATGGCGCACGGGATCTCGGAGGCGTTCTGGGAAGGACGTATGGAGGAGATTCTGCCGGGTGTTTTCCTTGACGGCGGGCATAATCCGGACGGGATCGGTGCATTTCTGCAGAGTGCCGCAGCGGTGCCGCTTCCGGCGGGCGGCCGGAGACTGCTGCTGTTCTCGGCGGTATCCGACAAGCAGGTCGGCGTGATGGCGAAGGAGATTCTGGATTCCGGGCTGTTTGCGCAGGTTGTTGCGGTCCCGATGCAGAATGAGAGAGGGCTTTCCGCGGAGCGGCTCGGGCAGTTTTTCCGGGATGCGCAGGGCGCCGGACGATCAGTGGTGGTGCCTGAGAGTGTGCCGGACGGATTCCGGACGCTGCTCGCGGAAAAGCGGCCGGAGGATCTGGTATTCGCGGCGGGGTCGTTATATCTTGTTGGAATGATCAAGGAGCTGTGCGGGGCAGGAATGAATTTGACGAGGGCATCAGGCAGCTGGTGCCCGGAGAAGTAAGCAGCAGCGGGAGAATACCGATGATTAAATTTGACGAGGAAATCAAGAGTTATAAGAAGAGTCTGGAGATCGGGGAGTCGGCGGACGCGATCTACAATCAGGACTTCACGGATATGGCGGACGTGGTGCTCGGGATCATGAAGGATGACAAGAAGAGTGCGAAAAAGCCGTCTTCATCACATCATGCGTGAAGAAATGCGTCTCAGAGGGAAGAAGCATATCATCCATTCAGGGAGAGAGATTGATGTTCTGCTATAACTGCGACAGTGAGCTCACATCGGCGGATGTGTGTCCGAACTGCGGCGCGGATGTCCGCAAATATAAGAAGATTATTTACGCGTCAAACCGGCTGTACAACGAGGGGCTGGATTTTGCGCGGGTCCGGAATCTCGGAAGTGCGGCGGATGTGCTGCGCCAGAGTCTGGCTTTCAACAAGTACAATATCGATGCCCGGAATCTGCTTGGGCTCATTTATTTTGAGACGGGTGAGGTGGCGCAGGCGCTCGCGGAGTGGGTGATCAGCTCGAATCTGCAGGACAAGCAGAACCGTGCGGTCTCATACATCAAGGAGGTGCAGAGCGACCAGAACCGGCTCAAGGCGTATGACACGGCGATCCGCAAGTACAACAAGTCGCTGGAATACTGCCAGAACGGCAGTCTTGACCTGGCGGTGATTCAGCTCAAGAAGGTGCTGCAGTACAATGCAAAATATCTGCGTGCCCGGCAGCTGTTAGCGCTCCTCTATATAGAAGCGGGGGAGTACGGCAGGGCGGAGAAGGAGCTTGCCTACTGCGCCAGACAGGATGTGGGCAATCCGACGACGCTGCGGTATCAGGCAGAGATCCAGGAGCGTAGGCTTCCGGAGGAGCAGGAGCAGAAAAAGCCGGAACCGGAGCAGGGCAGCGGCGTGGTGATGTACCGCGACGGAAACGAGACGATCATTCAGCCGGCGAACGGGCGCAGTCCCTCGCTGGAGCCGGCGGGCGCATCGCTTCCGATGACGCTCCTCAACATCGGCATCGGGCTCTTGGTCGGTGCCGCGGTGGTGGGCTTTTTCGTGCTGCCGGCGCAGGTCCAGAAGGTCCGCGAGGACGCGGCGGCGCAGCTCAAGATTGTCTCCGAGCAGTCGGACAACAAGACGGCGACGATCAGCGAGCAGAAGCAGCAGATCGACGATCTCACGAGCAAGAACGAGGATCTGGAGGACAAGGTCAAAACCTACAAGGAGGCGTCTGATTCGCTGACGGCGAGTGACGAGCTGTTCAAGGCAGCCAACGCGTATCTGACGGATGCAAGCGATCTTGACACCATCGGGCAGTGTTTTGCCGATATCGATTATGACACGGAGCAGAAGACGGCCAGCGAGGAGTACAAGAATCTGTACGAGACGCTGATTGGAATCGTCCGGCCGTCGCTGGTGCAGCATTATTACCGGACGGGATATCAGGCCTACGAAGGGCAGGATTTTGACACGGCGATCACGGATCTCGCGCTTGCAATCCGGTACGGGGACAAGGAGAACGACGAGAGTTATCCGGCGTCGCTCTACTACCTGGCCGACTCATATTATCTGCAGTACCGCGACGCGGACGAGGCGGACAAGAGCAAGTACGCGGACAATCTGACGAAGGCCCAGCAGTACTTCAGCCAGGTGCAGACGGATTTTGCGAGGACGTCGTATGCGTCCAACGCGGAGACGAGGATTCAGGAGATTTCTCTGCTGAAGAATCAGTCGGAGAAGACAGACAGCAACAGCGCGTCCGGCAGTTCCTCCGGAACGGGACGGAGCACAGCCGGCGGCACGACCAGTGCGGGCGGCAACTGACAAGGAAGGAGCACGCGAGAAGAATGGTCGTTTTTTCCGGCCTTGGATTTATATTTCGTTTCCTCCCGGTCTTTCTCGTTCTGTATTATGTCACCCCGGCAGAGTACCGGAATGCGATTCTCTTTCTCGGCAGCATGGTCTTTTATGCCGTGGGAGAACCGCATTTTGTTGTGCTGCTGCTTTTTCTCACGGTGGCGGACTGGCTCATCGGGAGGCTGATCGGGAAGAGAGGGCGCGCGGGCACGGTCTGGCTGTTTCTCGCCATTCTGCTGAATGGCGGCGTCCTGATCGGCTGCAAAATTGCCTCGCTCACGGTAGACGCGACTCTGCTTCCGCTGGGGCTGTCGTTCTACATTTTCAAGATGCTTTCGTATGAGGCGGATCTGTACCGCGGTGTGATTCCGCGTTCCCCGGCGTTCATCGACGCGGCGGCGTATTTTACGATGTTTCCGCAGGTGACGGAGGGGCCGATCATGCGCTACAGCGACGGGTTTACGGACCGGGTCGGCGGGGAGCTGATGCCGGGGCATGCGTCGCACGCGCACAGGCCGCGGCACGCGGTGCCGGCGGATGTCGTCGGGCACAGCGATATTGTCGGGCACGGGCGTCGGGTACACGCGGACGGCATTGAGGACGGGCTGATCTGTTTTATCATCGGACTGTCGATGAAGGTACTGCTGGCGGACCGCATCGAGTATCTCTGGAACGCGCTCTCCACGATCGGGTATGCGAGTATCTCGACGCCGCTCGCGTGGATGGGGGCTTATGCCTACACGTTCCGGCTGTATTTTGACTTCTGGGGATATTCGATGATGGCCGCGGGCGTCGGCATGATGCTGGGGTTCCCGTTTGTGCGGAATTTTGCCCACCCGTACGCGAGTCCGAACATCACATCGTTCTATCGGGACTGGCACGTGACGCTCGGCGCGTGGTTCCGCGACTATCTGTACATTCCGCTCGGCGGGAGCCGCGGCGGGACGGGCCGGACGATCTTCAATCTGTTCCTGGTGTGGCTGGTCACGGGGCTGTGGCACGGCGGCACGCTGAATTATGTGATCTGGGGACTCGTCCTGTTTGTGCTGATCGTGTGGGAGAAGTTTGTGGTCAGGGGGCTGCTGCGGCGCTTCCCGTTCCTTGGGCATCTTCACGTGTTTCTGCTCATTCCGCTGACGTGGGTGATCTTCGCCATCCCGGATATGACGCAGCTGCGGATTTATTTCAGCCGGCTGTTTCCGTTCCTGGTGCACGCCAGCGCGGCGGGCATGGAGAACGGGGATTTCGTGAAGTACGCGAAGCTGACATGGCCGCTCTTTATCGCCTCCGCGGTGCTGTGCATTCCGGCGGTGTCGGAGTGGTTTTGGAAGCACCGGAAGCACCCGGCGATGCTTGTGCTGCTGCTCGCTTTATTCTGGATGTCTGTTTACGTCAGCGCGAACAGCGGGTCGAACGCGTTCATGTATTTCAGCTATTGAGACGGAAAGATCTTTGATGGCAGGAGAACTGCCGGCAGGACTGCTGAGATACCCATCCGGCTGATGTCTGAATCGATACAGAGGTTATATGAAGAATCGTTTTCGCAAATTATTCCGCGGGATGCGGCGCACTCCGCTTGTGCTGCTGGTCGTGATTTCGGCGGCGCTGTTCGTGGCGCTGATGATTCCGGGCATCGGCAAAATTTATGATATCTCGGACTGGAATCCGGTGGAGGAGCCTCTGCTGCTCACCGGGATGGAGCGGATTCACGACGGTGTCTGGCCGTGGCAGGTGTATGCAGAGGAAACGGGGCATGACGGAAGCGGCGAGGCCGGAGAGGCGGATGGGGCTGACGCAGCCGTGGCGGACGTCGACGGCAGCAGCGGATTGGACGGACGAAGCGGCGCGGTAAACGGCTCTTCGGGTGCTGGGGCATCTGGCGCGGCGACGGAAGACGGAAATGGAGTCGACGCGGCTGGTGCCGTAGACGGCATCGGCGAAGATGAACAGGCTGAAGTTTCCGGAAGCGACGGCAGCAGCGGAGCAGGCGGTCAAGGCGATGACGCGGCCGGCTCGTCGGACGGCGGAGCGTCTGGCGCAGCGGGATCTGCGGCGACGGAAGACGGGGATGCAGCCGCGGCGGCACTGCAGAAGGCGAAGGAGAGCAATCCGACCTATATTCATGCCGATCACATGCCGGCAGAGGTGAATGACAAGGTCGTGGAGGCGAAGGATTACGGTCTTGCTGACAAGCATTATCTCTCGCCGGACGACACGGTCTACAACACGGATACGGAGGGAACTTTCGCGCAGAACGGGGATTATTATTTGTTCACGGACGTGGACGACTCGTATCTGGCGGATGCACTGATCATCGGCGACTCGAGAACGGAGGGACTGCACGGATTCACATCCATGCAGAAGAGCACGTATTTTGCCTCGAAGGAGGGGCTCTCGGTCTACAACTTCTGGGACAAAGAAGTGAATTATTATGAGCCGGGGAAGGATGCCGCAAAGAAATCCATGGATGAGGTCCTCGCGGGACGAACATTTGGCAAAATATATATTTCGCTTGGAATCAATGAGCTCGGCATCGGAACGACGAAAAAGTACTACGATAATTACCGGGAGATTCTGGCGAAGATACGGGAGGCGCAGCCGGACGCGGTGATTTTCATCGAGGGGATGATGCATGTGTCGGAGAAGCTGAGCTCGACGAGCAATGTGTTCTCCAACACGATCGTGGTGCAGCGGAACACCGCAGTGGCGACGCTCGCGAACGGGCATGATATTTTCTATATTGATATGAATTCGGTCCTATGTGATGCGGACGGCAATCTGCAGGCGGATATGACCGGGGACGGAATTCATCTGTATGCATCGGAATATGAGAAGTGGCACGCGTTTCTGCTGACGCGGGGAATTCAGACGACGAGCGGCGCGGCAAACAACGGTGCGGCGGACGGCAGTGCGGCCGTTGGTGGAACAGCGGGTGACGGTGTGACGGAAGACAGTGCAGCACAGGGGTAGAGGGTCCGGCATCAGCAGGGCGGAGCGGCATCGGGAACGGGCCGGGCATGCCCGTTTGTGATATGATGAGGCAGGCGATTTGTTCTGTGCGATGAAACAAGTGATTTGTTTTGCGTGAGGAAACAAGTAATTTGTTTTGCAGGGATATCAGATTATGAGAACGATTGAATTCAAGATGGAGCGGGAAGGGCTGCTTCATAAGGGAGACAAGGTTCAGATCACGGAGGGTGTGCTTCCGTCCAATTATTATTACACGATCGCGCCGTCACTCGCGATGAGCGGAAATATTCCGCTGAATCAGCGGCTGAAGTCGCGGGAGGGTGTGGTGACGGACGTGCGTGAGAATGAGCGCGGGTATTATGTCACCGCCGTGTTTGACGAGGAGGAGCCGAGGCGGTAAGGCGCGGCGCCGGGCGATGTGGATGTCATCGACATGGCAGGAGCAGTGCGGGAGAAAGAAGGGCCGGAGCGGTAAAGCATGAGGCTGAGAAATGGATTATATCTGTGTCTGGGGGCGCTGATCTGGGGCACCGCGTTTGTGGCACAGAGTGAAGGAAATCATTATATGGGGCCGGTCACGTTTCAGGCGGCTCGGAGTGTCCTGGCGGTTTTGTTTCTTCTGCCGCTGGTGCTGGTGCGGAAGCACGCGCGGGACAGGCGGATCGCGGAGGGAGACCGGAATGTGCCGGTTTACAGCAGGAGCAAGCTGCTGCTCGGAGGACTCTGCACGGGAGCATTTCTGACGGCGGCATCCACGCTGCAGCAGATCGGCCTTGTGGGCACGGATGTCGGAAAGAGCGGATTTCTCACGGATCTGTACATCGTGCTTGTCCCGGTGCTCGCCTTTTTTCTGACGGGCAAGTCGAGTCTCCGGATCTGGATCAGTGTGCTGATCGCGGCGCTTGGACTGTATTTTCTCTGCTTTGGCGGCTCCGTGGAGATCGGAAGGTATGATCTGATTTTGATTCTGTGTGCGTTCTTCTTCGCCTGCCAGATTACATGCGTGGATTATTTCTGCAGGTTCTGCGATGGCGTGGAGCTGTCGCTGATGCAGTTTGTCACGACGACGGTGATCTCGGTGATCCTGAGTTTTATGTTTGAGAAGCCTGAGATCGGTGGGATTCTTGAGGGATGGTTCCCGCTTTTCTACGCGGGGATTCTCTCGAGCGGCGTGGCGTACACGCTGCAGATTGTCGGGCAGAAGGGACAGGATCCGACGGTGGCGTCGCTGATCATGTCTCTGGAGTCGGTGATCTCGGTGATTTCGGGCTGGCTGATTCTGCACCAGACGCTGTCGGTGCAGGAGGGGCTGGGATGTGCGCTGATGTTTCTGGCAACGATTTTTGCCCAGATTCCGATCGGGAGGAAGAAAGCCGCGGAGGCGCAGGCACGGTGAAGAGCTGCGGCGGATCAGGCTTATGCCGGAGCGGATGAAGCGGCTATGGGGTGAGCAGGATGCCGGTGAGGTGGAGATGGGAGGTGAGCGGATGACTGGAAGAGGCAAACATGGGCTGCGTGCCGCGGCGGTATTGCTTGGAGCGATGATTCTGCTCTCGGGCTGTGCCGGCGCGCGGGAGTCGGATGCGGTGTCGAACGCGATGCTTGCCATCGGGGACCGGGACTTCGAGGGAGCGGTGAAGACGCTCGAGGCGGCGGAGAAGGACGGAGAGCATTCGCGCAGCCTGTTCCGGGCGCTCGGCATCGCCGAGATGGGGATGGGAGATTATCAAAGCGCCGCAGAGTATCTGGAGAAGGCGCTTACTAAGAGCTCCGGCATCCCGGATGACTGTGATTTTGACATCAACTTTTATCTCGCGTCCTGTTATTTCAAGCTCGGACGCAATGAGGACGCGAGGGATGTTTATAACGCGATCCTGGCGATGCGGCCGGAGAGCGTGGAGGGACACCGGCTCCGGGCGACGGTGGATCTCGCGGAGGGAGATGCGGATGCCGCGGACGCGGATTTCCGGAAAGCCATCGAGCTCGCACCCACGGATTTTGACGGGATGATCGCAGCCTACGAGACGATGAAGTCATACGGGCAGGAGGAGAAGGGACAGGCGTATCTGAAGGAAGCGCTGGACAAGTCGGCCTCGATGTCGGATTATGACAAGGGGCGCATGTACTATTATCTCGGCGATTATGACAGCGCCAAGGCGAGTCTGGAGAAGGCGGGCAAGGCGGAGAACGGGAGCTACCGGACGACGCTGCTGCTCGGGCAGACCTACGAGGCGCTGGGGTCGCACGATTATGCGGCGGACACGTACGAGAAGTATCTGGCAAGTGACCAGACGCACGCGGAGATTTATAATCAGCTGGGGCTGTGCCGGCTGCAGCTGAACAATCCGAAGGCGGCGCTGACGGCGTTCCAGACGGGTGAAAAGATCACCGGGAACACCATCATGCAGAGCCTGCGCTTCAATGAGATCGTCGCCTACGAACGGCTCGGCGATTTTGAGAAGGCGGCGGCGCTGATCGAGTCGTATTTGAAGCAGTATCCCGAGGATACGGAGGCGCAGCGGGAGGCAATTTTCCTGCGGACGCGGTGAGCGGCAGGATGGACAGAGTATCATGAACTGATAAAATCTCATTTTGGAGGCAATATGATTCAGAAGCTGATTGATGGAATCCGCCGGACCGGAGCACCTGTGGTGGTAGGTCTTGACCCGAATCTGAGTTTCATTCCCCAGGAGCTGGTTGAGGAAGCAAGGCAGGCGGTAAAAAACCGCGACGCGGTGTACGAGGACGATCTGGAGATCGCCGCGGAGGCGGTCTGGCATTTCAACAAGGATATCATCGATGCGGTGGCGGATCTGATTCCGGCTGTGAAGCCGCAGATTGCGATGTACGAGCAGTTCGGCATCCCGGGACTGAAGGCATTCTGGCGCACGGTCCGGTATGCGCGCGAGAAGGGGCTGATTGTGATCGGCGACGTGAAGCGCGGCGATATCGGCTCGACTTCGGCGTCGTATGCGATCGCGCATCTGGGGAGGATCGAGGTCGCGGGGAGCAGCAGCCGCGTGTTCGACGAGGATTTTGCCACCGTGAATCCGTACCTCGGAAGTGACGGCGTGAAGCCGTTCATCGAGGTCTGCAATCAGAATGACCGCGGCATTTTCGTGCTGGTGAAGACATCGAATCCGAGCAGCGGCGAGTTCCAGGATCTGAAGACGGAGGACGGCCGGCCGCTGTATGAGGTCGTGGGCGAAAAGGTCGAGGAGTGGGGACGCCTGTCCATGGACGGCGAATTCAGCAATGTCGGCGCGGTAGTCGGCGCGACATACCCGGAGCAAGGCAGGGCACTCCGCAAAATTATGCCGCACGCCTATATTCTGGTGCCCGGTTACGGCGCACAGGGCGGAAAGGGCTCTGACCTGGTTCATTTCTTCCGCGAGGACGGGCTCGGTGCCATTGTGAATTCCTCGCGTGGAATCATTGCTGCCTACAAGAAGGACGCATATAGCAAATTTGGGCCGGAGCGGTTCGCGGAGGCCGCGCGTGCCGCTGCGGAGGATATGATTGAGGATATTCAGGGAGCGCTGCGCGGCGCCGGCATTGAGATCCGGTGAAGCACGGATTTTTACGGAATTGAGTGGAACGGATGCCGCCGGGAGTGCGGCGCGGGGGATGGCGATGGAAAATTACAAGCAGGACTTCATCAGGTTCATGGTGGACAGCGATGTTCTGAGGTTCGGTGAGTTTACGCTGAAGAGCGGGAGAAAGTCGCCGATCTTCATGAATGCGGGGCTGTATCAGAGCGGGTTCCAGCTCACGAGGCTCGGGGAGTTTTATGCGCGGGCGATTCACGACACGTACGGGCTGGAGTTTGACGTGCTGTTCGGGCCGGCATACAAGGGAATTCCGCTGGCGGTCGCGACGGTCATGGCGCTCAGCACGCTTTATGGTGCAGACATCCGGTATTGTGCGAACCGGAAGGAAGTGAAGGATCACGGCGACAAGGGGATTCTGCTCGGCAGCAAACTGCACGACGGGGACCGTGTTGTGATCATCGAGGACGTGACGACATCCGGCGCCTCCATGGCAGAAACGGTTCCGATTCTGCGGGCGCAGGCGGATGTTGACATTCTGGGGCTGATGGTTTCGCTTGACCGTCAGGAGAAGGGCATCGACACGGAGAAGAGCGCGCTCGAGGATATTAAGGACAGGTACGGATTCCCGGCGCACGCGATTGTGACGATGGCTGAGGTGCGGGAGTATCTGTCGAAGAACTCTATTGATGGGGAACTGCTGATCGACGAGAAGATGAACGCGGCGCTGGATGCCTACTACGCGGAGTACGGCGCGAGGGCGTGAGGAGCGTCATATTCGCGGAGGCGGGGATTTTGTCAGGGACAATCCACATAGGAGAGCAGGAACGTGGTTCAGCCAGTCAAGCGGAAGAAACATCTTTTTACAAGCAAAAAAATGTCGATGCGGGCGCTGATGAGCGACTGTCTCGGGGCGATTGCAGCGACGTTCACATGTGTGACGGTGTATCTCACGTTCCGGAACGGCGGGCAGGCAACGCCGCGGTACGCGACGGCCTTTTTCCTGTGTATTGTCATGGCGTTAGTCGGGCTGATTATCGCGATTTTGTCGCGCAAGGAGCGGGATATTTACTATTTCTTCTCGTATCTCGGGATGGCGCTGAACGGCGCGGTGCTGCTGGCCGGCGCGGGAGTGATGTATCTGGGGCTGAGGTGAAGGGACAATTCGGGAGGCATGGATGTTTTACAGGGAAGATGGAATGGATGAGGTGGAGGCGGAGCGTTTCGCTCTCGCCAGTGGGAGAATCCGGGAGGTACCGGAGGAGTGTATGGAGAGGCTGAAGGCTGCGCCGGTGTTTGCGGAGTATTTCCGCAGGACGGCGCAGTTTCTGGTTATGGCGCTGGAGGAGCGGGATTTTCTGGCGCGCGGCGGGCAGGATGCGGCGGAGGAGGGAGAACTTGCGGCGAGGAATCGGGCGCTGTATGAGGATGTGCTGCCGGAGCATTATGGGGAGAGTTTCGTGAATCCGGGGTATGCGGCACAGGAGCTCGGCGGTGAGTACGGGCCGGTGCTCTGTGCGATTGCGTATGAGATGCGGTCGGTGATTTCTCTGTTGTATCAGGGGGCGGCGGCGCACGCGCTGATCCGGTATGAGCTGTTTCTGGAGGTGTACGGAGCGTTCACGGCAGCGGCGCCGGCGCTGCCATCGGCAAAGGATCTGAGGGGAAGGTTGAGGGATTATCTGTCTGATTACGCGGAGTATGAGAGTGAATATGAGCAGAGGATAAGTCTCCTGGACGATGATTCGCTCGCCTGCCGTATCGTGCGGGGAGCGGATCTGTCGGATACGCGGTATCTCTATGCTTACGGGGAGTATGTCACTGCGGATGAGATGGGCGCTGCGTCTTTTCTGCGCGATCTTCCGGAGGAGAAGCTTGCGCTCTGTGCCGATACGTTTACGGAGGGGTATCGGACGGGCTTCGCTGTGACGGGGAAGGATCTGTCCAAAAAGCAGTTCTGCAGTGTGTACTATCATCTGGGGTTTGAGCGGATGATGCGGCGGGCGTTTGAAAATTTTGACCGGATGGGTCTGCGCACGGCGGCGCCGTTCGAGGTGCCGACGCTGTTCCGGCGTCATCTCTCCGAGCGGGTCGGCTGGGCAGGGGCGGATGCGAATCCGCAGCTGCGTTTCGATCACCGGGAGGACGACGCGCTGGTGCTGGACCGCGCGCTCGCAGGGCGCCGCATCGAGGCGCTCTCCGAGGCATATGAGCATCTCCCGGATGCAAAATTCTACGCGGGGCCGGCAGTGCTGGAGGTGTTCGGCGGGGCGCCGTTCACACCGGCCGACAGTCCCAGCAGGATTTCATACGATGAAACGCAGACGGGGATCTCTGCGTCGTTCAATACGAAGGCTTATATGCTCTACGCGAAGGCTGTAGTGGCGGAGGAGCGGAGTTTCACGATCATCGATTTTCCACTGCCGTCGATCGCGGACACGCCGGCGCATTATGCTGAAATTTTTGACGCGGTGATCCGGATCAACACGCTGGATTATCATCAGTATCAGGAAATGCAGGCGCGTCTCATCGATGCGCTGAATGAGGCGGATCACGTGGAGGTGAAGGGCTGCCATGGAAACCGGACAGACCTTTCGGTGAAGCTGTTTCCGCTGACGGATCCGGCGCATCAGGCCATTTTCGAGAACTGTGTGGCGGATGTGAATATTCCGGTTGGGGAGGTCTTCACCACGCCGGTGCTGGAGGGAACCCATGGACTGCTGCAGGTGAGCAGCGTGTACCTGGAGGGGCTGCGGTTTGATGATCTGTGGCTTCGCTTCGAGGACGGACGCGTGACCGATTACGGCTGTGCGAATTTTGCCGATCCGGCGCAGGGGCGCAGGTACATTGAGGAGAATATTCTGTTTCATCACACGGGGCTGCCGATGGGAGAATGCGCAATCGGCACGAACACGACGGCGTTTGTGCTGGCGCGCAAATTCGGCATGGAGGCAAAGCTGCCGATCCTGATCGCGGAGAAGACCGGACCGCACTTCGCGGTCGGGGATACCTGCTATTCGAATGAGGAGGACAACCGCACGTTTAACCCGGACGGGAAGGAGATTGTGGCGAAGGAGAACTCTGTCTCCTGCCGCAGGAAGGAGGATCCAGAGGGCGCGTATTTTGGCTGTCACACGGATATCACGATTCCCTACGATGAGCTCGGGGAGTACACGGCGGTGCGCGCGGACGGGAGCAGGACTCCGATCATCCGGGACGGGCGGTTCGTCCTGCCGGGGACGGAGGCGCTGAACAGGCCGTTTGAGGAGGAGTAAACCGGGCTGCGGAGCGGCAAGGGCCGATGAACGTAAGAAATTATTATATGGAACGGCTTTGTCGTTGCGCGGTAAAGCGGGCTGCGCAGCGGCGAGGGCTGATGAACGTAAGGAATTATTATGTTGAATGGCCCTGTCGTTTCGGGTACACTTAGCCTGTCAATGAAACAGGTATGGTGCCCGCGGTCCGACAGGCGGAATAGTGATTTTA
>Ga0256406_1005747_pt1 | contig 12995 bp, 8 predicted proteins | sample RumenRJG_03DNA_FD_185986 | JGI IMG/M metagenome (GOLD analysis project Ga0256406, IMG submission 185986) | Bovine rumen microbial communities from Lethbridge, Alberta, Canada - RJG_03 | ecosystem: Host-associated > Mammals > Digestive system > Stomach > Rumen | place: Canada: Alberta | collected...
TGTCTATGTAAAGCTGCCCAATGGTAAAATCATCAATAAAACCTTATTTCTGACCGACGAGCAGGGGCAGATCAAGCCTTTATTTGACATGTAGGAGATTTTGGGTGACGCAACGCTAAAGTCAGGACGTCGACGGAACAAAGTATATTCTTGAAAGCACAGAGGTTCCATCGATAACCATCAAAGCTACCAACAACACTCTCAACGTACCGGTTCGCAAGCCGTACACAGCCACCCTCAATGTTACCAAGAACATCAACGGAACGGCAACAACGGCAACGACCGCGTTGACCGAGACCGACGACCACGTAGCTACATGGTCATACGCATTTCCACTATATGCAAAGGGCAGTGACGGAGTGTATTACAAGACTGATGCGACCACCTTCGGCGAGACGGGAACGTTCACCGACGGTGAGACCATCAACAAGACTGTCGACTATACTACTGCCGACAACGACATTGTATTCTACAGTGAAGGCGAGGCTGCAACAGTCAACAGTGTCAATTACAACTATTCCAATGGTGCCGACGGCCATGTTGCACCCCAGAACGGCCGTAACCGCGGTATCTCCGTCGGTTCACTCGACGCAGGAAGATACAGTTTCGATGTCGTCTTCACTGGTGTAAACAGGCGCAACTTAGGTCTCCGTCACGCCACCGACGACCCATTGATAATTGTACAGCCTACAAAGACCGGCGAGAGCAGCACTGAGTTTACGCTCGACGCTACCACTGCCGACTTGTACATTAACGGTGCTAATTATTTAGATGCAAGAACCCTCCAGTCAGAAGACTTCGATTATGTTGTCATCCGCCGCGTAAACAGCGTGTCGGCAGAAATCAACACAGAATCGAACCCTACCTCTTTCTGTAGCACCTCGACAGTCACTGTCCCTGAGGATGTTATGGTTTACATTGCCACATCAGCTGACAACAACACCGTTCAGCTCGAGCGTGTTGACACAAAGGTTATCCCTGCCGGAACAGGTGTTATCCTCTACAGCGCAGAGGCAGGCATCAAGGCTCTCACCGTAGGAGGTACCGCCGATGCATCCCTCTACACCAACAATATCTTCAAGGCAGCCACAAGTGACGTCACCGCCGGCGACAACAACTACGCTCTCGTGAAAGGCCGTCAGAGCTTCGCCAAGGTTAAAGCCGGTGTCACCATCCCGGCAGGCAAGGCATACCTCGAGATCACAGCCGGCAGTAAACTCGCCATCAACTTCGGAGGTGAAACAACTGGCATAAGCAAGGTAGCAACAGAACAGACAGCGCCTGAGAATACAGCAATGTACAATCTTGCCGGACAGCGCGTCAGCAACAGCTACAAAGGTATCGTCATCAGAAACGGCAAGAAATTCATCAACAAATAATAACTTTACAAATACGATAAACGATTATGAAGAAATATATCAGACCTGCAATACGCGTAAAGGAGATAAGTGAGGAACAAGGAATTCTCGCTGCAAGTGACAATTCTTTCGGCAACAAATATATCAAGGTGGAGATCTATAACGACACGCCTATCGAGACCTCATCAAGCATTGGAGCCAAGCATAACATCTGGGATCCTGAAGACACGGAAGAATAAGTTCCGATAAGCACAATAAGAAGATGGGGGTGTACCAAAATAATCCGGTACATCCCCATTTTTATTAACTCTGTTAGCGGTTACCGATGAGAAACCGTCAAGCCGACACACGACTAAAAAGTTTCCTTTGTAATCCGCGTTTATGCCATTTTAAGTTTTAGTGACAGCAATAACTAAAAAAAGGACACATCAGAGAATGATGCATCCTTTTTATTTTTGATTATCGTCGCTATTTTCCGCAACGATAATGATTGTCATCCAATAAACTTGAACGGCTCACCGTTAATTACTTTCCGAAAAGCTGCTCTGTACAGGATAGCCCTTATTCCACTTGAAGATAAAGTCACCGCCAGTACTCAGAGAAGAACCATCACTGAGAAGGAATGTCAACTCAAGAACACCATTGTTATTGGTGAATGAGCAATAATCAGGATATTTATCGGAGTAGTATAAATAGTCCAAGCCCTGATTTTTGCTGTAACCGGCGAATATATCATAACGACCATTCTTGAATCCGACATTACCATTAGCATCCATAGTGAACTGCAGGTTCGATGTCAGACCGGTCATCTTCTTCAGAGGCTGTACCAGACGATAGATATCAGTTCCGTCGGCATGCTGCACAGCAACGGTACCAGAGTCACCGGTAAATGTATTCTCGATGAACATACCACTACCGGCCGACAACCAGTTATAGTCGCGCAAAACGGTCACGCGCAAAGTATCGAGACCATAGTTACTCTTCTGGTCAGAAGGCAGTGCGATATCAACAGTCTGCGACTCACCGATCTGCAAAGAGAATGGGATGTCAACCTCTTTGCTTGTCTGACCTGCTGCGAAACTGACTGTCGATGGAACCTGAAAGGCATCGTTGTCACCCGAAAGATTGAATGTCTGTTCAGTTGTCGAGTCCATACGTCCTACATTAATCTTCAGCACCTGCTGGTCATCAGGACCGTAAGTCACATTAGTCGAACTGGCATAGAGATAAGCCCCATTATCGGCAGTTCCCGGAGTGAAATCCTCATCGTCGGCAGCACAACCGGCCAAGGCTACTACAGCGAGAGCAGCCATGAGCATGGGCGTGAATTTTCTGAATATATTTTTCATTGTCGTAAATTCTAATTAAAAATAATGATTACTCATCCGGAACAGCTGTAGGCACTGAGCCCGGTGTGTTCTGTTCGGCCGATGTAATCTGCTTGTTGTACTCATACTCACTCTCCGGTATCTGGAACAGCAGAATAGGATCACCTGCCGGGATATTGAACACGTCATTAGTATCGTATCCGCCTCCACGACGGTCGATGCCCGTATTCAGACGCAGATTGTCGAGGTAAGAGAATCCCTCGCCCCAGAGTTCTATGCGCCTCTGCAGATATACAGCTTTCTGAACGTCGGCAGCCGATGTTGCAGAGAGGGTAAACTCAGGATCACGATATGTTCTGACGAAAGAGGTCAGAGTAGCAGCACCGGCAGCAGGGTCACCGGCCATAGCCTGAGCCTCAGCCTTTATCAGATACATCTCCTCAACACGCATGAGAGGAATATCGGAAGAGTTGGTAGACGTGCCGACAGATCCCTTGTAAGGTGCGTACTTCACCTGCGTGTACGGCAGCAGTCCGTTAGACGTAGCATAGTTCTGCTGCTCAGCGGTCAGCGTTGCGCCGACGCCGTTGCCATCGAGGAACCAGTTCTTTCGTGCATCAGTAGCAGATATCTTGTCATAGAGTTTCAGGTTGATGCGCTTACTGACGACACCACCTGTTCCTGACACATAGCCATAACTGAGTGAGCCCATCATCGAAGGGAAGTTACTAATGCCTGTCGTAACGACACGGTCAGTCTCAGAGGTCTTGATACCCCACAGCCAGTCGTTCTCACTCAAGCTGTTGAACGATGGAACGCTTGCCTCAGCCCTCGACTTCGGCGTAGCGCCTCCGTTTTGAATAGCGTAGTCGGCATCCTTCTCTGCCTCACTCCATTTGTTCATCACGAGATAGACACGTGCACGTAATCCATGAGCGACAGCCGAGCTGACATATCTCTTGTCGGGGCGTGCCACTCCGTTGCTCTCACTCTTATCAAGGGCATCGATAGCGCGGTCGAGGTCGGAGAGGATCTGATCGTAGGTCTGCTTCAGTGTTCCGCGTGGGCAACCAGCCGTAGCCACTTCATTAGAATTCTTCTCCGTGATGATTGGCACACCAGAGGCTGATGCCGGGTCGACCTGGCTATACGTCTTCTGATAGAGCTGTGCGAGGGTGAAATAGTCGAACGCACGAACGGCGAGAGCCTGTGCGAGGTCGTATTGCAGTGTAGGGTTCGTTGTTGCCGAGTCGACGGTTGCCGTCACGGCGTTACAAGTGTAAATCTGGTTGTAGAGTGTGCTCCAGATCTCACGTGTGTCATCCGATGTGCTTCTGTTGTCGGTATAAGAGAGAGCATGACGGAACCAGTTATAACCTACGTTGTGACAAACCATGTCGGTGCCGCGGCTGTCGAGTATCATCATGATAGCAGGATAACCGAAATCGTTCTGCTGATTATCATCCTCAGACCAAATAGCAGAATACTGATAGAAATTGGATGTTATTGCCGATACAGCCGCCGACAGACGTTCCGGATTCTGCTCTACGGCAGTAGACTTCTGGTCGGAGGTGACGACATCACCTAAAGGCTCAGTGTCGAGGCAGCTGGAGAAGGCCACCACCGAAAGTCCCATTAATATATATTTCGTTATTTTCATATTGTTATTGTCATTATATGATTAGAAAGTCAGCTTCAAACCGCCTGTAAGTGAACGACGTGATGTATAGAAGCTTGTTGAGGCGCTAACGATTCCCAAGCGCGGGTCGAGACCCTGACGGGCAGAGAACAGTGCCACATTGTCGGCAGCGAAGTAAATTCTAAGTCCTTCGATTCCGATCTTTGCAGTAAAGTTCTTTGGCAGGGTATAACCCAAGGTGATATTATCAATTGAGAAATAATCAGAGCTGATAAGGAATCTGTCGCTGGTAGAGTTGGCATAGTTGTCCACACCGTCTGCGCGTGGCACGTCAGTGTTGGTGTTTGTAGGAGTCCATGAGTTCAGGATATCCTTATGCCAGTTCTGTCCGGCAGTGAAACCGTTGCCAGTATCCATGAGATCCTGGTATCCTGTATCGAAGATTTGTCCGCCAAGCTGGAAACTTGTCTGGATGGAGAAGTCGAAGCCTTTCCACTCGAGTGACGTGCCGAAGCCGCCGAACATGTCGGGAAGCAGTGAGCTTGTAGAGCGGCGCGCATAGTTGTATGCGTTTGTCCAGTCGGTTGTCGACTCGTAGATGTAATTGCCGTTCTCGTCCTTCACCGGCTGCTTCTTGTCGTCGACTTTCACTCCGGTATAGAGAGCCTCACCGGTCTTCGGGTCAACGCCCTCATAGTGCACGAGGTAGAGGTTGTAAATGCTCTGGCCCTCCTTATATATGCGATTGCCGGAAATGTACTGTCCGTTTTCATAATCGCTTGAGAGCTTATAGATATTGTTCTTCTGGAATGTCATATTGAGCGACACATCCCACTTGAAATCCTTTGTACGGAAGATGCCGTAGTTGGCTTCAAACTCAAGTCCGTAGTTCTGCACCGTTCCCATGTTGACAGGTATAGAACTGTAACCGTTGCTCGCAGCCACATGCTTGTAGTCGAGCAGGTTGCTTGTAGCACGGAAGTAATAGTCGAGCGAACCGGTCAGGCGTCCTTTCCAGAAGCTGTAGTCAACACCGAAGTCCAGTGCGTTTGTCTTTTCCCATTTCAAGTCAGGATTACCCTTGTATGCCAGAGCGCCGTCGGAGAATACACCGTCAGCACCGGTCATTTTATACATATCCTCGTATGCGTAGAATGAATAATAATCAGCGCTTGAGGCATGGTTGTCGTTACCCGTCTGTCCGAACGACCCACGAATCTTCAGCAGGTCTATCCAGTCGACATCTCTCAGCCAGCTTTCCTTCTTCATGTTCCATCCGAATCCGAGCGAGAAGAAGTTACCCCATCTGTTGTCCTTTGCGAAAGCCGATGTACCGTCGCGGCGATAGCCTAAATTGACGAAGTAACGCTCATCCCAGTTATATGTTCCGTTGAAGAAGAAGCCGGCAGTGTTGTATTCATGAGCAATACCCGAACCGCGGCGCTGGTCGATGGTATTGCCCACAGTGTAGTCGCCCATCTTGTACAGGTTCTGACCGTCGGCATAGAACTCTTCTAACTTGTAGCGATAGCCTTCGAAACCTGCCGTGAGGTTGAGGTTATTCTTTCCGAAAGAGTTATTGTAGTTGAGCAGGTACTGGTGTGTCAGTGCGCTCTGATGCAGTTCCATCTGCATGTTCTCACCGCCATAGCTTGCCGTCTGTCCATACTTCGGGTTAGTTGAGGAATGCAGACGTGTATTGTCGACATGCAGTCCGAGACGTGCCGTCACCGAGAATCCGTGAGTAAGGTCAGCCTTTGCGAACCAGTTTCCGTCGACGATATCCATGAGATATTCGTTAGTATTATACTGCAGGTCGCTCAGAGGGTTGGACAGTGACATGAAGTTACGTGTGTTGTTTGAGCTTACACCGTCACCATAGTCATATATTTTCTTTCCTGTCGTAGCATCATACTTTATATTACCCTGTGCGTCGCGTACGAAGATAGGATAGATAGGCGCGATGTTGTTGGCAATATAGAATGCGTTCATTGATGAGGAGGCATCATCCGATGTCTGGTCATCAGGAGAGTAGCTGTTAGTGTGCGTGAAAGCGACATTACTGCCGATGGTCAGCCACTTACGAGCTTTATACTCTACATTGGTACGTGTGTTGTAGCGCTTGAAACCGGATCCTTTGATAGTACCCTGGTCATCGAGGTATCCGAAGGATGCATAGTAATTCAGTTTGTCGGAAGCACCACTGACATTGATGTTGTACTCCTGTCGCAATGTAGTCTTGAACGTCTCGTCCTCCCAGTCATCAGGAGTGTAGTAGTACTGTCCGTCGGTGTATCCGAGTTTTGCCAACGGGTTGAGCTTACCATCACGTCCGATGAGCATCTGTCCTTCCGGAAGGGTGTAAATCTGATAACCCGTCTGGGCGGTAAGGTTCTTGTTTGCCAGTTGCCATGCAGCGTCAGCGCTCATGTGGTTGTTGAGAGTATAACCGTTATAGAGTGTCTCGTATAACTTCTCATAATATGTGCCCGGCTGACCGATAACATCATAGTTCGGCACCTCGCGGCTATTGGCACCCCACTTGGCGTCGACAGTGATACGGGCTTTCCCCTGCTGTCCCTGCTTAGTGGTAATCATCACGACACCGTTGGCACCTCTTGAACCGTACAGTGATGTAGAGACGGCGTCCTTCAGAACTGTCATCTTGGCAATATCATTAGGGTTCAGCGCACTCAGGTCACCGTCGTAAGGCACACCATCGACGACATACAGCGGTGATGTCACACCGTTGATGGAGCTGATACCACGTATGCGAATCGTAGCGCTCGTTCCCGGCTGACCGTTAGTCTGATAGCTCTGCACACCGGCCATGGTACCGGTAAGAACCTGGGAGACGTTAGATGTAAGACGATTCTCAATCTTGTCGGCCTTGATTTCCGACGCTGCACCGGTATATGCCGATTTCTTTGCTGTTCCGTAAGCCACGACCATCACCTCATCGAGGTTCTGCTGGTTCGACTTGAGGACAATCTTCATGTTCTGACGAGCCTGGAGTGTCTGTGAGTCCATACCGATATACGACACCGTAACCTTGTTGCCGGCACCCTGCGGTATGGTGAAATCAAAATTACCGTCGACATCGGTAACGGCGCCGACATTCGTGCCGACGACGACAACAGATGCGCCGATGACAGGCTCTCCGTCGGCACTGCTTGTGACATTACCTGAGACGTGAGTCTGGGCAAGCACCCCCCCCACCAAGAGGAAGAAGCCTGCTAAAAGCATTGTTAACCTTTTTACCATTGATACTTAATTTATTTGAGTTGTTTTCTTTCTCTTTCGTGCTATCCTACTTATACACACTGTTGGCAAGTGTTATTCCATCATTGCCCATCTGATTAAATACTAACGTCTGTTCTGCAATCAATCTGTTATTATTTTTAAACCTTTTCACAAAGGAAACATACAACTGTAAGAAAAACGCAATAATTGTTATAAACAGGTGCAAAGTTATTAACTTAAATTCAATTAACCAAAAGTTTTATGTTATTTATATTCACTTTTCTTATTAAACGTTTCAAAAAGGAACACATAGTAGCATTTTTCGAACGAAATGTGTCACTGAAAGGAAAAGCTACAGAGACTATAGGAACTATAGAATCTATAGAAACTATAGAGACTATAGAGACTATAGAATCTATAGAATCTATAGAAACTATAGAATCTATAGAAACTATAGAGAGCTAAGCTCCTGACACTTGAAAGAGTAACAAAGCAAGGCCCTTCGGCATTGCAATAAATCACAAATTGCGTTGCCGAAGGGCCTTTTCTATGTGGTGCCGTTCTGACGGCTGTCAGGTGGGCTGTTACTTGACCATTGTCTTCACGGTTGTTCCGTCGCTCATCTTGAGGATTGTCACACCGCGGTGATTCGCGCCAACACGCTGACCCTGAAGATTATAGCGAGCTACGACCGTTGCCCTGTCCGATGCTGTGGCAGCGGAAATGCCGTCGGAAATGTCCTCACTGACCTTCACGCTGTTGACGCGGAGCTCATAGAACGGACCGGAATCGTAATCGTACTCGTTATTGATGTTCGTACTCGTGCGCAGACCAACGTAGAGTGCCGTGTCGGTTGTATTAGTGAATGTGAACGTAGCCTCCGACTTATCCGTTCCGGCCTGTCCGATGAGCCTAAAATCGATAGGATTGTTCACGGCAGCAGCGTAGACATTCATCTTCAGCGTATCCTGAGCAGAGGTCAGGGCGTAGTCGACATCGACTGTCACCTTTGCGCCAGGAGCCACTTTGAGCTTAGGCGTTACGAGCATTCCCTCAAAGTTTTCATAAAGCCGGTTTACCACCATCGCTGTACCTTCGACATGCCACTTGCAGAAGATACGATTTTTGCCATAGTAGACTGTCCACGACGCGTTGTCGTTGGCAAAATCGCTCTCGAATGGCAGACTGCGGCCCTCGCTGACAGGCTCGATGCTTATAGCGTCGATATACGTCTCCGAGCTGTTGCCATCGCTAAAGTCGTGGAAACCAAGATAGTAGAGGCCATCCTCAGCTATGTCGACAACCTTCGTAACCTTGGCATAAGCCGGACCGTAGATATCGGTGCTGTCGGTACGGAAGATTTCGGTGGTCATAGCCTCCGGTGTGCGTGCCGTTCCCATCTTCGCCTCAAACTTTTGAGTGAAGTCAGGACCCGAGAAATGAAAATCTCCATGGTAGAAGAACGAGATTTCATATTTACCTTTTTTCAGTTCTACGGCATCGGAATAAGCCCAGTCGTCGGATGGCTCCGGATTAGAGTAGCGCACATGTGACAGTATAGCCGAGTTGCCGTCGTAGTCTAACCAACATCCACTGCCAACGCACCATTCATTTGTTCCGGTTGCTGGCAGATACCATCGCTTGTTGCGATTGTCGTCGTCGAAACCGTAATAGTAAGGTGTTGTCTGAGCCTTCCAGTGCTCTACGGTGTTACCTTGGATAAAGTCGTTCTGGCTGCAGTCGCCGACAGGAGTGGCAATCAGGCCGAAAAGAGAATAAGTGGTGTCGGCCGAGAGGTCGGCCTCCTTATTAAATGTGTAGTAGATGGTGTCGCCGGGGAGGACGGTAGCGGTTACGGTCTCCTCAGCCGACTGCGTAAACTCGTTCTCGGTGACGTCGGTGCCGTTGACCGTTGCGGGGTTGATGAAGTATTTCACCTTGATGTCCTTCTGCGGTGTGACGCCGTAGTTGATATACGATATCGTCACTTTCGACTTTCCGAGGTCATATCCAGATTGCTTGTCGAGGCTTACATTGTTTATACTGAGATCCTCGTTGTCGTCGACTTTGAAGTGCTTGATTATCGAGATGTCGTTAGTTCCTGTCAGGACGAATGCAAAATACCAGTCGCCCTCGGGCAGGTTGCTGAGCAGATGGTATCCGCACTTCAATTCTCTATTTGTAATGTCGCTATCGAAGAGCACTTCCTTCATGGCGCTGACATCGGTGGTGCGTCCGGCAAGGAGCTTCAGATGTGACGATCCTGACCGCGTGTAGCCACTGTAGTAGAAACTTACGCGGTGGGTACCTTTCGTCATGTGGATTGCCGGGGAGATGAGATATTCGTCGAACTTCGCTTCGTAGTTACCGAAAAAGGCAGCCCACGTATCGTCGATTAGCTGACTGAAGGTGAACATGTTACCGTCGTTGTTGCCGTCGACTACCGACCATAGCCTGTTTTCGTCCGGTTTGTCGAAATCGGTGGAGTATGGCATGGCCTTAGCCGTATAGAAGCTTATGGCTTTCTGCAGCGTGTCGTTGGCGCTGTTGCCGTCACTGTCGGTGTGGCACCACACCTTCAGGTTCATATCGTCGGCAGTAGTATTCTGTACGAAACCCTCGCTGAACGTGTAGTCGACGGTTGTTCCGGCGGCGATGGTGCCGTCGTAGTCCTCCTCAACACTCTTACCGCCGAAACTGTATCCCACCTTCGGGTTCACAATGTCGAGCACAGAGTTGTTGGTTAGAGCCACCGTCACATTCACGACGGAGTCGTTTGCGGCCATCTTGCTGATGAACGGTGATTTTATTTCTTTCACGGCAAGGTCGGGAATGGCCTTTACAAAGTTGATGTTTCTGAAAGCAAACGACCCTTGGGTATAATTTTTAACCTCAAGACTGGCCGAAAAATTGATCCTTGTTGGTCCTGCTGTCTTGAAGGAGAAGAACGCAGGCTTGAAGTTCTGCGAATTTTCGCTAAGATCTGAGACTACAGTGTCGACCTTATATCCGTTGTCGATGTAGGCGGTGAGCCTTACGGGGCCTCCCGAGGCCTTATAGTCGAAAGTGCAGCTTGCGGTCCCGTCAGCAGGGAAGTCTATAGCCATCGTACGGACGAAGCCATCCCATAAGTTGGGCAGTCCCGAAATGTAGAAAGCTTTGTCGTCGTCATTCCAATCCCATCCAAGTCCATATATTGACTTATAATCATAGTCGCTCTGTGCTGTGGCCTCATTCCACCTGAAGGGGAAAGGCACTAACTTCGGCATGAACACCGTAACCGACATTGTGTCGTTGTCCGTATTCTCGTCGCCGTCGGCCTTCACAAAGGCTTTCAGGCTCGTTCTCGTGCCGTAATCAAGGGTTACCCTGTTTTTTAGTTTCACCACAGACCTAACCCATTCGTTTTTAGGAATGTCCTGATTGACATTCTCTTCGAACTGCATGACACCGTCCTTCATTATTTTCACATTGAAGTGGTTGATGTCTGTTGTGCCCTTGTTGGTCACGCCTAAGACTATCTCCGGTGTACGGGTCGGGCTGCCCACTAATGTCGGCGACTTAAAGCCGTTGACTTGCAAGTCGGTTGTCGCCGTCTGCGCCACGGCATTAACCGTAGTAAGGGCTATCACGGCAGCGCAAATAAGTTGTAGAAATAAGTTGTTCCTCATAACGACATTTGGATATGTTTGTAAAAAATGCAATAGCTCGTTGCAAATTTACAAAAAATATACAAACAGTCTTCTATTTTATCATAAAATTTTGGGTAATTCGAATAATTTTATTTCATTGCTGCCCTTGATGAGGATGTAATGTCCCTGAGGCTGCTGACGACTTATTTCGGTCTTCACCTCGTCGATGGTGGCTAACTTGCGGAAGTCGGTGCGGGTCTTGGCGAACTTCGGTCCTACAAGCCACACATTATTTATATTATACTCTTTCAGTTTGTCGACAACCCTCTGGCATTCCTCATAGCCGAGCATTGCCATCTCGTTAGGAACGCCCATTAGCAAGAATTTGTCGGGAGCAACTGACACCGACGACATCTGAGCCATACTATATATTCTAACGAAAGGGCTAATGGTAGAGTTTTGGCCATTGCCAAGAATCCATCTAAACTATGGAAACTATAGCTCCTACCACTTGAAAGAACTAAAAAGACAAGGCCCTTCGGCATTGCAATAAATCACTAATTGCGTTGCCGAAGGGCCTTTTCTATGTGGTGCCGTTCTGACGGCTGTCAGGTGGGCTGTTACTTGACCATTGTCTTCACGGTTGTTCCGTCGCTCATCTTGAGGATTGTCACACCGCGGTGATTCGCGCCAACACGCTGACCCTGAAGATTATAGCGAGCTACGACCGTTGCCCTGTCCGATGCTGTGGCAGCGGAAATGCCGTCGGAAATGTCCTCACTGACCTTCACGCTGTTGACGCGGAGCTCATAGAACGGACCGGAATCGTAATCGTACTCGTTATTGATGTTCGTACTCGTGCGCAGACCAACGTAGAGTGCCGTGTCGGTTGTATTAGTGAATGTGAACGTAGCCTCCGACTTATCCGTTCCGGCCTGTCCGATGAGCCTAAAATCGATAGGATTGTTCACGGCAGCAGCGTAGACATTCATCTTCAGCGTATCCTGAGCAGAGGTCAGGGCGTAGTCGACATCGACTTTCACCTTTGCGCCGGGAGCCACTCTGAGTTTAGGCGTTACGAGCATTCCCTCAAAGTAGTTGTACGATCCCGTTTCCTCATCGCGGCTTACCACCATCGCTGTGCCGTCAACGTGCCAGTGAGTGAAGTTATAGCTGTTGGCCTGATAGATAGTCCACGACGTGCTGTCGTTGGCGAAATCGCTCTCGAACGGCAGACTGCGGCCCTCGCTGACGGGCTCGATGCTTATGGCATCGATATGCGTCTCCGAGCTGTTGCCATCGCTAAAGTCATGGAAACCAAGATAGTAGAGGCCATCCTCGGCGATGTCGACAACCTTCGTAACCTTGGCATAAGCCGGACCGTAGATGTCGGTGCTGTCGGTACGGAAGATTTCGGTGGTCATAGCCTCCGGCGTGCGCGCCGTTCCCATCTTCGCCTCAAACTTCTGCGTGTAGTCAGGGCCAGAGAAATAAGTCCTTCCACGGTAGAAGAACGAAATCTCATATTTACCCTTCTTCAGTTCTACGGCATCGGAATAAGCCCAGTCGTCGGATGGCTCCTGATTCCAGCCACGCACATGCGACAGTGCGGCAGTGTTGCCGTCGTAGTCGAACCAGTAGCTGTTGTCGATTGTCCAGCCACTTGTGCCGGTTGCTGGCAGATACCATCGCTTGTTGCGATTGTCGTCGTCGAAACCGTAATAGTAAGGTGTTGTCTGAGCCTTCCAGTGCTCTACGGTGTTACCTTGGATAAAGTCGTTCTGGCTGCAGTCGC
>Ga0256406_1005748_pt1 | contig 12990 bp, 10 predicted proteins | sample RumenRJG_03DNA_FD_185986 | JGI IMG/M metagenome (GOLD analysis project Ga0256406, IMG submission 185986) | Bovine rumen microbial communities from Lethbridge, Alberta, Canada - RJG_03 | ecosystem: Host-associated > Mammals > Digestive system > Stomach > Rumen | place: Canada: Alberta | collected...
AAAGAATACATCGTCAATGCTCCTGTTGTGAAAAACAATCCATTCATCACCTCGGATTTTGCGCTTGGCGTGCTCGACAGTCTTACCAAAAGCGTTACATGGGTCGTCCGCCTTCTGGCTGTAAACCGCGCTTATTTTGAACGAAATCCGGGCGAAGTGATTGCCGGTATGGCATTGGCAGCCCTGCTTGCCGCAGCCGTACGTTTTCTCATCCAGAATGTACTGCTTGTCGGACGCAACCGGTATGTAATGGAGACGCGTTTTCAGCAAAAGGTTCCCTTTCGCCGTATCCTTGCACCGTTTCATAAAGAACATCTTGGGAACATTATCCGGGTGATGTTGTGCTACCATATCGTGCTGACCCTGTGGATGATCACGATCATCGGCGGTGTCTATAAATCCTATCAGTACAGCATGGTGCCCTATATTCTGGCGGAAAACCCCTCTGTCACATGGAGGGAGGCGAAGCGCCTCTCAGCCGCTATGACAAAAGGATATAAGTGGAAGATGTTCTGCACCTGGCTTTCCTATCTGTACATATGGATCCTGAAAGCCGTCCCTGTGGCCGGGATCTGTGTTGCCGTTCCTCTGGAAGCAGAATTAAATGCCGAAATGTATTTTGCCCTGCGCGGCAATCCGCTCATTGACCAAAGCCTGCTGATTGAAAAAGCATTTGACCAGTCTGCCGTCGTTCCGGCAGAAAGCATCTCCGGTCCCGCGTATCTTTTAAAAGATCTTGATCTGGAACCGCTGCGTCACAAGCCGGACAGACTGCCGTACCGTCTGACAGATATCATCTTTTTCTTCTTTGCTTTCTGCATGATCGGATGGCTCTGGGAGGTCGGGCTGCACCTTGTAAAGGACGGCGTATTTGTCAACCGCGGTACGATGTACGGTCCCTGGATCCCCATATACGGCACCGGGGGCGTAGCTATCCTTCTTCTGCTCGGCCGTTTTAAGGCTAATGCGGGAAAGCTTTTTGCCATGGCAGTCATGCTCTGCGCTGTACTGGAATACTTCTCCAGCTTTCTGCTGGACTTCCTGTACAATTCCTCTTATTGGGACTACAAAACAATGTTCCTGAATATAAACGGCCGCATCTGTCTGGCAGGGCTCCTGGCTTTTGGGATCGGAGGACTGTTCGACGTTTATGTGGCAGCGCCACTGATCGTCCGCTTTACGAACCGGTTTTCCCCAAAAACCAGAAAGATCCTTGCCGCAGTTCTGATCGCTGCGTTTTTAACGGATCTGATCTGCTGTCTGATATTCGGCTTTAATTCCGGAGCCGGTGTTGGCGGCAGCATATGAAAACCTTTCCCGGATCAGCAGTAGAATCTGTGACAAAACTGGTCGGTTTTGGATTGATCATCAGCGGAATTGTGAATGGCATCCTCTTTCTTGCTCTTCGGGAGCGGGGTGCCGGTCTCCTGATCCATGCACTGGCTTCTCTTTGGCCTTCTGATCGTTTTGCATCCTTCTTCCATTGAAAAAAGCATTGTTGTAGCTACAGGCATTGCCATGATCGTCAGTGGACTGGCAGATATGATCATGTTTGCAAAAACACAGGCCTGAGCTGCAGCCTTCTTGCCACCGGTTTCAGATCCAGAATATCTTCCGCAGCCCGGAAAGGAGTTCCGGTCCTCTGAAAAGCATCATGCCGATCCATACCAGCAGACCATTCCCTATACTGATCATCGCGAACAGCGGAAACGGATTGGCGGCACGAGCCAGAAAATGCCCGATTGCCCGAAAACCGCAGTATTACCGGGCTTTCGCGCCTATTTTTCTTTGACCCGTGACATCAATACTACCGTCTCGACGTGTACAGTTTCACTGAACTGATCATAAGGTTGAACGTATTCAACCCGGAATGCATTCTCTGTCAGGTATTTCAGGTCTCTTGCAAGTGTCGCCGGATCGCAGCTCACATATACGATCCGCTCCGGTTTCATGCGAACCAGCGTCTGCAAAAGCTTTTCATCACAGCCTTTTCTCGGCGGATCTACGACTGCAACGTCCGCACGGATTCCATGCTGTTCCAGCTCGGGGACAACCTCTTCTGCCTTCCCGACGTAAAATTCAGCGTTTTCTATCCCGTTGATCTGTGCATTTCTTCTCGCATCCTCGATAGCCCTCGGAACGATTTCTACACCGATGACTTTTTTCGCTTTACGCGCAAGGAACAGTGAGATCGTCCCGATGCCGCAGTACAGATCCATCACTGTTTCATTTCCATGCAGATCGGCAAGCTCCAGAACCTTCTCATAGATCCGCTGCGTCTGAACCGGATTGATCTGATAGAAGGATGCCGGTGAAATCTGATACCGGACACTTATCACAAAAGCACGGGATTCCAGGATATCCGTGATATATTCCTGCCCCCAGATCGGCTTTACAGGTCCGTTAAGGATGACATTTGTCCTGCTCGTGTTGCTGCTATATGTAAGACCGGTCATCCCATCAATTTTCCGCATTCGTGCAACGAGTTCATCTCGCGCAGGAATCCTTTCGCCGTTGATTATCAGGCAGACAATGATTTCGCCGGTCGCAAACCCCTTGCGGATCAAAATGTGGCGGATCAGACCTTTTCCGGTTTCCTCGTTATAGGCCGGGATCCGGCTGTTCTTCATCCAGTCGAGAATCTCATTCAATATCTCCCAGTTCTCCGGGCATCCCAGCAGGCAGTCCGGATTGGAAATGATGGTATGGGTTCTTCCGGCGTAAAATCCTGTGATCGGATTGCCATCCCTGTCCATACCGACCGGAAACTGTGCTTTGTTCCGGTAACGGAACGGTGACTCCATCGGAACAATCGCCTGGATCTCGAGATTTTCAAATCCTCCGATTCGTTTCAGATCATTTCGCACCTTCTCCTCTTTCATTGCCAGCTGTGCCGGATAGGACATCATCTGCAGCTGGCATCCACCACACTGGCGCGCAACAGGACAAGGCGGATCGACTCTGTCGGGAGAAGCCTTCAAGACCTGTTTCAATTTGCCATAACCATATGACTTCTTGACTTTTATGATAAGGACTTCCACTCTGTCCCCCGGAACGGTATCCTTAATAAAAAGCGTATAGCCGTCCTCTGTACGTCCGATTCCGGCGCCATCCTGTCCAAGGTCAATGATATCTGCTGTCACCGTGTCATTTTTTCTGTATTCCATTTTTTTCTCCTGAAAAAACGGACGACTTTCTGATCGCTCAGATCGACGCCCGTTCTCTGGTTCCAACCCTTTCATTTCCTGTTTCTGAGATCTCATTTCAGATCATCCAGATTTCCTGTCCTGCGGATATTGGATTCAAATATCCGGTTAAACCCGAGCCACTCATCGATCGGTTTCTGGGCATTGGACTTGAACAGCTCCGTCATGGTCTCCAGACGGGCGTCCGCATTATCCGCCAGATTCAAGGCGAGCGCCTCGGCGAGTGCCGGTTTCTTCGGAGACCCATACTCATATTCCCCGTGGTGTGCGAGGATACAATGCTTCAGATCTGACTCCAGCGTTGCCGGGAATCCCGGAATGGATCTGGCCGTATCGTGAATCATCTCGGCTCCGATCATAATATGTCCCAGAAGCTGACCGTCGTCGGTGTAATCATTCTGCGGAAATGATGAAATCTCTGCTGTTTTTCCGATATCATGACAGATCGCCGCTGTCAGAAGCAGATCCGAGTTCAGAATCGGATAATATTTCGTAAAGAAGTAACACATATTTGTGACATACAGCGTGTGCTGCAAAAGTCCGCCTACAAAGGCGTGATGAATCGTCTTTGCCGCTGAAGCATTCTTGAATCGTTTGATGAATTCCGGATCGTCGACAAAGTAATGATTCAGCAGCTGGTGCAGATAAGGATTTTTGACCTTGTTGACAAAATTCAGGAGGGCCCCGAACATTTCATCGACATTCTTGTCGCTCGTCGGCAGATAATCCGAAGGCTTGTACTCTCCCTCCTTCGCAACGCGTACCCGCTTCAGGGAGACCTGAAGGGATCCGTTATATCTCGACACATCGCCGATGATGTCTACGTAATCGAGTGCGTCAAAATCATCGATACCCGGTGAATCCGGGTCCCAGATTTTGCAGTCGACCGTTCCCGTCTTGTCCATTAAGATCACATTTTCATAATTCTTGCCATTCTTTGTCGTAGCGGAGGCTTTGGATTTAACCAGATAAATTCCGCTGATTTTCATTCCTTCATTCAGTTCCTGAATATATAACATGCAAGTCTGTCCTTCCCGTTATTTTTCTCCAAGTGTTGCACTGAACGTAACCTGTGCATACCCGTCGGCTCCCTGCCTCATGGCCGTGACCGTGATGACATTATTCGCCTTAAGCTTTGACAGAATATTTTCCAGGTCCTGAACCGTCCGGATCTTCTTACCGGAAATTTCCGTGATGACATCATATTCCTTGAATCCCGCGAGCATCGCGGGTGAATCCTGCGTTACCTCAGTAACCAGAAGACCGACAGGAATTCCCGTGGTCTTCGAAAGACTTTCCGTGACCTCTCTCCCCTTGATTCCGAGATATGCGCCTGTCTCATTATTCGACAGTTTTTGTATCAGGGACTTGATGCCGGAGATGGAATAGGCAGTGATTGTTGTACCTCCATCACCGATATTCTGCGGGATAAAGCCGATGATCTCGCCCTTTATATTCACCAGAATGCCGCTCGACGTGCTGCTTCCCTCGATGTCTGTCGTGAGAATGCCGTATTCGGAATCCACGGCGGACATCTTATTTGAAACAGAGGTTACCGTTCCGTTTGCAACGATATCACTATATCCCATTAGGTTTCCGAGTGCAAGCACCGGATCTCCCTGGCGAACAGAATAGGAATTTCCAAGTGGAGCGACTGTCATCCCGCTTTTTGCCCTTTCGCTGATGTCAGATGGCGCAATTGTCAGCACAGCCAGACCCGTATTGGAATCCGACTTTCTCAGCGACGCCTTAACCATGGAGTTGTCACTGAATTTGACCATAATATTGTCAGATCCCTCTACCACACTGCTTTCTGTCAGAATATAGTCGTTGTCATCTGTCTGGGCGATCAGAATACCGGCTACCTGCTGCTGTGTCTGATAGTCCTCATTGAAATAGTCAAGCTGACTCGTGATGCCGATGACTTCGACAAGCGAACTTTTCGCTTCCTCGGCCGTCTTCAGCATATCCTGATAAAGCTGCTGATATTGCTCCGGTGTAATCCCGTTCGAAACGGTATTTTTCTCTGTGCCGTTTTCGTTTGTATTTTCCGCAGACCCTTCCGTGTATCCGGATCCCCCATCCGTTTCACCTTCCGATGTAGCGTTGGACGTGACAGAGGGTGCGCCGGATTCTGTCGGACAAGGAGATGTTTCTTCCTCTCCGGATACAGAGGAGACCGTGACGGAAGATACCGTGAGTACCCGTTCTCCTGAAGAGGAAGAGACGGATTCCGGAACCTCCGCGTTGGAATCCTCCGGTATCGTGATTTTATCGCTATCGATCCCGAGGACTTTTTTCGCGGCCGGATAAACTCCCGCATGTACAAAAGCGGAAACTACACCGATTGCCGCACCGATTCCCACTACAGAGAGGATGCGCAGAAGCACAGCCCTGCGATTTTTGGGTTTTTTACGGATCACTTGATTGATGAACTGATACGAATTCTCCCCACCAGCTCCTTCCTCTGATGAATGATCTGCGGATGACTGATCTCTAAATTCCTCAGCCCCGGGCTTCTCTATTTTTTCTATTTTTCTCTCTGATTCCGGATTTGTTTGATTTATATCATCCTTCATAAGATTTCTCCTGAGAGTGTGCGGGCTCTGACCTGCCAGGTACCCATTCAACGAGATAAAACGGCTGTGCGAGTTTTATCTCGCTGTCGCGTCATCATGAGCCAAAGAACAGCGAGCCTTGAAATTCTCAAATTAACGAAGTAACTATACCAGAGACATATGAACATTTTATGAATACCCTCCGGTTTCTGCCGGGTTTTTACTTCGTTTTTTCCTTCAGAAGGTTTCGTAAATCTGATTTTTAGAGTATGATAGACAAAGGGTTTTATAGCCTGAAATACATAAACTTAGAAATCACATAAACACAAGATACAAGGATATACCAAATATGAACGAACGAGCACTTAGAGTACTGGAATACGATAAAATACGAAAGAAGCTTGCTTCTCACGCCACGAGCGGCCCCGGCCGACAGAAATGCATGGACCTCGAGCCTTCTTCCGATATCGGTGAAATCCGAAGGCTGCAGCAGGAGACGACAGATGCCGTCAGCCGTCTCCTTCGTAAGGGAAGCATCTCTTTCGGAAATACCAGAAATATTGGTCCTTCTCTGAAGCGCCTGGAGGTCGGAAGTGCCCTCTCCATGACGGAGCTTTTGAATATTGCAGGTCTTCTGGAAAACGCGGCAAGAGTAAAATCCTACGGAAGGCACGAAAACAATGACACCGGGACAGATTCTCTGGATGAGATTTTTGATCTTCTTGAGCCTCTGACTCCACTCTCAACGGAGATCCGAAGATGTATTCTGTCCGAGGATGAGGTTGCCGATGATGCGAGCTCTACATTGAAAAACATCCGCCGCCAGATTCAGGTCTGCGGTGAGAGGATACACTCCACGCTGAATCAGATGATGAACGGTCCTCTCAGAACCTCGCTCCAGGATGCCGTGATTACGATGCGCGACGGAAGGTACTGTCTTCCGGTAAGAGCAGAAAACCGTGGAAATGTTCCCGGAATGGTACACGATCAATCCTCGACCGGCGCGACGCTCTTCATCGAGCCTATGGCCGTCGTAAAGCTCAATAATGACATCCGGGAACTGGAAATTAAGGAGAAAAAGGAAATAGAAATCATCCTGGCGAACCTGAGCAATCAGGCGGCCGAGCATATTGAGGATCTGGAATATGACATGCAGAATATGACCGAGCTTGATTTCATTTTTGCCAGGGGCGCACTTTCTCTGGAAATGAATGCCTCGCAGCCTATTCTGAATACGGAAGGCAGGATCTCTCTTCGAAAGGCCAGACACCCCCTGATCGAGAAACATCGCGTTGTTCCGATTGACATCCGTCTCGGTATCGACTTTGATCTGCTGATTGTGACCGGTCCCAACACCGGTGGAAAAACCGTTTCTCTCAAAACGGTGGGGCTTCTTACACTCATGGGACAGTCCGGCCTGCACATACCGGCGTTGGACCGCTCTGAACTCGCGGTTTTCACCGAGGTTTACGCAGACATCGGTGACGAGCAGAGCATTGAGCAGTCTCTGTCGACATTCAGTTCTCATATGACGAACATCGTAAGCTTTCTGGACAAGGCGGACCGCAATTCTCTCGTATTGTTCGATGAGCTCGGCGCGGGCACGGATCCCACCGAAGGCGCTGCGCTCGCTATTGCGATTCTCTCCTATCTTCATGGCAAGGGAATCCGCACCATGGCGACGACGCATTACAGCGAGCTGAAAATTTTTGCCCTGAGTACACCGAAGGTGGAAAATGCATCCTGTGAATTTAATGTGGAAACCCTTCGTCCGACCTATCGCCTTCTGATCGGCGTTCCCGGCAAATCAAACGCCTTCGCTATTTCGCAGAAGCTCGGACTTCCGGATTATATCATTGACAGCGCGAAACAGCAGATCAGCGAACAGGATGAGTCCTTTGAGGATGTTCTTACCTCCCTCGAACAGAATCGTATCCAGATGGAAAATGACAGGCGAGCCATCCAATATGAGAAGGACCAGCTTGACAAGAAGGAGAAGGAGCTTCAAAACCGCGTCCGGACTCTTGAACAGCAGAAGGACAAAATCATCCGGAAGGCGAACGAAGACGCACACAGCATTCTCCAGGAGGCGAAGGACTATGCGGACCAGACCATGAAGGATTTCCGCAGATTCGGTAAAAATGCCATCAATTCCGGAGAAATGGAACGAAAACGGAATGAGCTTCGAAAGCAGATGAACAAGACCGAGAGCAGCCTTGCGATGAAGCCCGCAGAACGGCCGAAGAAGGCGCTGAAGGCTTCGGATCTTCAGCTCGGGGATTCCGTTCATGTTCTCAGTCTGAATCTGAATGGAACAGTAAGCTCCCACCCGGACAGCAAAGGCTACCTTTTCGTGCGCTGCGGTATTATCCGCACAAAGGTTCACATCAGTGACCTCGAGCTTGTTGACGAGCCGGTCATCACCTCGAAGCAGCTCTCCCGCACCAGCACGGGAAAGGTCCGTATGTCGAAGGCCATGACCGTTTCATCGGAAATCAACGTCCTTGGCAAGACGGTTGACGAGGCAGTTGCAGAGCTGGACAAATATCTGGATGACGCCTATATTGCCCACCTGAACAGCGTGCGGATCATCCACGGAAAGGGTACCGGCAAGCTCAGAAAAGGCATTCACGATTATCTCCGGCGGCAGAAGCATGTAGACAGCTTCCACCTGGCCGAATACGGGGAAGGAGATGCCGGTGTCACCATCGTAAATTTTAAGAAATAACAACAAATGAACGATCCGGAAGGAGGCCGGTCATGGCTGTTAAACAGAAGATACTCATCGTTGATGATGACAATAATATTGCGGAATTAATTTCCCTGTATCTGACAAAAGAATGCTTTGAATGCAAAATCGTAAATGACGGAGAGGCTGCCCTGAAGGCCTTTCCAAGATTTCGTCCGGACCTGATTCTTCTGGATCTCATGCTTCCCGGAATGGACGGCTATGAGGTATGCCGGGAGATCCGTCACAAATCCAAGGTGCCGATCATCATGCTCTCCGCTAAGGGAGAGGTTTTCGACAAGGTTCTCGGCCTCGAGCTCGGTGCGGATGATTACATTATCAAGCCCTTTGATTCCAAGGAGCTGGTTGCCCGCGTGAAAGCCGTGCTCCGGCGTTTTCAGAACACCGCTGTACAGCGCGAGGAGGAACCGGAAACCGTTGCAAAACCCGCAAAATTGGTGGAGTATCCGGACCTTATCATCAATCTGACCAACTATTCCGTGACCTATCGGGGAGAAAACATTGAGATGCCTCCGAAGGAGCTGGAGCTTTTGTATTTTCTTGCATCTTCCCCGAATCAGGTGTTTACGAGAGAACAGCTTCTAGACAATATCTGGGGATATGAATACATCGGCGACACAAGGACAGTAGATGTCCACATCAAGAGACTTCGCGAGAAAGTCAATGGGAATGGCAACTGGGCAATTGCAACGGTCTGGGGAATCGGATATAAGTTTGAAGTGCTCAAGAAGTGAGAGTGAGAGAATCGTAAGAAACTATGCGAAGCCATAAAATCATCCATAAATTCATCCTTATCTACATCGTCATCGGCCTGGCAGTTTTCATCTTCCTCTCGACGGCGGGATCCTCCATGATTCAGAAGAAGGTCTTGAATTACGAAAGTCTGAATCTGTATGAGGAGGCATCGAATATAGCAGAGGACCGTTCGATTCTCACATACTCCCGCTCAACTACGGACGGAATCGCAGAAGCTCCAACCGACAACGAGGCCCAGAGACTCTACGACAGCCTCTCCCGGCTTGCTCTGTATCAGGAATGTCAAATCTGGCTGATCAGTCCGAAGGGCAAAATCTATATGAATACCGCTGAACCCTTTAGTTCATATGTACCGGTGACCCTTGACGGATTTGATCCGGTTGCGCTCGGCTCTGATTATTACAGCATCGGGAACTTTTTCGACTCCTTTGACACCGATCACCTGAGTGTCATGATCCCGATCACTTCAAATCTGAATATCCGCGGATACGTCGCCATACACATGGACATGAAGAAAATTATTTCCCTCAGGGAAGGTATTCTCGCAAAGGTCCATGTCATGACGGCAGCTGTATACTGCGCTTTTTTATCAGTACTGGTTCTGCTTTACTTTTCGATTCTTCGTCCTTTAAAAAAAATCACCGTCGGAACAGAGAAGTTTGCCGAGGGCGATTTGAAGTACAACATCAAGGTCAAATCACAGGATGAGATGGGGCATCTCGCCGCGTCTCTGAATGTCATGTCCGATCAGATCAGCAAGAGCGACGAATATGAAAAGCAATTCATTGCGAATGTCTCCCACGATTTCCGCTCCCCGCTGACCTCCATCAAGGGATTTGTCGAGGCAATCCTCGACGGAACGATTCCCGCGGAGATGCAGGAACGCTATCTGCGCATTGTCCTGAGCGAGACCGACCGTCTGACAAAGCTCACGAACGGCATTCTGACCCTGAACAGCATGGACCAGAAGAAAAATCTGCTCCACATCAACGTCTTTGATCTCAACGAGGTAATCCGAAACTCCGCGGCCTCCTTTGAAGGGATTTGCAAGCCGAGGCAGATTTCCTTTCAGCTCACACTGACGGGCGAAACCCTTCCCGTTCTGGCGGATCAGGGCAAAATCCAGCAGGTTCTTTATAATCTGATCGACAACGCGATTAAGTTCAGCAAAGACGGCTCCGTCATCGAACTGGAAAGTGATATCCGTCATGACAAGGTCTTCTGCACCGTCCGCGATCACGGCGCCGGCATCCCGAGAGCATCGCTGAATAAGATCTGGGATCGTTTTTACAAGAGTGACACGTCGAGAGGACGTGAGCGAAAGGGAAACGGACTCGGTCTGTCTATCGTGAAGGAAATCATTAATCAGCATAAACAGACGATAACCGTGATCAGCACGGAGGGCGTGGGTACAGAATTTATCTTCTCCCTGAAACCGGCGCCTGAAGATCTTGCGGATACATCGATCATTGCGCAGGTGTCTCAGCAGGACCGGGAATCCTGAACCGGTATCCCGGTCCTCAGGTTCTCCAGGTATAGTTTCGAAGCTTTCCTTCTTCCAGCATGCCTTCGAAATTATGCTGGCGAAGAGCCTCATATAGAACGATCGACACCGAATTGGCGAGATTCAGAGACCGGATGGTGTCCAGCATCGGAATCCGTATCGTAGTTGCCTGATTGTCGTATAAGATTTCCTCCGGAATACCCGCACTTTCCTTTCCGAACATGATGAAACAGTCATCCTCATATGTCACATCTGTATAACACCGGGGCCCCTTTGTGGAAGCGTAATAAATTTTTGCCCCGGGATGCTGCTCCAGAAAATCCTCGTAGTCGATATATCTGGCGACATCCAGATTATCCCAGTAATCCATGCCCGCTCTCTTGATCGACTTTTCCGACAGGTGAAATCCGAGCGGCTCGATCAGGTGAAGACTCGCTCCTGCCGCTACGCAGGTGCGGCCGATATTGCCGGTATTTGAAGGTATCTCCGGCTCATGAAGAACGATATTAAAATGTGCCATAATTCTCCCGCTTCTTTCTTATTGATCTGTTAAAAAAACTGCCATTTCTTATCAGAAAAGCACTCATACGATACTTTACCTCTCAGAAAAGCACTCATACGATACTTTACATCATAAACTGCATAAGCTGCGGATTCCTTCGTGCTATGCACTCCCGCAATCATATAGGATTCATTTTGTACAGTTCATCCTGCTGCGGCTTGTCCAGGTAACGAATTTCTCCACAATTGTGCAGGATCCTGTCCCTTCCGGGGGTCGTCCTGCCGATGACCTTCGCCGGGATCCCTGCGCTTTCGAGCTTATCTGCCAGTGCCTCTCCATTTCCGGAAAGGATAAGAAGCGACCCCTCTGAATAAATCTGATACGGGTTCCGATCAAAAAACTCACAGATCTCCACAGTTTCCTGGCGGATCGGTATCTCACGCAGGTCGACTTCCAGTCCTGCGCTCTCCGCCTCTGCAAGCTCCCAGAGCGCTCCGAACACGCCTCCCTCTGACACATCGTGCATCCGGATCGTTTTCCGGTCCGCCCACGCGATTTTCGCCTCGGGCACAACGGAAAGGCTGTTTCTAAAATTCTTCGCTGCCCCGATAATCTCCCCGGTGAATCTTTGTGACAGTGTCCTCTCATATTCTGAGGCAAGCAGCATGGAAGCTGCGATTGCCGCCGATTTTGTCATCACGATGTCCATGCATCGAAACGGCTTGTCCTTTCTGATTTCCCGGGAATCATGACATGACTCTCCTTCCGAGTTCTCTCGGATCTTGTCCGCCGACCCGACTCCCGTCACCGCAATAACTTCACGGGATACGGAACGGCTTACTGTGGTATGGCCTCCCGCAATATTCAGTCTGAGACTCTCTGCTGTTTTCTCTGCTGCCCGGACAATGGTCTTCAGCACCCCTTCCTCGGTTCCTTCGGCCAGGACAATGTTTACCACAATCGCATGGCACAAGGCTCCGGAGGCAGCCACATTGTTTACCGCCGCATGAATTGCCAGAATCGTCCGGATCTCCGGGTCCGCACCAATGTCAGGCGATACCGCCGACGAAACCACAACATTCTCTCCCATTCTGAGGACAGAGGCATCCTCCCCTACAGCCGGCCCTGTAATCAGACCCGATTTGCATGGACGGATTTCCTTCAATACCGAGCGGTTAAGAACCGCCTCAGAAATTTTCCCAATTCTCATAACAGCCCCTCTCACTCCAAATGATCTTTCTGCATTCCAACTGCACCCGGATCATGATCCCGCCTTGTGCTTTCAATTTTCCATCACGCTTGTCTCGACAATCGAACCATTGCCGACCGCCGTCTGAATCGTGGACAGATCACCGGTTGCGATCGCCGCCTGAATTGCCTGCAGAGTCTGGCTGTCGGCGTTCTCCGTGCCAATTGTATAGGTGAGCGGCATCATCGCGTAGCTGCTGCGGTTCACAAGCTCCTCTGAATCGAACTGTCCGTTGATGTATATTTCTTTGTAAAGCTCAGCCTCCACTCCCTGGATGCCGCCGGAGACGGTAATGCTTCCATACGGTTTAGAGCTGTCCGTCTCGTATGTCGTCTCCACCTCCGTGGTATTCAGCGTCTTGCTTTCAAAAGAGATTGTCCGATCAGAATCTTTGCTCTCCTCACCATAAATATTAAAAGTAAGATATCCATTCTTTGTCACCGCCTGAATATAGATCGGCGCCGAA
>Ga0256406_1005749_pt1 | contig 12990 bp, 9 predicted proteins | sample RumenRJG_03DNA_FD_185986 | JGI IMG/M metagenome (GOLD analysis project Ga0256406, IMG submission 185986) | Bovine rumen microbial communities from Lethbridge, Alberta, Canada - RJG_03 | ecosystem: Host-associated > Mammals > Digestive system > Stomach > Rumen | place: Canada: Alberta | collected...
GCCTCGAAACCATCATCTTCCCGCGCGTCTTCTACGAGCACGTCAACCAGTGCGTCGTCGATGAAGCCGTCGTGCTGCAGGGGCATGTCGATGTGCAGGACGATGCCGTGAAGCTGCTCGTCGACAACATCTGGGAGCTCGCGGACTACCAGCCGGAGTATTACATCAAAGTGCCGGACAATCTTGATGAAGAGAAGAAGCAGGCGCTCCACGAGGCGTTCCAGACGTATCACGGCGACCAGATTGTCTTTTTGCAGATCGGCGGCCGCTGGAAGAAGACGGGGACGAACTACTGGCTCAAAAGCGGGGGAGACGTGCGCGAGGCGCTGACATCCATCCTCGGCGAGGATGCCGTCCATATCCGCTGAACCTATTTTATAGAAAGGAAACATCTTGAAAGACAACACAAAATCCGCCGCGTTCCGCGCGGCGTTGCCGCTGACGCTCCCCGTCTGCACGGGTTACGTCTTCCTCGGCATCACATATGGCATGCTCATGGTGACGTCGGGCTTCCCGACATGGCTGCCGATTTTCACGGCGGCGATCGTCTATACGGGCTCGATGGAATTCCTGCTCGTTGCGATTCTCGCGTCATCGTTTCATCCGTTGTCGGCATTCCTGACGGCTGTCATGGTCGGCGCGCGCCATTTGTTCTACGGCCTTTCGATGCTCGGCGTTTACCACGGCATGGGGTGGAAGAAGCCGTATCTCATTTATGCGACGAGCGACGAGACGTTTTCCGTGAACTACACGGCAGACATTCCCGCAGACATCGACCGCAGCTGGTTCTATTTCTGGGTGTCGCTGCTTGATCAGGGCTATTGGGTCGCGGGCAGTGCCATCGGTGCATTCTGCGGCAGCCTCATCACCATCGACCTCACGGGGCTCGACTTCGTCATGACGGCCATGTTCTTCGTCATCTTCCTCCAGCAGTGGGCGCGCGATGGCGAGAGACTGCGCCTCATCATCTCCGACCACATGCCCGCCATCATCGGCGTTCTGGGCTCCGTGCTCTGCCTCGTCATCTTCGGCCCCGATGCCTTCATGATTCCCGCGATGGTGACGATTCTCGCAGGACTGCTTGTCTATCGCCATTTTCAGCAGGTATCGGCGGCAAAACATGCGGACGAGGACGCCGAACTCTGCCCGGCATCGGGAAAGGAGAACGCAAAATGACCACGACCCAGCAAGCCATCACGATTCTCGTCGTCGTGCTCGGCACGCTTCTCACGCGATTTCTGCCGTATCTGATTTTCACGGAAGGCCGCCATGTCCCGCAGGTCATCACTGACCTCGGCCGCCTGCTGCCGCCCGCCGTCTTCGGCCTGCTCGTCGTCTACTGCCTGCGCAACGTCAACATTGCCGACCCCGCCCAGCTCATCCCGACCGCCATCGCCCTCGTCGTCACCGCCGCCCTCTACTTCTGGCGCCGTGACATGCTCTTCCCGATGGCGGGCGGCACGGTCGCGTATATGGTCGTGCTGCGGATGATGTGAGGCATGCGCTTTACACGCGCACGAGTTCTCGCGAGCATTTGCCGACGCAGCCTTCCATCCAGTCTTCCTCGAAATCTTTCGTCGGGGTGAAGGTCTTGAGAACGTCGTGCCCGATGGTGATGAAGATGTCTTCAGAGAACCAGACTGGCTTTTCGAAAGAGATTTCAAGCCTCCAGAAGTCGAGCAGGATGCCGCGCGTGACATAGACGTCGTAAAGCTGTTCTCCGTTCTCGAAAAGCATCTGATGCTCCTGTACGAGATGGACGTCCTGGATGGTGCGGTTCACGGGGATGGTCTGCAGATGGCCGTAGGAATCGACCACCGTTTCGCGCGTCGTCGAGAGCGTCATGCGGGCGACGTCGTCGACGTAGCCATAGTAGTCCAGAGGCTCTGTGAAATTGTAGAGATAATAGGTCTGATCTTCGATTTGGAGGATGGCGGCTGGATAGGCCGTGAGATTTAGATGTGAATAGCCCCTTTTTTCGCACTGGAGCAACACGAGCCGCTTTTCTCTCCAGTTGCGGAGCAGTGCCGTTTCTCGCTCGGTGAAGCGCAAGTCCTGACGAATCATAGCGTTCCCTCCTCGTTTTTTCTCCAGTATAAAGGACGGCAAAAGGAAAGGCAATCCAAGATTGCAAATGCACGACTTGGATGATAGAATAAAAAGCATGTAATTATTTCGTAGGGGAAGGTTGGATCAATCCATTGTTTTCGTTGAAAGAGGGAAAAGTATTTGCTGTAGTCATCAGCTGTGCGGTCGTGCTGACGCTGGGGTCAGGCGAGGTTTCGGCCGCGCTCGCGGACGACATCATCAAGAAGGCACCGCAGGAAACGCCGAAGGTCGACGGGCTCGTGCTGTCGCCAGACGATGCGCTGCCGCGCGTGACGGCGCGCAGTGCCGTCGTCATGGAAGCGCGGACGGGGCGCGTGCTCTATGAGCGGAGCATGGACAACCGCCAGTTCCCCGCGAGCACGACGAAGATCATGACGCTGATCATCGCGCTCGAAAAGGGCAATCTTGATGATGTTGTGAAGGTCGGCCCGCACGCGGCAGGTACAGAGGGCTCGACGCTCTGGCTCGAAGAGGGCGACGAGATTACGCTGCGCGAACTGCTCTACGGCATGATGCTCCATTCGGGCAACGATGCGACGGTGGCTGTTGCCGAGCACATCGCAGGTTCCGTCGATGCGTTCGCGCGTCTCATGACGGACAAGGCGCATGAGATTGGCGCGAAGGACACAAACTTCGTCAATGCGAATGGCCTGCCTGATGACGCGCACTACACGACGGCGCATGACCTCGCGCTGATTGCGTCGTATGGCTACACGTTGCCAGAATTTGAAGAAATCGTGAGCACGAAGGAGATCACGTTCCCGTGGGTCAAGGACGAAACGCATCTCTTGCGGAACGAAAACCAGATGCTCTGGCTCTATGAAGGCGGCAACGGCGTCAAGACGGGCTACACAGATGCGGCGGGGCGCTGTCTCGTATCGGCTGCGAAGCGCGACGGCATCCAGCTCGTGGCCGTCGTGCTTGACAGCAACTGGATGTGGAACGACTCGATTCTCCTGCTCGATTATGGCTTTTCAAAAATCGACCGCACGACCGTCGTCAAGAAGCATGCACAGGCGGGCACGGTCGCTGTCACGGGCAGCCGTGCGCGGCGCCTCGGCGTACAGACGAAAGACGAGATTGTTCTGCCGGTCGTCGATGGCGCGGCGGGCTACGAGCAGACGATCGACCTGCCGCACGCGGTCAAGGCGCCGGTCAGGAAAGGCGATGTCGTCGGAACGCTTCGCGTCTCGTATGATGGCAAAGAAGTCGCCAAAACCGACCTTGTTGCGATGCAGGACGCCGAGCGGAAGTCGTTCTTCCTGACAGTCTGGAAGAGCTTGCAGTCGCTGTTCTTCTAATGAAAGCCCCCCTCATTGAGGGGGGAGGGCCACGAAGTGGCAGGGGGAGTAGTCGGGTGCTGGATACAGACAAGCATGCCATCGTTATGTAGTATCACGGGAGGCTATTTTATTGAAGGAACGTTTGCAGAAAATCCTCGCGCAGGCGGGTGTGGCGTCGCGGCGCAACGCGGAAAAGCTCATTGCAGCGGGGCGCGTAGCCGTCGATGGTACCGTCGTGACGGAGCTCGGCGCAAAAGTCGAGGCCGCGGACGTGCGCATCACGGTCGATGGCAAGCCGCTTCCCGCGCAGGAAGCACATGTCTATTTCCTGCTGAACAAGCCGAAGGGATATATCACGACGGCGCATGACGACCGCGGACGGCGCACGGTGCTCGACCTGTTGCCGGAGGTAAGGGAGCGCATCTATCCCGTTGGGCGGCTCGACAACAACACGGAAGGGCTGCTGCTGCTCACGAACGACGGCGCATTGACGAACGGCCTGCTGCATCCGAAGCAGGAAGTCGACAAGACGTATGTCGCGCGTGTCCAGCCCGCGCCGACGGAACAGGCGCTCGTCCGCCTGACGGAGGGCGTGAAGCTCGAGGATGGCATGACGGCACCGGCGCTCGTGCGCGTGCTTTCCTCGGACGGCACTGAGGCGCGTGTCGAAATCACGATTCACGAGGGACGCAACCGGCAGGTACGCCGCATGTTCGCGGCGGTCGGCTGCGATGTGAAAGCGCTGAAGCGCACGTCGTTTGCAGGGCTCACGCTCGCAGGCGTGCCGCGCGGGACGCATCGTCCGCTGACGCAGGCAGAGCTCGCGAACTTGCGGGAATTAGCGGGTTTATGAAGGGCATTTAAATGAAAAAAATCCTTGTCGTCGGGGCAGGCCCGGCGGGCATGATGGCTGCCATCACGGCGGCGGAGAATGGCGCGGAGGTCACGCTGCTCGAAAAGATGAAGCGGCCGGGCCGCAAGATGATGATTACGGGCAAGGGACGCTGCAACGTCACAAATGCGGCCGACGTGCCAGAAATCATCCGCCAGTTCAAGGGAAATGGCGCATTCCTGCACAGCGCGTTCGCATCGTTCGACAATCAGGACGTCATGCGCTTTTTCGAAGACCAGGGCGTGCCGCTCAAGGTCGAGCGCGGGGGTCGCGTGTTCCCAAAGAGCGACCACGCGCTCGACTGCGTTGATGCGATGGTGCACCGGCTCCATGAGCTCGGCGTGACAATCGAGACGGAGGCGGCCGTGCGCGATGTGCTTTTAGAGCATGGCCATGCCGCGGGCGTGCGGACGGTGACGGGCGCGATTTACAGGGCCGATGCCGTCATCCTCGCGCTTGGCGGCGCGTCGTATCCCGGCACGGGCTCGTCAGGCGATGGCTACGAGATGGTGAAGAAACTCGGCCATACCGTCACGCCTATCCTGCCGTCACTTGTGCCGCTCGAAACGGAAGAGACATGGCCGAAAGATGTGCAGGGGCTGTCACTCCGCAACGTGCGCGTGAAACTGCTCGTCGATGGCGAGGAACGGCAGAACCTCTTCGGCGAGATGATGTTCACGCATTTCGGCGTGACGGGGCCGATCATCCTGTCACTCTCGCGCGAAGCGGCGCAGGCGCTTTATGAAGAGCATTTCGTCGAACTCGAACTCGACCTCAAGCCCGCGCTGACACCTGAGAAGCTCGATGCGCGCATCTTGCGCGATTTTGAGAAATACCAGCGCAAGGAAGTCAAGAACGCGCTTGTCGACCTCCTGCCGCAGAGGCTGATTCCGATTGTCATCGATGCGGCCTATCTTGACCCTGAAAAGCCGATCCATCAGGTCACGGCAGAGGAACGCGGGCGGCTGCGCGACGCGCTGAAGCATCTCGTGCTGACGGTCACGCGCACGCGGCCGATTGCCGAGGCCATCGTGACGGCGGGCGGCGTCAGCGTGAAGGAAATCGACCCGAAGACGATGGAGTCGAAGCTCGTGCCCGGTCTTTATTTTGCGGGCGAGCTCGTAGACGTCGATGCTTTCACGGGCGGCTACAACCTGCAGGCGGCGTTCTCGATGGGCGTCGCAGCCGGTAGCTACAGCGTCTGGAATGATTAAGTTCCCTCCTCTTTGGCCCCCTCTTCGAGGGGGCTGTCAGCGAAGCTGACTGGGGGTGTGGCGAAGGTAGGTCGTGGCTTGGCTATCGATTGTATTCTGCGAAGGAGCTGAATTATGGCTACAACGAAAAAAATCGCCCTGCTCACGCAGGGCCTCACGGGACGCCTGCGCATCCCCGGAGACAAGTCGGTCTCGCATCGCAGCGTCATGTTTTCCGCCCTCGGCCGGACGCCCGTGCGCATCACGAACTTCCTCCATGCGGCGGACTGCCTCTCGACGGTCGCCTGCATGAAAGCGCTCGGCGCCGACGTCGAGATGGTTTCGGACACCGAGCTCGTCGTGACGGGGCACGGCCTGCATGGCCTGCAGGAGCCCATAACCATCCTCGATGCGGGCAATTCCGGCACGACGCTGCGCCTGCTCATGGGCCTTTTGGCGCCGCAGCCTTTTAGCGCTGTTTTCACGGGTGACGCCTCGCTCTCGCGCCGTCCGATGGGGCGCGTGATCAAGCCGCTTTCGCAGATGGGCGCGAAAATCGTCGGCCGCAAGGGCAACACGCTGCTGCCCATCACGGTCTGTGATCCGGGCGCGAAGCTCCATGGCATGACGTATGAGAGTCCCGTCGCGAGCGCGCAGGTGAAATCCGCCATCCTGCTCGCTGGGCTCTTTGCCGACGGTCCGACGACCGTTGTTGAGCCCGTAACATCGCGCGACCATACGGAAAAGATGCTCGCGGCGTTCGGCGTCACAACCGAGAAGCAGGGTACGGCGGTGACGATTCGTCCCGTCGCCGATGACGAGTACGTCGCACCAGCCGCCATCGAGGTGCCGGGCGACATCAGCTCGGCGGCGTACTGGCTCGTGCTGGCGTCGCTCGTGCCGGGCAGCCATCTTGTGCTCGAGAATGTCGGCACGAATGAGACGCGCACGGGCATCCTCGACGTGCTCAAGGCGATGGGCGCCAATATCCAGCGTGAAAACGTGCGGACGAGCGGCGGCGAAGAAGCCTGCGACCTCGTCATCACGGCCGCAAAACTTCATGGCACGCGCTTCGGCACGGACATGATGCCGCGCCTGATCGACGAAGTCCCAGCCATCGCCGTGGCGGCGCTCTTTGCGGAAGGCGACACCGTCATCACGGGCGCGGGCGAGCTTCGCGTCAAGGAGACCGACCGCCTGCAGGCCATCTCTGACGAGTGGAACAAGCTTGCGCCCGGCAGCGTCGAGGCGGGCGAAGACAGCCTCGTCATCCACGGCGGCACGCCCGTGCAGTGCGCGGAGGTCGCAAGCTATGACGATCATCGCATGGCCATGTCGCTCGCATGCCTCGGCGCGGCCAGTCAGGGCGTCATCATCGACCGCCCGGATTGCGTGAACATCTCTTATCCCGAATTCTATCAGACGCTCCAGTCCTTTCGCTGAGCGCACATTATAGGAGGAATCTATCGAATGAGTTCATTAGGCGAGGAAGCAAAAGACTGGATCATCTCCATTGTCGTAGCCGTCGTGCTGGCATTCCTCATCCGTCAGTTCATCGTGGAGCTCTACATCGTCGACGGTCCGTCCATGCGGCCGACGCTGCAGTCGCAGGAGCGCCTCGTTGTCAACAAGTTCATCTACAACATCCGTCATCCCGAGAAAGGCGAAATCCTCGTCTTCAAATACCCGCGCAATCAGGACCGCGATTTCATCAAGCGCGTCATCGCGACGGAAGGCGATACGATTGAGATCAAGGACGGCCGCGTCTACGTCAACGACCAGATGCTGAACGAGGACTACATCCTCGAAAAGACGCGCAGCGAATATCCGAAATCGACCGTCCCCGAAGGCACGGTCTTCGTCATGGGCGACAACCGCAACAACTCCGAAGACAGCCGCTTCGCCGACGTCGGCTTCGTACCCTACAGCCTCATCAAAGGCAAAGCCATGCTCGTCTTCTGGCCATTCAGCCAGTTCAAGACGCTGCCGTGAAAAAAGCTCCTCTCATTCGTGTCGAGAGGAGCTTTTCTTATATCCTGTGCCAGAGCCCCATGAGGCTCATGAGCAAATCCTTCGGCAGAAATTTTGCGGCAATTCGGTCGAGAAATGAGACGGCATCGGGCGTGCAGACGCTGATGCCGTTTTTTGCTGCACGGATGGAGCGGCGCGCGACGGTCTCGGCGTCGGTCGGGAATGGAAAATCTTTGAAGAGGCCATGTGCGTCCGTCGCCTCGGCACGGCTGATGAATTCCGTATCGCGGATCCAGTAGGGGCAGACGGCCGTGACGCCGATGCCCTGCGGCGCGAGGTCGTGGCCGAGCGAGCGCGAGTACGAGAGCAGGAATGATTTCGTCGCGGCGTAGACGCCGACGCCCGGCACGGGCTGGAACGCCGCGCACGAGGCGACGTTGAGAATGCAGCTGCCTGCATTCATGAATGGCAGCGCGGTGGAAATCAGGCGCAGCGGCGCCGTGCAGTTGACCTGCACCATCTGCGTGAGCGTCGCGATGGGGATTTCGCCTGCGCGGCCGATGCAGCCGAAGCCCGCGCAGTTAACGAGCCAGCGGACTTCGGGAGCTTCGGCCGTCGCGAGCTCGTCCTCGATCGTGCGGATGGCGTCTTCGTCTGAGAGGTCGAGCGCGAGGATGCGCGCCGGCGTCTTGACGAGGCCGGCGATGGTCTGCAGGCGCTTCTCGCGACGCGCGATGAGCCAGAGCTCGTCGAGTCCTTCGGCGTCGAGCAGGCGCGCGTACCAGGCACCAAGGCCGCTCGATGCGCCTGTGATGATGGCGATGTTCATGGTGTTCCTCCCATGCGCCCGCAGGCGCGTTCAAGTTTCCTACATTATATCATTTCTACAAATGACTTGCACGCCGGGGCTCTATCGGGTAGAATAAGAAAGGAGCCTGAAAAAGGCTCCCGCTTTCGTGCACGCAAAAATGCAGAGGGTACGGAAGCGGAAAGAACCCCAAGGTACCAATTAGGTGGTGTTACAGTGAACGCAGTTTTCAATGTAGGCATCGATGTCGGCTCGACGACGATCAAGCTCGTCGTGCTCGACAAAGCAAAGCAGATTGTCTACAAGAATTATGAGCGTCATTTTTCAGAAATCGGCCACGCACTGCATGAGAATCTCGCCTCGCTCAAGAAAGTCGTCGGCGAGCAGAAATTCAATTTTGCTCTGACGGGCTCGGCTGGCATGGGCATCGCTCAGCGCATCGGCCTGCCATTCGTGCAGGAAGTCATCGCCTGCGCGGCGGCCGTCAAGGAACTCATCCCGCAGACGGACACGGTTGTCGAGCTCGGCGGCGAGGATGCGAAGATCACGTACTTCGGCGCGGCGCCGGAACAGCGCATGAACGGCGTCTGCGCAGGCGGCACGGGCTCGTTCATCGACCATATGGCGTCGCTTCTCTCGACGGATGCGAAAGGCCTCAATGACCTCGCGGCCAAGGGCAAGCAGATTTACACGATCGCCTCGCGTTGCGGCGTCTTTGCAAAGACGGACATCCAGGCACTCATGAATGACGGCGCGGAGAAGGCCGACATCGCGCTTTCCATCCTGCAGGCCGTCGTGAACCAGACGATCGGCAACCTCGCGCAGGGGCGTCCGATTGACGGTCATGTCGCATTCCTCGGTGGGCCGCTCCATTTCCTGCCCGAGCTCAAGAAGCGCTTTGTCGAGACGCTCGGTCTCGACGAGGAGCATACGGTCGATCTCGAAGATGGCAATTATTTCGTCGCAATGGGCGCTGCGCTCTCGGACGAGACGGAGACTATCGATGCATCGCGTCTCGAAGATTCCATCCGCCGTGCGGAAGAGGCGGCGGCTGGCGAGACGCGCAAGGCGGATTTCACGTTGTTCGCCGACGAAGCGGATTATGCGGCGTTCAAGGCGCGCCATGACCGCGACAAGGTGCCACGCGGCGATTTCGAGCATTACGAGGGGCCGGTCTATCTCGGCATCGACGCGGGCTCGACGACGACAAAAATCGCGGCCATCGGCAAGGATAAGGAACTCCTCTATACGGCGTATGGCAGCAATCACGGCTCGCCGCTCAAGAGCGTTGTCTCAGAGCTGCAGGACTTTTACAAGGTGCTGCCGGAAAAGGCACATGTGGCGGGCTGCATGACGACGGGCTATGGCGAGGCCATCGTGAAGGCTGGCGTCCATGCGGACGGCGGCGAGGTCGAGACGTTTGCCCACCTGCGCGCGGCGCAGGAATTCTGTCCCGAGGTCACGTTCGTGCTCGACATCGGCGGGCAGGACATGAAGTGCTTCTTCGTCAAGGACGGCAGCATCGGCAACATCACGCTGAACGAGGCGTGCTCGGCAGGCTGCGGCTCGTTCATCCAGAACTTTGCCGAGGGCCTGCACATGACGCCGGCCGAGTTTGCAAAACTCGCCATCGGCTCGAAAGCGCCCGTCGACCTCGGCACGCGCTGCACGGTCTTCATGAATTCGAAGGTCAAGCAGGCGCAGAAAGAGGGCGCAGAGGTCGCCGACATCTCGGCAGGCATCGCGTTCTCTGTCATCAAGAATGCGCTCTTTAAGGTCATGCAGCTCAAGGACGTGCGCACGCTCGGCGACCATATCGTCGTGCAGGGCGGCACGTTCTACAACGACGCCGTGCTGCGCTGCATGGAAAAACTCCTCGACCGCGACGTCATCCGTCCCGACATCGCAGGCATCATGGGCGCGTATGGCGCGGCCATCCTCGCGCTCGAATCCGGCAGCGAGCAGTCGTCACTGCTCTCGGCAGATGAACTTCAGAATTTTGACGTGCAGACGAGCTCGTACCGCTGCAAGGGCTGCGGAAACAAGTGCCTGATTACGATGCAGAAATTTCCGGACGGCGGCAAGTATTTCACGGGCAACCGCTGCGAACGCGGCATCGGCGGCAAGAAGCCGGACGAGGACGAGACGCCGAACATCTACCAGTACAAGTACCGTCGTCTCTTCCGTTACTATGAACCGCTCGAAAACCCGCAGCGCGGCACAATCGGCATCCCGCGCGTGCTGAACATGTACGAGGACTATCCGTTCTGGTTCACGTTCTTCACGTATCTCGGCTACCGCGTGCAGCTGTCGGGCAAGTCGACGGCCAAGATGTATTACAAAGGCATGGCGACCGTGCCGTCCGACTCGCTCTGCTATCCGGCGAAAATCACGCACGGCCACATCATGGATCTCATCGAGAAGGGCGTCACGAAGATTTTCTATCCGTGCGAGCCCTACAATATGGTCGATGAAAAGCATCCGTCCGAAAATCACTATAACTGCCCGATTGTCGCGTCGTATGCCGAAAACATCCGCGGCAATATGGACATCCTGCGCGAGAAACACATCGAGTTCCTCCAGCCGTTCCTGCCCATCAACGATGAGAAGCGCATGGCGGAGCGCCTCGTGGAAGCGCTCGAAGATGAACATCTGCCGAAGGATGAAATCGTCGCGGCCGTCGATGCGGCCTACAAGGAACTTGCGCAGTACCGTCAGGACGTGCGCGACTATGGCGCAAAAATCCTCGAACGCATCGAAGAGACGGGTGAGCATGCTATCCTGCTCGTCGGCCGTCCGTATCATATCGACCCCGAAATCAACCACGGCATCCCCGAGATGATCCAGAGCTATCATCTTCCGACTCTCTCGGAGGACGCCGTCTATCACATGCCCGTCAAGGGCGAGAAGCTCCATATCGTCAACCAGTGGAGCTACCATGCGCGCCTCTATCATGCGGCGCAGTTCGTCTGCGAGCATCCGAACATCACGCTGATCCAGTTCAGCTCATTTGGCTGCGGCCTCGACGCCATCACGACGGGGCAGGTGCGCGACATCCTCGAAGCGCATGACCGCATCTACACGATGATCAAGCTCGATGAGGTCTCAAACCTCGGCGCGGCCCGCATCCGCCTGCGTTCGCTCATGGCAGCGCTCGCGCGCCGGAAGCCTGTGGCCTGGCACCCCGTCACGCCGATCGAGCGCCCGCATTTCACGGCGGAGTGCAAGAAGACGCATACGATTCTCGCGCCGCAGATGGCACCGATTCACTTCGAGCTCATCGAGAGCGTCATGAAGGATTTCGGCTATCAGGTCGTCGTGCCGCCGATGCCGGACAAGGCCGCCATCGACCTCGGCCTGCGCTACGTCAACAATGATATGTGCTATCCGTGCATCGTCGTCGTCGGCCAGCTGCTGGCCGCTCTGAAATCGGGCAAGTATGACCCCGACCACACGAGCATCGCCATGTTCCAGACCTGCGGCGCCTGCCGTGCGACGAACTACATGAGCGTGCTGCGCTCGGCACTCAAGTATGCAGGCTACGGCCAGGTGCCGGTCTTTGCCGTGCACGGCCTGCCGGAGGAAACCGACAGCTTCCGCTTGACGCGGCCGATGCTGATTGCGGCGATCAAGGCGGCGATTTTCGGTGACATCCTGCAGAATGTCAAGAACCGCATGCTGCCGTACGAGCTCCAGAAGGGCGAGACAATGCGCCTCTATCGCAAGTGGATGGACATCTGCAAAGATGTCGTGCGCGATGGCGGCTATTTCAAGTTCCAGCGCACGGTCAAGCAGATCATCAAGGAATTCGACAACATCCCGATTGACGAAACCATGTGGAAGCCGAAAGTCGGCATCGTCGGCGAAATCCTCGCGAAGTATCATCCCGTCGCGAACAACCATATCGAGAAAGTCCTGATCGAGGAGGGCGCGGAGGTCGTCATGCCGGACTTCGTCGACTTCTTCCTCTATTCAGCGTTCGATGCCATCGTGAAGCATCGCTTGCTCGATGGCGCAAAGAAGCCGAGCTTCTTCAGCCGCATGTTCATCAACGTCATCAACTTCTACCGTCGTCCGATGCGCAAGGCAATGCTGCGCAGCCGCCATTTCCGTGCGCCGCACAAGATCGACGAGACGGCGCGCCTTGCCGAGCGCCATGTCAGCCTCGGCAACATGGCGGGCGAAGGCTGGTTCCTGACGGGCGAGATGGTCAAGCTCATCGACGAGGGCGTGCCGAACGTCGTCTGCCTTCAGCCGTTCGGCTGCCTGCCGAACCACATCACGGGCAAGGGCGTCATGCACGAGCTCCGCGAAAGCTACAAGGGCGCGAACATCACAGCCATCGACTGCGATGCGGGCTCGTCAGAAGTCAACCAGCTCAACCGCCTCAAGCTCATGCTGTCCGTCGCGAAAGAGCGCGGGCCCGAGGGCGATTTCGCCGCATATGAACCGCAGGCCATGGGAGGGCCGCGCCCGTGAGCGCGCATCTCATGAGCACGGCGGCAGCAGAGTGGACAGCGAGAGAGGAGGGGAGCCGCATGACAAGGCATCATCATAGAGTGGCGAGCCATGTCAGCGTCCGCGACCGCCGCATGGGGCGACGGCAAGGCATCTCGTTCGTGCTCGGCCTCCTGCTCTTTGTCGGCTGCTTCGCCGTCTACTTCGCCTCGCAGACGGACTACGTGCAGAAAGGCTGGCTCTATCCTTATCCGTATCGCGAGACCGTCGAGCATT
>Ga0256406_1005750_pt1 | contig 12988 bp, 10 predicted proteins | sample RumenRJG_03DNA_FD_185986 | JGI IMG/M metagenome (GOLD analysis project Ga0256406, IMG submission 185986) | Bovine rumen microbial communities from Lethbridge, Alberta, Canada - RJG_03 | ecosystem: Host-associated > Mammals > Digestive system > Stomach > Rumen | place: Canada: Alberta | collected...
GAGCATGAGACATGGGAATCGATGTGTGGTGGGAATCGTGGTGGAGTAGATTCGAAGTTCAGTACTCTCTTGATTGCGCACCACCACCTCCTCACGCCAATCGCCCAAAATATCGGCTGATAAGCATGGGTTCTGCTTGCTTCCATTGTTGAAGGCGCATCCCTCGACTCTGAAGTTCTTGAGAGTCTCCACCTGGTGAGTAGTCCAGTTCCACTTGAGGACAGCAGTGCGGTCTAGCAATTCGCGCAAGAGATCGCCATCCCACCATACAGCACTATTTTGAGGGAAAGACACATTAGGGTAGTGAAGATTCCCCTCCACATCATAAAAGCCTCGTTGTGAAGATGACCACATCTCAAGTCCAAAATTAGTGGGATCGATGTCGGCAGCCATACCACGCCCCACATCAGTGTTGCTGGATATTTGGAAAATGATACGCCCCGTCTTTGCATCGCGGAAGTCAGAACCGTCACGTTTGTTCTCATGTACATCCCATATCTGCAACTGTGTGCTGTCTGGATAGAAAGCATACTGATGGATGGCGTCTCCATGCCCCATTAGCGTAGTGTAAAGCCCCGTCCCATCATGGTCAACAGCCATAGAACCATATGTGATTTCATCACATCCGTCACCATCCACATCTCCCACACGCAAATTATGATTGCCTTGTCCTGAATAGCCTGGATACAGTTCGGAATCGAAAAACCAGCGGAGCGACAAGTTCTTCCCGTTCCAATCGTATGCTGCCAGATAGGTTTTTGTATAGTAGCCCCTGCACATGACGGCACTAGGATGCTTACCGTCAAGATAGGCTACTGCGGCCAGAAAACGGTCGCAACGATTACCATAGTTATCCCCCCACGAGGACACATCGCCACGTGGTGGCTGGTAGGGGACGGTCTCGAGTGCCTTACCTGTCAGTCCGTCAAACACCGTAAGGTACTCTGGACCGTCAAGAATGCGGCCTATGATATTGGCTTTAGTTCCCGCTGTTTTGCCTTGGATGCTTTTGTCGATGGTTTCATTGCCCACCCAATTTGCATTGGAATCTCCAATCGGGACTCCTGCACCATCGATTGTTCCATCAGCTGTCTTAGTGATAAGTTCTGAATGCCCGTCACCATCGAAATCATAGACGAGGAATTGGGTATAGTGGGCACCCGCACGGATGTTTTTGCCAAGGTCAATGCGCCACAACTTTTCACCAGTCAGTCGGTAGCAATCAATCAACACATTACCCGTGTAGCCTTCGTGGCTATTATCATGAGCATTGGAGGGATCCCATTTCAAAATGATTTCATACTCGCCATCGCCATCCACATCGCCTACACTGGCATCGTTGGCTGAGTATGTGTATCGGCGACCATCGGGTGTGATGCCATCTTCTGGCTTGGACAGAGGAATGGGCAAGTAGTCTTTCAGGTCAGGATGGTACTTTAGTTCGTAAACGGTTTCCTTGTCGTTCTTGATAACGGCGATGAGATAATCGGCAGGTGCTTTTGGTGCCAATGTTTTGAAAAAAGTTCTATCAGTTAGATTGTTTTCGTTCAGGCGTTTACCATCTTCATAAATATTGAATGATGCTTTCTCTTCACCAACCAATAATCGCCATGAAATGACCAGACTGTCCCCTTCGCGAAGGAGCACCGCACCGCGTCCTAAATTCTCTTTCTGAATGTCGGGAGCATAGGCTGGCTGTGCTAACATGATAACAGTGGCAAGAAACCCTATGATAAATAGGTATGTGCGTTTGTGCATGCCTTATCTGATTTCAATCGTGGTTGTCTGAATGGCGTACTCATGGGTGAAATTCCACAACGTAAGATACACGCTAAAAGAATGGAGGTCAATCTCGTCAGCAGAGGCGATGTTCCTTTCGGTAAAGAACTGCTGATTCTTACTAAAAAGTTCGTCGCGCACGGTATTTAAGGTTGGTGCGTCTGCCTTCTTTTTCAGGAATGTACTGACAGCTTTCGCATCGCATGCCTCGACTGCAAAAGATGACAGACCATTATCGGAAATGGCATCTTCGGTGAATGAATATGACGTGAGTTTTAGCGACACGATGCAAGCTTTGACCAAAGAATCATAACGCACGCCTTCAAGGGAGTCGGCATAGGCAATATTATCGGTGGCCACATAATAGGTGCAAGTGGCTTTACCATCGGAACTTTGGGAGCATGATGCCACACTCACGAGAAGTTCCATGAGCAGCAAAATGAATGTTGTATTTTTTTTCATCTATCGTTTGTGTTTTAATTTATGATTGTACCTTTCCTTTTTCGTCACCAACATGACTGATACCTCTTTGCACCACATCAATGAAATTATAGTCCTCCTTATTTTTTTCGGGCAATCCTTTGCGGAAATCGAGAGGACTAAGTGTGGTGAGATTCTTAAACCATTTACCGAAATAACTCTGATTGGGGAATGTGAGTGCATCCGATATTTCCTTGATAGTCATATTAGTATGACTTAAAAGATTACGTGCTTCAACAAGCAGAGCTGTAGCAATCCATTGAGTGGGCGACTTTCCAGAACACTCTTTGATGATGGTGCTGAAATAGCGTGTGGTGAGAAATTGTTGCTCGGCATAAAAACGCACCTCATGCTGAGTGCGATAGTTGCGATATAGTTGTGTGATGAACTTCTGCAGAACCTCATCCTTACGCGAAAAAGACCTGCTGTTAGGCGTCAGGTTGGTATAGCATTGCAGCACCTCAAGCATAAGCGAGTAACTGAGTAACTCTGCTTGTTTTTTAGCAATCTCAACAATAGGACGGTTGGAAGTGGTTTCAAAGTTTTCTTTTTCCAACTTTGCCTTCTCTGCCACAACCTTCAACAACGTGATATGCTGACTCAAGGTCTTGTATTGAGTTTCCGATATGGCTTGACAGGGAGCTTGCTTGATGACGAATAATGCGTTGAAATTCGACACGTTGTAAAGCATGGGCTGAATAGTTTCCAGATTGGCACCAATCAGTGTTCCCTTCAGATTTTGAGTGTGGCTTATTATATGCAAAGTACTATATGAAAAATAAACGATGATGAAGCCTTTGTGCATATGGTATTCTGTACCATCAATCGTTAATGTTACACTACCTGCCTTACAAAGAAACAACCCCGTTTTGGTCAATTTCACACATTCTTTTTCTGCATTTAGAATATTGACCTCGCCACCTTCCAACTCTAAAATAGTTACCTTTTCTTCTCTCATATTAAATGAATTTGGGACAAAATAACGAGTTTTTAACCAAAATTCCAACAAAAAATCGATTTATTATTTAACAAAACATACATTTAGGACAAAAGTAGTTAATTTTATGCTACCTGTGTTCCAAAATAAAAGTGTATCTTTGCAGCACAATTATAAAACGAATAAAAGGAAAACTATGAAAAAAAAATCATGCATCTATTGGGGCGTTCTTGTCGTCATGTTAACGTCGTGCGGACAAAAGAACACAGAACAGGAGGTGTGCCCGATTGTTGATGTGGCAACCGTGATGGGAGGAGGCGAAATGGTTGCCACCACTTTCACGGGCAAAACAAAATCAGCATCGGAAGTGAATCTGGCATTCCGTGTAGCGGGTCAGATAGAGAGGGTGTTGGTGAAAGAAGGCGATTATGTGCGACAGGGACAGGTGGTAGCCATCATGGACAGCCGTGACTACCAAGTTCAGCTGGCTGCCACACAAGCAGAGTATGAGCAGGTGAAAGCAGACGCAGAACGCGTGATGGCACTCTATGCGGAAGGGAACACAACTGCCAGCAACAATGACAAAGCGCGCTATGGGCTTCAGCAAATCACGCAGAAGTTGGCAAATCACCGCAATCAATTAGCTGACACACGATTGAGAAGCACTATCAACGGCTATGTGCAAACGAAGTTTCATGAGAGTGGTGAGACGGTTGGGGCAGGCATGCCGGTGGTGAGTGTGTTTGGCGACGGCGACACGGAGGTGGAAATCAAAATAAGTGCATCTGATTTTGCCGACATCGAAAAGTTTACAAGTTTCGGCTGCCGTTTTGACGTAACAGGTGATGAAGTATTCCCTTTATCTGTTGCACGGGTCAGCCAAGAAGCCAATTCCTCTCAACTCTATACGGTTCGTCTGAAGTTTGCTGGCACAATCGATCACAAGAAGATTACACCAGGCATGACGACTATGGTGTATGCGGAGAGGACTGGCAATGAAAACTTAGGGATAATGTATGTTCCTTCTTCTGCAGTACTGAATACAGAAGGGAACACAAAAGTGTTTGTTTATAGCGAAGATTCTGGCCATGTGAAAGCACGTGCAGTCACAGTAACAAGCGTCAAGCGCGATGGGACTATACAGATAGGGAGTGGCTTGAAGCCAGGAGAAAGCATTGTGGTTTCAGGTGTTCATCACATTCAGGACGGACAGAAAGTGAGAAAATTAGAAAAGCCTGCCTCTTCGAATGTAGGTGGATTGTTATGACAATTGATAATTGATTATTGAAAGATTATGAATTTAAGCAAATGGGCATTAGATAATAGCAAACTCATCAATTTTCTGGTAGCAATATTGGTGGTGGGCGGATTGCTGGCCTATGGCTCAATGTCAAAATTGGAAGATCCTGCCATTAAGGTGAAACAGGCAATGGTGATAACGACCTACCCGGGTGCATCATCACATCAGGTTGAACTGGAAGTGACCGATCCGCTGGAGAAGAGCATTCGAGAGATGTCTACCATCAATAACATACAATCCTCAAGTTTTGCGGACTTGAGCCTAATCACTGTGGAGTTGCTGACAACGGTTCCTGACGAGAGTGTGGAACAGCAATGGGACATGCTTCGTCGGAAAGTGGCTAATGCACAGAGCAAGTTGCCACAAGGCACTTCGACATCTCAGGTCAGGGACGATTTTGGCGATGTTTTTGGTATGTTTTATGCGCTAAAGGGTGACGGACAAAGTGATAAGGAACTGAACGACTATGCGGAACTCATAAAACGAAGTGTAAGCGAGATTGATGGGGTGAGCCGTGTGGAAATCTACGGAAAACGCAACCAGTGCATCAACATCGAACTTTGCGAAGACAAGATGGCGAACCTTGGAGTAATGCCTACGGAGGTTATTCTAACGCTCAACAATCAAAACAAGACTGACTATGCTGGATACTATGACAATGGTAACCGGCGGATTCGTGTGACGGTGGATGACAAGTTTAACAATGTTGACGACATTGCCAACATGCTGATTCAGGGACATGATGACGACCAGTTACGCATCAAGGACATAGCCACAGTGGTGAAGGCTTATGAGGTGCCGACTCGTAATCAGATGTCATACGACGGAACTCGTGCGTTGGGTATCAGCATTGCTTGCTCGGCTGATTATGACATCTTAAAAGTGGGTACAAAAGTAGAGGACGTTGTAGAGGAAGTGGGGAAACGTTTTCCTGCAGGAATCGAATGTCAGAAGGTGTTTTTTCAGCCAGAACGTGTGAATGACGCTCTCAACACCTTTCTCGTCAATTTGTTCGAATCAGTAGCGATTGTGGTGTTGCTGCTTGTATTCTTCATGGGATGGAGAAGCGGTTATATCATTGGTTCTAGTTTGGTGGTTATTGTGTTTGGTTCCTTCTTAGTCCTGAAGGGTTTTGATGGCACCTTGCAGCGTGTGTCACTTGCCAGTTTCATTTTGGCGATGGGTATGCTGGTCGATAATGCCATTGTGATTGTCGATGGCATCATGGTGGACATGAAATTGGGAAAGCCACGTGTGGAAGCCTTGACTTCCATCGGACAGAAAACAGCCATGCCATTGTTGGGGGCAACACTGATTGCCATATTAGCATTCTTGCCCATTTTCATGAGTCCTGATACGGCTGGTGTATATGTACGCGACCTCTTCATCGTTATTGCCGTAAGTTTGCTGCTCAGTTGGATTTTGGCATTGATTCATGTGCCTGTGATGAGCAATCGCATGTTTAAGAAAGTGGAAATGCAGGACGAGCAGAAGAACACGGAACTTTATCAAGGCAAATCATACGACGTACTGGAAAATGTGTTGGTTTTTGGTTTGAAGCATCGAAAGACAACTATTGTCTGCGCCGTGGTACTGCTGGCTTTGAGTGCCTTCTGCTACAAGTTCGTCAATCAGGCATTCTTCCCTGATATGGAGTACGACCAGTTGTACATGGAGTACAAATTGCCCGAGGGATATAATTCCACAGAAACGGCACGCGATTTGGAAGAAATTCGTCAAATGCTAATGAAGCGTGACTACATCAAGCATGTCACAACATCAGTAGGTGGAACCCCTTCACGCTATAATCTGGTGCGTTCCATTGCCACGCCATCTTTGGCATACGGTGAACTGATTATTGATTTCACATCTCCATCGGAATTGGTGAAGCATATTGATTCCCTACAAAAGGAAATCAATGACCTCTATCCCGATGCTTATGTAAAGTTCAAACGATATAACCTAATGTTCAAGAAGTATCCGATTGAGGCATGTTTCAGCGGTCCTGACCCGGCGGTACTGCACCGACTGACAGATTCCGCAAGAGCCATTGTGGAGGCTTCAGACAAGGTGTATCTCGCCACCTCTGATTGGGAGCCTCTGGTGCCTGTGCTGAGCATCGACTACGACCAAGCATCAGCACGAAATAGTGGTCTGTCGCGCAACGATGTGGCACTCTCTATGATGGCATATACAAGCGGGATGCCAATCGGCACTTTCTACGATGGCATCAATCCAGAAAACATCTATGTGAAGTGTACCGACGAGAATGGTGAAAATGTGGAAAATTTGGAGAACGCCTACGTGTTTGGCACCATTCCAAATGTTGGCCAGTTCTTGAACCGCTCAACGATACAGAAATTGATGGCTGGTATAGTTACCCGTGACCAGATTGTAGAGAATCTGATACAAACCACACCACTCAAACAGGTGTCTCACGGAATCGACATCAAATGGGAAGAGCCTGTTGTGGTACGTAATAACGGACAGCGAACTCAGCGGCTACAGTGTTCGCCTTGTCCAGGTGTGGGTACAGAGGCAGCTCGCAAGGCGATAGCAAAAGAAATAGAAAAGATATCACTTCCAGAAGGATACACCTTCTCATGGGAAGGAGAGAAGAAGGCTTCCGACCAATCCATGAAGTATCTCTTCAATGGCTTCCCCATCTGCATCGTCATCATGTTGCTCATTCTGGTGATGCTTTTTAAGGACTACAAGAAACCTGCCATCATTTTCTGCTGCATTCCATTGGTGATTATTGGTGTTATTCCCGTGGTGATGCTGACGGGAAAACCGTTCGGATTCGTTGCAATTGTCGGTGTGCTTGGTCTGATTGGCATGATGATAAAGAATGGAATAGTCCTCATGGATGAAATCACGTTAGAAATATCGCAAGGCATTGAACCTCGTTTGGCACTTATTCAAAGTTCCAAATCACGTCTGCGCCCTGTGATGATGGCAAGTCTTACGACCATTCTTGGCATGATTCCATTAGTGCCTGACTCCATGTTCGGCTCGTTGGCCGTCACCATCATGGGAGGACTCTTCATGGGCACGCTCATCACGCTCATCTTCATCCCAGTGCTTTATGCAATGTTCTTCAAGGTGAAATAGTACATTTTTGACTCAACAATAAAAACAATGAATAAAAGTTTTTTCTATATTTTTAGCTTCATGCTGTGCGCCGTGTGTGGAAGGGTGGGGGCGCAGACGCTCACGTTGGACGAATGTGTGAACAAGGCTCTTGAACACAACCGCTCATTATCTTCAGCCAAGTTGAAACTGGAGCAGACACGCTTTGATTCAAAGGTTTACAAGGCCAACTTCTTTCCACAATTCAATCTCATGGCCATCGACTTTTACAGTACGGCCAAAGGGGATTTCACCATCAACGGTGGTCATCTTCCTATATATAATTATGTGGAATCGGCAGGAAAGTTCATGCCTAACGTGACGATGAATGCTGATGGCACTTACACGCTAAATCAGTATGCAGATTTCCCGTCACAGTCTATGAAGTGGAAAATCAAGAATATGTTTGTAGGCGGCATATCCATGATGGAACCCATCTATATAGGGGGTAAAATCACAACAGCCTATCAGATGTCGAAACTGGGAGTCAACATGGCCAACGAAAATATCCGCCTTACAGAGTCGGAGGTTGTGGTGAAGACCCATGAAGCCTATTTCTTGGCCATCAAGGCAAAGGATATGGGGAAAGTGGCTCGAAGTTACAAGACTCTGCTTGAAGAACTGAAAAAGAACGTGGAAGGTGCCTTCCGTCACGGCATGAGCACCCGCAACGACATCATGAAAGTGCAAGTCAAATTGAACGAAGCGGAACTTTCCATCCAAAAAGCCGACAATGGCTACAAGTTGGCTCTGATGAATCTGTGTCATATCATTGGTTTGCCACTCAACAGTGCGGTAGATGTGGTGACGGATTCCAGCCTTCCAGTACAGTCCTCCATCCCCGTCATGGGGGTGCGCCCGGAGCATGTCATCCTCGAAAATAAAACAGAATTGGCACGTCAGAACATCAAACTGACCCGAAGCGACTATCTGCCCGATGTGGCATTGGGGGCTACCTACACTTATGCCAATGGAGGCGAATTGGTGGGAAAACGTCTGATAGACAATGGCTTTTTCACTGTGGGTGTGGCTGTAAAGATGCCTCTCGACCTTTTCGGCGGAGGCAGCAATAAGGTACGTTCGGCCAAGGCAGCATACCAAATAGCGCAGTTGGAGCAACAAGACCTCGACGAGCAGATGCAACTTGACTATTCCCAATGTCTGAATCTCTACGAAGAAGCCCAGACGGAGCAGCATCTTTGCGAGGTGGCTCTCGAACAGGCAGCAGAGAACATGCGGCTGTCTAAACAGCAGTATGAAGTGGGATTTGAGACACTGAGTGACTATCTGGAGACGCAGGCGGTATGGCAGCAATGCAACGCCAACCTCGTCAATGCCCGTTGCCAATTGCAGTTGGCTTATGTGCAACTCAAGAAGGCATCAGGAACACTCCTCCCAACACTAAACTCTAAACACTAAACTCTAAACACTAAACTCTAAACTCTAAACACTAAACTCTAAACACTAAACACTAAACTCTAAACACTAAACTCTAAACTCCCAACTCTCTTTCTTATGGAACAAACTGACAATCCAACTCCTCAGCAATCTCCTATGTCTAAGCCAGACAGCAATATGGTGCTGGCAGTGTTGACAACAGTCTTATTTTGCATGCCCTTTGGTATTGTGAGTATTGTCTATGCCGCAAAAGTTGATGGACTCTATTATGCAGGCGATTATGCAGGTGCGCTTGCTGCATCCAAGAGTGCTTTCCAATGGGCTATGATAGGCATTGTGGCATCTATAGTGGTAGGAATACTAATAGCCCTCTTTTATTTCTTGTTTGTCGGAGCTGCAGTCTTTGCATCATTGTGGAGTGGAGCCAACTAAATCCAAATCATCCTTCTTCTGGTTGCTGATATTCCTCCTGCTGATGGTGGGGGGTATTGTCGTTTATACGCTATTCGACCCGATTAAGTCTGTGTGGATGCCAAAATGTCCATTCCGTCTATTGACGGGATGGAATTGTCCTGCATGTGGACTTCAACGTGCCCTCCATGCCTTGTTGCATGGGAAATTTACTGAAGCCTTGTCGTACAACTACTTCTTTGTGGTCAGCATTCCGTATGTGATTGCCTTATTTGTGGCAGAAGCGCTGAAACGGATTCCTCGCGGCGACAATTTCATACGTGCAGTGGAACATCCTGTCCTTGCACGCGTGTACATTATATTATTTATTGCTTGGGGAATTATAAGGAATCTTCTTCAGGTGTAGAATTGCCAAAGAGGATTTGACGTTCACGTTCACTGGCTTGTGCCACCCAATCTTCTGGCACAAATCGCCAATGTTTCTTAGGTTGAGGATTGATGGTCCCCAATTCCTTCACATATTCCATCAAATAGTGGCGAATGTCGTACTTGCTCACACTGAGGATGCGTGAGTCCATCTCTTCTTTCGACAATCCAGCCCCTTTCGTCAGCAGTTCGCCACCGCCATTGGCGCGATAGGCCGTCATGGCCACAGTGTATGTCTCGTTCATCAGGAAAGGCTTTCCGTCGTCCATGCTCAAGATGTGCACCTTGTCGCCTTCGGGCTTTGTGACATCCACCTCATAGTGGATGCCTGCCGCCGAGTCAAAGTTGAAGATAAAGTTCTTAAAGCCCATGCGCTCTGGATTCCCCTTCATAGGACTGATGAGCAACATGGGGTCATTAGGAGAGTGCATTTGCTGTGTCCATGCCGCATAACTCATTTCCAAATAGTTCTTGATTTCCTCCCCTGTGAGCAGCAGAGTATAGAGGTGGTCTTCAAATCGGTAGAGGTCGAAAAGGTTGCTCACCTTGATGTCGCCAGCCTCAATAGAAGCATTGAAGAAGAGTGGGGCACTGAACGAGAGGTCGGCACCGCTCACTTTCAACTGCAAATCTTGAATCAAGTCAATATAGGCAGACGAACCGAAATAGGCATCCGTCACATCCACACGATTGAGGAATGTGCCTATCTTTTCAGCGGCAAAACGCTTCACCTCATGAAATGGGTATGCAAAATGACGGCGGAAAGAATTGGCGTGTTGGTTGTGCAACGTACCAATATAATTGAGGGTACACAGCGTTTCATGACTGGTCACCTTGCCTTGTTCGTTTATGCGGAAATCCACGTCAATAACGGCTACACTGTAAGCATAACAGCCGGGGTTGATGCAAGGAACGTTACGTCCACCCTTCGTGGTCACTTCCTCCATGTTGCTCGCATGGTCATGCCCATATAGAATCAAGTCGAAGCCTTCCACATTCTCGGCAGTTTCCCGTGTCGCATTCTCTTTGTAAGCATCTGTCACAATACCTTCATCCATACCAGAATGCAGCAGACCTATAATAAAGTCAGGGTTCTCTTCCTCCTTCACTGTTTTTACCCATCGTTCAGCACTCTCACGGATGTCTTCAAAACGGAGTCCTTTCCAGATTTCCTTCGGAATCCAATGCGGAATGGCTGGTGTGATGAAACCAATCACCACAATTTTCAGCCCTTGACGATAGAACACCTCATAAGGTTGAAAATAAGGCTCACCAGTGTCAATGTTGATGGCATTGGCTCCTAAGATGGGGAAACTGCACTCCTTCACATATTTGTCATAAATATGCTTACCCATCTCAATGTCATGATTGCCAATCACAGCCACGTCATACCCGATGTAGTTGCAGATGTCAGCCACTCGATGTCGGGAGTTCTCACAATGATTATTGAAATAATAAGCAGTCGGTTCTCCTTGCAACATGTCTCCTCCATCAACTAAAAGCATATTGCCAGGGTTCTCTTGAACCACCTTTGCCACAAACGCATGCACCCTCTGGAGGCTTCCCTTACCCCAGTGGTCATGACGGAAGTCGTAAGGGAAGTAATTTCCGTGAACGTCCGTCGTGAAAATAATTTTCAGATGTTTCGTTTGTGTGCTCATTCAGTTTGCAAAGGTACGAAAAAAAAGTGAATCCCAAATGGGGCATTAAGAAACAAATTACCATAATTAAAATAATTTTATCCACAAATTATCATAATTATAGAAATTAGTGGGTGAAATTATGATAAGTAGGTGAACAAAAATAGTTTATATGATGCGGCAAGCCGCATTTTTCTCGGACAATAATTACCAAGACTACGAGTTTACTCGCCTGAACACCTATGAAAAGAAAGAAATGAGTGAAGAATTTCCAAAAATTGGTTCCAATAATAATTATTGGATAAAATTATCGTCAATTATTGGAAATTATCGTCCAAGAAAAAACAAGCCGCTTGCGGCGAAAAGAAGAGACATCATTGTATAAGATAATTTTGTGTGGTTGCTTAATTATTCAAATTTGTTTTACGACAGAGCCACGAAGTGGCCTAATGACCGATTCAGCATAAAAGCAAATGGGTCATTAAGAAACAAATTACCATAATTAAAATAATTTTATCCACAAATTATCATAATTATAGAAATTAGTGGGTGAAATTATGATAATTATTCAAATTTGTTTCTTAATGACCCATTTAGTTTTAAATTTTCAGTTTTTTACCGAGAATCTCCTTATTGGCATCTTTTTTGTTGTGCTTCTTTGTTGAAAAAAACACTGAAATTATGGCATTTATAGATTATTACAAAGTGATGGGCATCCCTAAGGACACCCCTCAGAAAGACATAAGGGCAGCATACCGCAAGCGTTCCAAACAGTTTCATCCCGACCTTCACCCTGACGATCCCAAAGCCAAGGCGAAGTTCCAGATGCTGAACGAGGCATACGAAGTGCTCAATGACCCTGAAAAACGTGCCAAGTATGACCAATACGGTGAGAACTGGAAACAGGCTGAGCAGTTTGGTGGCTTTGGCACTGATGGAGGAGGAGGTAATCCCTTTGAAGGCTTCTCCTTCAACATGAGCGGAGAAGGTGGCATGAGTGACTTCTTCCAGCAAATCTTTGGAAGCATGGGAGGAGGGCGTAGAGCACGTGCCACACGTCGTTCTGCCGAACCTTCTGAAGTGGAAGCCCACGTGTCCATTGACGTGTGGACAGCCATTCTTGGCGGTGAACTTATAGTCAGCAGTACCTATGGAAAGTATAAACTGAAAGTGGCACCAGGCACCCAGCCGGGCAAGAAAGTACGTCTGAAAGGGAAGGGCGGCACCAAGAGTGATGGCACCCCCAAAGACCTCATCATTGTCTTCGATGTCACTATCCCTGCCAATCTGACCGACCAGCAGAAAGCACTCATCGAACAGGCACGAAGAGGGTGATAAAACTCAGCCCCATGTAGCATAACAATATAAAGACAATAGAGAAGCATGTCCAGATGGATGTGCTTCTTTTGTGTTTTACACCTTCCATGTCCATTATTACTTCTTCGCCACATGCATTTGCACAAGTATTTTAGAGGCTACTGCACA